>Ga0116229_10001732_pt1 | contig 34714 bp, 23 predicted proteins | sample S1TSphgellanicum_3_FD_87313 | JGI IMG/M metagenome (GOLD analysis project Ga0116229, IMG submission 87313) | Host-associated microbial communities from peat moss isolated from Minnesota, USA - S1T2_Fc - Sphagnum magellanicum MG | ecosystem: Host-associated > Plants > Peat moss > Unclassified...
AAAAGAGATATAGAGATAAAATCAAAAAAAAGATAGAAAAAAAATATATATATATATATATATATATATATATATATATATATATATATATATATATATATATATATATATATATATGCATGAATTATAATTAATGTTTTAACTACTTTTCTTGCAAAAGTTTTTCAAGAAAACAAAGGTTAGGGTTTGATTATTTTACCAATTTGTTTTTCCATTTGAGGTAGTTTTGCATGAAGAAAGTGGTTATGTTTTCCTATGATATATTATATTATTTTATAACCAAAATTATTTATCTATATCGTGTCGTATGCTGTGATTGGAAAGTATAGCAAAATCAGAGAAGCGATTTGGGATAATGCCATTAGAGGCTGGCTGGGCCGACTGGGTGGGAAAAATAAATAAATAAATTGCTGAATGCCACTTTCAGCCTCATACTAATAAAACTTGCTACACGGTTTTGAGCAAAGTTTTAATTTATTGTATTCATGTCTTTTTTATGCCATCTAATATTTGTCAAAGGTGCGCTTTGCTCTGGGATGGACTTGAGACCTTTGTACGTCAACTTAATTAGGTCTTCTTCAAGTAGAAGTGTACTACGAGCCCTCTGTCCTACGCATATATCTAGAAGGATGTGTGGTTCACTAGTTTCATTAAATGTTCCTATCTCTCTACAAGATTGTGTGAGTGTGTAGTTATGCTCTAGATGTTTTGCTATATTCATATTGAATCCTAATTTCCGTTTTTAACTTTGGTGCACTTGTTTTAAATCTTCAACACACAAGGAAAGACGTTGTGGGGGGAGGCTAAACCTAGAACTTCGTAAGTAGATTCACATATAACGTCACGCCACCATACAAACATAGTATATAAGATCATTCCCAAGCCTAAACTAAGGAGTGTTCCACCTTCCGCAAAAAAATGCATATACATAACACCACCAATGGTGCTTGCCAAAGCTCCTAATGAACCCAAAAGAGGCCATGGACTTGGATCTACTAAATGATGAATTAGAGCAAATGCAATGTAAAGCCATGTTGGTTATTCAAAAATTACTAAGTACAAACACCCATTCTTTTATTTTTCTATCACGCCCATTCTTGGCAAATTAGAAGCTAGATTAATCCAAAATTCTAATGTTTGCAAAGATTTAAGTCCTCACAAGCTTTCCCACATTTTGATTCCACTTACAAGACTTTAACGCATAGCCTTTTCATCTACCATCTTCAACCACATTGTCAACATTGTCAACTTCATGAAGAATAAATTTTGTGGAATTGTTGAAACACACATTGAAACAAAAATGTGCACTAAATTTTTTAATCACAAGTTGTTTTATTTTCCAAAGTTTTCCTCATGACCAAGTTGTTACCAACCAAGAAAAGTTTAGTATTGTTTAGATGTGTAACTATAAAACATTTTCTAAAAGTTGGAAGTTCTTTTAAAGGTTTTTGGATGACAAATTTGGAAAGAAAATTAGATGAAATTGTGGCAAAATTTTGATATGGTTAAGGTGTAAATATAACAAAATGACCCACTACCTGTTCATTTGTATTGTGCTTTAAAATAATGGGTTAAGTTGAATGTTTATGGTCTTGGTAGTCCTAATTAGATACACATTAGATGAAGGCTACTAGATATAAAAACACATAAAACAAAAAAAAAAGTGTATTAAAAGGTGAAAACACAATTAAGTGAATTGTTTGGATTATCACAATTGTATTTTTTATAGATTATAGATGAACTTAAAATGTAAAATCATATCAAACACTAAAATTTTCAATCTTTTCATTATCCATGTTGCAATAGACCTAATGAGAATCTTATTTAAAAATATGGATGAGTTTTAAGAGAAAAATGGACTCATTGTGCACTTTTGAAATGATGACACTGTGTTTGTCACATAGCAAAAATGAAAAATGTGGATTCAAAAAAATGTCATAATAATATCAAAATTAAAATAAAAATATAGGCCACCATAAAATGAATAATTTAATTGTAATATGCATTGAATTTTTTCCAATAAAATTTGTTTTCATATTTAGAAACTTAACTCATCATGATTTTTGTCACTTTTTACAATTGGTATTCCATTTCACATTGAAATCTTTAAACTTCTTTTAAAATCTTTTGACCAATCACATGTTTAGGGATATTTATAAGGTGGTTTATTAATATTTGTGACAAAAACCATAGGGGATAATTTATGATTTATAGTTTGATAATTATTTTAAATGTAAAAATTGTAGTTAGTGTAAGATGTGGATTTTTCAAAATGTCAAATGTGAGCCACTTAACCATTTTTTACCCTAAAGTCTAACTACATTCAAGCATAATTACCAATTAGAAAATAAAATGAAAATTCTAAACATAATCAACATAGGGCATATTCATAATCAAGGTACCTAAAAGGACGATCTAACGAAAAAAGAACCGCAAAAGACTGTTTTTTATTTTTATTACATTTACTATTTCATGATTATAATGGATTTGTATATGATTATAACTAGAATAATGTCACATCAATCTAATTAAAAAATCCAATAATACATTGGATATAATATAGATGCCCTTTTAAGTCCTTTTAAAAAATTTGAATCCTTGTTTTAATTCTAATTTCCATCGTAAAAAAATAAAAAAAAGAATGTATTAAACAATGCAACTGACTTTAATTTTCTTTCATGGATAAATAATGCATACATCTATGTTTAACAATGTTCATATAACTATATCTGATTAAATAATATATGATATAAGAATTTTGAAGGCTACAAAATTCATTTTAAAAGGGCAACAAGGAAAAATGATTATTTTTTTTCCTTTTGGTTGACTTTTTTGTATTCACTAGGATTAGAATTTGTGGCCCCAAGTGTTAACAAAATGTGCAAGAAATCTTCATGCAAGAAAACATGTTAAGTTGTATATAAAAACTTATGTATTCATTTTCTTTTTTGTTTTGTTTTTTACCAAAATATTTATGCATAACCACATACAGATGTGAAAAATCACCACCACCATGAAAATTATCATACTTTGAATTATCCAATATCTTTCACTTAAATTTGTTCCACTTAAATTATATATTTGGAAGATAGCAAAAACAAAGTCCTTGAGTCTCTTGTCCAAAAAAGGGTACCCTAATTGTGAATATGCCCCATAAATAAAAAAGAAAACAACCATTGTCACAAAAATGTAGTTATGAACATGCCAATCTTTTTGCTTTATTGTAGACTATCCCATTTGAAACTCACTACTTTCACCATTTTGGATCTCTATCCACCACTATTGCTACCCTCCATGACAACATCTAATGTCTAGTGACCATTTGTAAAGAAAAAATGGACAAAATCAAAATTATAGTATTCTATATTAAAAGAAATTTGAAAGCTTCTTCTTGTAAAAACACAATGGGCATCTTTTTTTCTTGGAACACACATTCTTCTTTCATTCCACAAACTCCAAATTATTTTTTTTCAACTCTTCTCCCCGATACCTCTTCACAAAGTTTCTTCACAACTACCATAGGAAATGATTCATCCAAGTTCTTCTCCAATAAACATCTAAAAAATGGGCCAACCCCAAGAGGTTCCCCATCACTCATATACAAATGGGTACTCCTCATATTTTACTAGATTTTTTCACCAATTGTCTTCTAAAATTAACTTATACCAATCTCCTTAGTTAATGGCAAACTAGTGTCTATTACCCTATCTTCAAGGGCTAACTATTCTCATGACTTCATCCCCGAGTAAATAGGAGATGATAAGTCCAAACCTACCACTAGCAATTATTAATTAAGAAACTATTAAAAGGCATTCTAGGCTAGTTAAACTAGGAAAAGTTTACCCACCAACAAATATTATTAATTAAAATTTCACTCCAAGATTAACCTTTGATTATTTTTCCTTGAAAGCAATTTTGTGATAGTGATTACCATCAATTAACATAGGCATTCAAGACAACATGATAGAACTAGATGGGTTGTTCAAAAAACAATTGTATAATCACAATTTACAAGGATCAACATAAATTTCTTATTACCCAAAAAGTTGTTGCATTATTGTAAAAACATTAATTATGATTATTGATGGTTATGTCATTTTCAAGGCATTTCTATTCAATTGAATAATGAAAGAATAGCACAAAAATTAATTATAATCCCTTGGGAATTTTTTTGTCAAGGGCATGAAAATTATCAAAAATAATGAAAATTCCAAAGGACATGAACTAAGCATGACAAAGGCAAGCCTAGTTTGAAGTCCATTTATGAAACATGAAAACCAAATATAAGAAAATGAAACGTGCAAAACATAGGTTCAAATGGAAGTTTATTATGGAGACTTGAAAAAAAAGAACATGACTGTGGTGCAAGCTCATTCCCAAAATTGGTGTTGAACAAACTAAAAAAAACATGAAGAGAACTACTTCCATCTATGTTACACTAAATCAAGATGTTTCAAAATATTTCAAGATATTTCTAATTATCTTAAAATATTTTAAATCAACTCAAAATATCTCAAAAAAAATTTCTTGGCAAATTTATAATTCCATTATGAATGTATAATGAATGAAAAGATGAATGTGAAGGTTCATGGATGAACTTCATCCATGATAATGTTGGCAATGATGTTAGCAAATGTCATCTATGACAACTTTAAACGACACTGGTAGTGATGTTGACAATGATGTTAGCAAATGCCATCTATGACAACTTTAAATTATTGTTTTTTCATTAAATCCATTACAAGCTCATGGAAATGTTTTTATAATAGATTAAAAACATTATTGTATAAGTACACCAAACATTTTAAACATTGACTTGATGTATCATTTTAAACCATTTAAAATTACCCATTGGTGACTTTTGGAGCGGGTTGTCTTATTATAATCACACCCACTATCTTTTTTTGATATATGAACTATTTTAGTTTGTTATGATTGTTTGGGGAATGAGTCTACATGTTTTATGTGTATATTTGTATGGTGTTTGTGTGCCTTGTTTGGGTCTACAAAATGTTATAAGTGTTTAATGTTGGGTGAATGCACTTTAAGGTGGATTAAAAGTAGCACATGTGGTGTCCACAATTTTTTTTTTCGTAATATCTAATGTGAATATTTGATGTTCTGGGAATGCAAATTAATCCATTTGAAAGTAGGAGGCAAGGCAAATACCTAAACCCTAAACTTACAAGTTTTCAAATTACGACATGTGTTTTAATTTGATGAGCCAAAGGAAAAGTTAGAAGCAAAAACATGGATTTTCTAAAAAAAATTAATTTGTAGATGTTATGTTGGGAGTAATGTCACATTTATCAAATTTTCCATTTCAATAAATTTTGGGTTTCTAAACTATTAGTAATCTTGCAAAATCCTAATAAATTAAAATATTAAATTTGATTGGAAACATGTATTTTAGCATTACAATAGCTTCACAATGATACTAGGGAAAAAAATAAAAAATTGAAACATGTTTATTATGTAACAAAAGTCCATAAATGTTTTTTATGGACTATGACAAAAGATTTTACATCACTTGAAAAGTCCATCTTGTAATGAAATGATGGCATTTTAACTTCAATTTTTTAAATCTGATTTTTTAAGTGTTATAATTTAATTAAATGTGTCCATTTAAAATTTTTGAATCAAACCTCAACACATATTATACCAAACTTAAAGGTACCCCTATAGAAACTATCTTTGTGACACCAAAAAATGGATTGTTTAATGTGCAACCACCTTGTTGTTTGAAAATTATAAAGTTGAATTGATGCAAGAGTTGGCATTTGAGAAAGGGGAAGGTTTCTTTTTCATTCTTGCAATTAAATATGTGGGGGGTGTTTGGGTTTGAAATTTGCAAGCACATCAATATTTTGTACCATTCAAATTGTAGTCCATATTGTGTAAATTACTTGGGGTTTACAAGCATTGAGCCACATTGTTGATTCCAAAAGTTTATGAAGGAGAATTACAACCACATTGGCTTGCAATATAATACATATGAAAATATCATTCATTTTCCCCCCTTTCTTTTGTCAATTACATTGCTACATTGTTTCAATCTTCCATGGGTCCAAACATGCAATTAATACCCATGGAAAACATAATTCCAACTACTTATTTTTCCATGTTTTTAAATGGTAATTTAATGTTAAATTTTTAGTTTTATTTTTACAATAAATTTTCAAATATATTATGGAAACATGTATATAATTTTGAAATGAATATTATGAATATACTTCATAATTTTTAGAGTGTAACCAATGTTTTCATTATTCAATCAAATTTTTTAAGTGTTTTTTGGTCCTCCATTTAACATACATATATATACACATGTCCATAATGATTGTAATTTTTTTTATAAAAATAGCCAATTCAATTTTGCCATATGTCATCTTGACTATCTTATCCATTGGTCTTTAAACAAAACACCACTTGGAGGTGGACAAGGTCCTAAATGCATGTTTGCACCCTTACAAGATACATGCTTGTTTAGGACAAATTGCTTCTCTTTAGACTTGGAATACATACAAGCATATATAGTTGTCAAGAAATTAGTAGGACATAGTTAATCACATGAGTATTTGTAAGCTAAAGTGTATGTAAAAATATTCACAAAACAATTGTTTCTACAACCTTGTGGGTTGTAATGTGTCATCAATCAAATGGTTTTGAATTTCATGAAAAAGGATTTAGGTATATGATTATCATGTAATCTAGTTAGGTGAGATCAAGAAATTATTTCAAAACTAATGATTTACATCAAATAGAGGAGTTTTGAATATGAATGGTTGTTTTGTAACAATACATAAACAACTTGTAAATGGACTCACCATAGCCATAGTTTGTAAGGATGAATCCATAAATATCAATCGGCAATCTTAATAAATGTCATGTGCAATTCAAAACATAGGCTTCCAAACCATTTGAAGATGGCATGGAAGTTTGGGGGACTTTAAAAACATCAAAATTAAGGAAAAATAAAAGATCCTTTACAACATGACCTTTGAGAAGTTCCTACAATTTTTTTCATCAATATTGTACCTTGGGATGCATTAAATGGTTGCCATTAATGATCTTTTTAAAAAAATGATTTTTTCTACTTTGAAAATGAGCATTTGGCAATTTTATGTTTTTGGCATTATAAAAATACACTAGAAACAATATTTTTAAGGAATCCTATCATGTCATTTTGATGCACTTTAGTTTGCATTCACCCACACATGATATAATGTTTAACTTGGAGCACAACCCCTGCTTATGCAATCAAATTTTTTCGTCAATTGAACTTGTCACATTCTTAATTGAAATTCAAATGAATTCCCAGTTCAAATGCTTTGAACTTGTTCTTTTATTGGGTTTTGGGTGTAGGTAGGGCTTGAGCCACAATGGGCACCACCCTTATGGGTTGGGGTTCAAATCCTTTTCAACTTTTATAGGATTTCATATTTTTATTCGAGTAGCTCTTGCTTGTGATTTGTATAACTTGGTGCTTGGAAATTCAAAAAGGTAAATACATTGGGAAGTTGGTCCCCAATTTGTAAATTTGTGTTGTTAAGGTACATAACATAAAAAAGACAATGGTGGTTCAAAGTTTAGGTCAATTCCGAAATTTGTTTTGTTGTCCATGGTTTTTCAATCTCAATTTTTGTTTGATGTCCATAGTCTTTGATGTGAATTTGTTGTTGTCCATGATTTTCAATTTAATTTTAATTTTGGAAATGGTCTTCATTAAGGTTTTAGTTTTATCCATGGTGTTCAATTGGAATTTGTTGTTATCCATGCCACATGGTTGTCAAATGATGATGTACCAATCACATTTTAATTTTACAAATGGATTTCATTGAAGCTTTAGTTCTATCCATGGTTCTCAAGTGGACTTCTTGATTCACAATATCATATTGACATTATACACTAGACAATAAGCATAGTAGAATATAATATAGACATACCATTTACATTAACAAAGTAATGTTCAACACCACTTTCCCAAGTTTTTTTATAAATGTGCAAGTGTTAAATTTGTTTTGTATTTGAATGCATGAATTTCAAAGTAAGATTTTTTAATTTAATCATCACATTGTTTTGAAAGCTTGAATATGTAGAAGGACCTAACAAAAACCCTTTGATTGTATTAACAACATAATTCATAATTAACCATTCCTTGGACTTCACTTTAATAAAAAAACCCCATTTTTAAACCAAACATCTTTCAATTGCATGTTGTTTCAAACTAGATTCCAATTATGAATTTTTATTTTATTTTATTAGAAATGGGAACTGCCAATTAAATTGGGCCACCAACTAAAATGGTTAGAAGTTGAAAACAATTTTCAACTAGGGGACCACCTTCCCCAATCGGAGTAGCATTGTTGATTTTTCAAATTGATTATTAGTCAAAAGGTTAATTTAAATGTGACATCATTAAATGTCATTATTTTAGTTGGGAAATGTCATAACTCCACAAGTTGAACATGTGTCTATTTCAGTTGAACATAATTTGTAGTTGGATGACATATTAGGATGATGGATGGATGAAATCTAGGGTACATTTATGTTTCAAGTGTTGATTGTGGGGATTGCAAATAAAATTGTGACCAATCTAAATCTTGTGAGGATCAATTGAACTACAAGTGAAAAATTACCAATTCCATGTCATGATGTTTATTTAATCAGGACCTATTTACATAATCCAAGAACATTTGAATGGTTGAATTCAAATGTGAAAATGTTTTCCAACTGGGCAAATAAATGGAAAGATAACATTTCAACCCTACACCTTTATGGAGGATTGGCCTTTTCAAATAGACCTCCATACTCATCAAATAACAATTGTATAACTACTAGTGATTATCTTAGGGAATATTTGTAGTAGAGGTCACACCTATATTAAGTACCTATTAATTACTAATAAGTAGATACCTACCTTCTAAATACCTATAAGTACCACACTAAGTACTTACTAAATACCTAATACCTACCTAGCTACTTACCTAATTAATAGTTAGGTACTTAGTTAGTGTGTACCTAAAGTACTAGGTAATTAAGTCCTTGATAGGTAATTAATAGATAACTATTAACTAGGTAGGTAGCCATTAAGGTTAACATTTAGTAGCTAGTGGGTACCTACCTACTAGCTACTAACTATATATATGTTATTATATTTCACCTAAATTAATATAACATGGTATATATTATTATTATGTATAAATTATAAGTTATAATTAAATTAATTTATTATAACTGACATTCAATTATAATATGATTTATATACACATTAATGTATATAAATATTTTATTATTATTATGCACAATATTAAATATCATATTTCCAATTAATGTTTGGCAAGATATCATAAAATGAATATTTATTTATAAATATCATTATGTATTATTTTATATTATTACTACCATCAAGTAATAATTATTTATAAATAATGAGTTGAGTTATAATTAATTTTTTAGTTATTACAATTATAATTAATATCCAACAAGATAAAATGTAATAATATCAATATCAATAATGATGATAATAGGTTTTTTTATTTGTTAAATATTTCTATGTTTAATATCTAGTATAGTTAGCAGGTGGATTAGGTTAGTATAACATAATTAATGGGTAGGGTAGACCAAACCCTTACCATATTTTGAAAGTTTCTTGTCTTTTGGAAAAAATAATTTCATGACTATGGGTGAGTTAAGTGAAAATTTACAATATTTCTTGGAATTCCAAAAACAAAGGAGCAACAACAAAGAAACAAGAAGAGGATGAGCTTGTTCAAGGAGAAAAAAAACATTTAGATCCCTTTATTTTCAAATTTCATATCTTCCTCATTTCTTATTCATTTTGGACAATTTAAAAAGTTATGAAAGTTTCATTTGAAGTTTTACAAAACCTTTTTGAAGTGCAAAGACAATAAAGTGACATCCAGAAATCTTAAGCTCCAAAATGCAAATTGGTCATATGTGCAAACTCACATGCCCATGACCCCCTTCATTTGGAAAAGGCATATCTTGTTCACTTCTTCATCAATTTGAGTGATTTTTGTTACATTAGATGCACCAAGTGAAAGGCTACAAAATCATTTTGAACTCCATGCAACAAAACAATGTCAAAGAGTTAAAAGTCTTTGTCCTTAAATTATCCAGGTATGTTTATCTTAATAGTTGCAATTAATACGCAATTAAAATGTTTGTCCCATATTTTGTGTCATATGTTTCAAGTTTGCAAACTATAGAAATAGATGCACCAACCTTTTTTAAAACAAATGGTATTAGGGATGAGCTAATCAAAATGGTTCAACCCTAAAAACTAAACCAAAAATGAAATCAGATTATCTTAAACTAGCTTATTTAGTAAATAGGTTTTGATGGGTAGGTAGTTTAACTACCTAGGGCTGCTTAGCTACCTACCTAGCCAAGCTTAGGTAGGTAGGTAATTATGTTACCTACCTACATACATAGGTACCTAAATTAATCAAATAAATTGGTAGGTATTTAGGTCTAGTAGCATACAAAATTTATGTCCACATGTCAAAATTTTATTGGATGCAAGATGGATGATCTAGATTAATGTTATTTATCAACAGTATTTAGTTTTAAAATAATTTATCATTGCCACATGTCACCGTTTCCTTAATCCATGTGTCAAAATATCTTCTTTTCTTATATTAAACAATTCATATAATTTTTAAAAAATTACAATATCAAATATTGAAATACAAAATTGATGATGTCATGAAATGTCACTAGATGTTCATCCACCCTATTGTTTAAGTTGAAAATGATTTTCAACTATAACAATTGATGTTTGCATTCACAACTAAAATGGTTTGAAATGGCAATTGATTTGGTGTTGACATGTGGCTGACATTTTCATCTAGAATGTCACTTTCAACTTGTACTTGTCGATTGCCATGGTTTTTAGTTGTAAATAATAGATTTCAGTTGCAAATAAAATCTTCCAACTAAGTTTGTTGTTTTTGAACTAAAACTTGTAGTTGAAAAGGAATTGGAAATTTAGTTGGAAAATGGGGGGTTTTTACTAGTGTAGCTTGGGGATGGTGTTCTAAACTTGTTGTGAACCACACTTAGTTAAAACAAGTCTTGCACGAGATTGCACGCTTGCCAAAATTTTAATTTAATTTGAATTCTAAATGTGATATCCATTGTAGTTGTGTTGAATGTACAATGCTAATAAGTTTTGGTAGAATGAATGACAAGATTAGCTAGTTGGTCCTTCTATTTTGTAAACTTCATTTATTTCCATTCGACAAATATTCAATTCAAGATGTTGGTAATTGAAACAATACCACCAACTATTCCCTAGTACACCATCTCAAAATGGTGTAGGTTTGGTTTGAAAGTTCTACCACCTTCATTTTCATGTGTTGTTGTAAGATAATTGATAGTTTACATTTCTACATAATTAAATTCAAAATTCCATTGCTACATCCCCTTCTTTTGTTAGCACACCTATTGGTTTTATTTTTCTAGATAATTTTTAAATACCATCTGAAGATGATTATAAAAGGAGGCTAGGGATGTGTTCCATAACTTGTTTGCTTTCTTCCATGATCAATTGTCCTTTCTACCATTGCATCTATTATTTCTTCCAATGATTCATTTGTCTCTCCCACTTATTATAAAAAATTTATCAACCTTGGGTGCTTTGTGTTATTTTTTTAACGTAGGTTGAGGTTGGACATTCTCCTTGTCCATACTTGGTTAATGTAACATGCCATTTCATCATCTGTGAAACATATTTGACATCATGACAAACCCAATCTTATTGGCACTAATTTCCAACAATGAAAGGTTATGTGTTATGGCCTTACACATAGTTGGGCAAACCTATCCTTAGGTGGTACCATTAGGAATGTCACACTTTGATTTTATTGGACCCATCGAACTTTGAAAAATCACACTATGAAAAAATGGGATGATTTGCAACTAGCCTTACAGCTAGGTTTTTGATTTGTAATGACCATTTTCAATTCATTTACAACTTAGTGTATTTCTACGAACATGACTATTATTGGACAAGTTACATGCATTGCAATGGATGCAATTCACTATATGTGAAACTGTACACATATGCAACTCATGTGCAATTCAATTACAATAAGTAAGAACAATTACCATGTAATTATAATGCAACTAGTTTACAACTACATGGTAATGTCATGTTGATGTCATTTTTCATTGATCCATCAAAATTTAACACAAGGCATCAATTATGGAAAATTTTGGGTGAATTTTTTTTTTGAAATATTAATCTCCACCGTCCATTATGATTGTTCATTTATAATGGTTTTAAATTGTGACATGTGGAATAGTCAAAATTTGCCATGTGGCATATTAATTGAAAATTGAAAAATAAATAAACAAAAATCTATTAACATTTATGTAGGTCAATACATAGGCATAGGTGGGTAAGACATACCTACATACTTAGGCTACATACCTATCTATTTACATTACATACTTACTTACCTAGGTAAATAGGGAAAAAAATAACGCTAGTTATTTATTTACTTAGGTAGGCAAGTAAGTAAGAAGGTAGGAAGGTAGGTAAATTAAAAAGTAGCCATGTAAATATATTTTAAAAATTTTATGTTTTGTCTTTAGTGTTAATCTTTTTTGAGCTCATCCCAAATTGAAACATGTATTTAATGTGAACACACAAGAAATACACCTTCTTTATATAGTTTGTGAGATGAGATTCAAGGACAAAATTTATAGGTTAAAATCTTTTAATTGCACATTAGTTGCAAATTGAAAATTACAATTTCAAAAAGGTTTTCCCACATGTGTTTATTTTTAATCTTGTAAATTATACAATTAAATAATTAATTAGTCTAATTTAAATAGTAATTCGATAATAATTTGAATTTAATTATATAAAATAATTATTTGAATTAATTATTCCAATTTTGATAATTACCTAGTTAGTGAATTTAGATAATTAATTTTAAAATATTCAATTCAAATAATTAGTCATTTATTATATAAATTAAATTAATTAATTCGTTTTAATACTTAATTATTTAATTTACTTAATTATTCATAATAATTAAGTAAATTATGTATTAATTATTTAAAATATATTAAGGATTAAATATGTTTTAAAAAGTTATCAACTTATTAATAGTTGAATAATAGCCACAAAATAATGGAAAAGTATAATTTTTCTATAGTGGCAACATAATTGCACAACTAGTTGTATCAATAGGAATTGTAATTAACAATTAGTTGCAAGTGTCATATGTAATGGGCAGTGGAAATATGTACATGTGACAAATCATATGTGTTAAAATTGTACACTAGTTGCAATGTAGTTATTAATTGGGTGTTACATTTACACCAATTCTAATGTAGTTATCACATGTAACTAAAATGCAACTTACCAAAAAGTCAAACATGATTGACTACATTTGTATGTATGATGCATATATTACACCACATAAATGTTCCATTTGTAATGAAATTGCAACTATTAAATAACTATTTGATTTTTGACATGGCATTTTATTTATTAATTGCCCATATTTTCATGCTTTAGTTATACTATAGTTGTATATTAGTTGTTTTGGAGCTTTAGTTGTAAGGTAGTGTGGTTTTGATGAACATGATTTATCATAGTGTCATAAGAAACGCTTAAATAAATATTTTCAAATTTGTTTTTAATGAGTGCGTTTATTAGGTTCCATAGATTTGGAAATTTCAATAATATCATAACATTGTGTATTTTGATGTTCCTAATCATTGCATTTAGAAAACAATTCAATAGCACTAGAGTTATTTTCTTTGAACTTTTTAATTAAGAATACAAATTTGAAACACGATTTGAAAATTTTCTTGGGAAGTTTGATGCTAAGGTGATTTTGAAGTCATTTTTTAAATTTTTTTTTAGGCAATTAATTGAGTAAGTATAATTTAATTATGAATTTCCAAAGTTAAGGCTATTGATTTTTGAAAGGGCCATTTTTATTAAGAATATGTATATTTTTTAAAATATTTTTTAAATTTCAAAATAAACTTCAAGACATGTATTAATGCATGTAATGGATAAAGATGAAAAAAATAATAATTTGTAGTTGTGAAAACATTTAAATAATTTGAAGGCCCAACAAAATGGTTTGGCCATTTTTGCTTCCTTAACCATTTTTTGAAATGGTTCCTAGTGGTGTCACCCAAGGATGGGTTTGCCCAATTATGCCTTCTACTTTATATGCATAGAACAATAATTTAGAAAAATGTGTTAGGTCAAGGTATGTGTCACTAATGCTTCAATAGAGGACATGAAAGTTAAAGTATGAAAAAATTTCTCACACTAACTTGAAATTTGTTGTTGATGTGCAAGTTGTGAGTGTGAATCTCAATGTGCAATGCCCTAGAACTTGTTGAAATTCACCTTTCTTGATTTCCTTATTTTAACTTGTGGAACTACATAATGTTGACCCAAAAATAGTATAAAAACCTTTTGAAAATCTTGTTGTAAACCTTGTCTATGAAAATAGAAGATGAAATAAGAATTACTTCATTCCAAAAAGGATTGGGGTGAAATCATGCTAAAATGACCCACACTTGCCCACTTTGTCCTATGCTTAATCTAGAATAATTTTTAAATATTTTGAGAAAATATTTTGAAATGTTTAAATATTTCATTATACTATTATGTTAAGGTTGATATTGAAAGTTTCCCACCAGGATATGTCATTTAAAAGATTTAAAAAACTTTTTAAGAATGCTTTAAACATTGAAAAACACTAATTATAATGTTTTAAAAGTGTTTTTTCAATATTCCATATTCATTAGATTCATTTCAAACTTTTAAAAATGATCTTATGATATATTAACAACATGCTTGTGTAAGTATGCAAAAAAATTTCAACATTAACTTGATGTACCATTTAAAAAATGTAAAATCAACCATTGGTTACATCATAAGTGTGTCATTATATTGTGATTACACCCATTGGAGTTCATTTCTCACACTAGTTCATAGGGAAAACATGTTCAAAGATTTAAAATGAATAGAAATGAATAAATTGATGTCAATTGTACTCAACTTTGCGCCAATAATTTGTAAATGTGATATGCACAAAATTGGGAGGAATTTACAATGTATGCTATTTAGGTTGTTGATTAATCTCTCAATTTTTAATATCCAAAGACTTGTTGTTTTGACACATTGTTTAGGGTAAGTCCCATGATGAAGTTTTAGATAGTAGAAATTGAATGTTGACACTTAACATGGGTTTTGTAACCTTGTTTGGAAGTGTAACCAAGATGACTTTCCAATGCTAATTCCTTGGTCCAATGTGCTTCAACAAAACTGGTTCCAAAGAGCCAAAACTTAACCTCTTTAAGAGTTCAAGTAAGCTCTTTATTAATTTTGAAAGTTATAATTGGTTTGTCCTAAGAAAGAACCTTAACTTGATGGAGTCCCAAGGTTATAAACTTTTTTTTTTTTAGGGCTAGTCCTAAAGAGAAAACCATCTAATGAGTCCCTTTTCAATTCCATCACCTCCACAAAGTTGGGAAGCAAGCCCCATGACCCTATATATCCAAGTAGGAAGGGTTAAACTTGCCTCCATGTGTTGACTGACATACCCCAAGCTTGGAAATAATATTGGTTGAATTATGGTTCCAAAGAATGCTTGAGGTTATTTTCTTGTAATATTGTTATGAGTATTATATTCCCACATGTATACTCTTTAATCATTTAGTGTTAATCAACAAATGTAATTTCTTTTGGCAATTTTATTGCATTTGGGTTTTACTTTACTATGGATACAATTTAAGAAAACCCCTCAAAATATTGGCTTGGTGAAAGTTCCAATGCGCATAGTTTTGAAAAGTAATACTTGTGACAACATTTTTTGGTCACCATAGTGTGCTTTTACCCAAAAGTTTGGATGTAAGAATTTGAATCATTGTATCTAAGTGAGGTAGGTACTAGGTTCCAAGTTCCATCTTGTTTAAGTTGTAAGTTGAAGTTGTGGCTTGTAAGTGGGAAGATTATTAATGTTTGAGCCTTGAGATTGCACATTTGTTTTTATTACCCTCTTTTGGTGTTCTACTTGTAGTCAAATCAACTTGTCTCTGCAATCACTTTGGAAATCACTTTCCTTTGTAACAAAATGTACTCCCTTGCAAACACACATAGTAATGTTTTTAATCATGTTTATCATGGTTGTAGTTAATATGTAGACGCTTGCAAGTGACAACTCATCGACATAAATTTTTACAGCAATTTTTTTTGCCAAAACATGTTTACTTCACAAATGTTTTTAGCCAATTATGTTACATTTGCATTATAGCATGTGTTGCCACATTGGCAACTAGTTGGACTTGAAACAAAATGATTACATGTGACCTAACCACCTATTTAGACCTAGTTACTTAGACCTAATGGTCAATGACAATTTTGTGCAATGTGACAATATTGTTGTAATAAAAGGCTTACACTTCATGCCAACTAGTGTGGCCTATGCTTTGAAAATGTAGTGTAATATTGAATTAGTTTCAAAAGGTTGAATGGTCCACTTCTTTCCCTAAGTCTAAGATCTAAGTTTCATTGAAAATTTGATTTTAATTGAAATTTCAATGAAAAAACTACTCAAAATTCAATATCTACCATACCTTAGGTCTAAAAGTCACAAAATTACCTCTAAAAAACCTTATTAATTAAGTGCTTTCCAATGGCACCATTTAAGTGCACCCCAATTTCCTTGAAACTTTTAGTTTTGATTCCATTGAATTTCTCATTGACATGAATGTATTTATCTACCATGGGGAGTTGATGAAGTTAGTGGGTAATCATTGTGATGAAGGGTGCAATCATAATAAAAGGGGGGGTCACTTTAGGCAAGAAAATGTTTTCTTTTTATAATACATTTTGTATTATTTTGGGGGCGATTTTTCTTTGATTTCATTTACTTTTTTTATAAACATGTAAAATAGATTTTGGTACAAAGGCTTGCAACATAATTTTTCAAAATTGTTTTTTTTCCAACATAATTATGCTTGTTTGAATCAAAAACTTCATCTAGATGTTTTTTGTGAAATCACATGAGTGTAACTTTTCATATGGAATTGAAATGATACAATCAACTAATATTCGATATATGACTAAGTATTTCATCAAGTGTTGTAATTATTTGAATCGTTTAAAATATATATTTGCACTTTGTAGCACATTGGTACAAGTATTAATTTTTCACAAATGTACTATTTAATTATTGAATAACAATTAAGAAATGTAGTTTCCTTTAACAATTGCATTATTTGACAAATGAACTACCTTATTTTGAGTATAATTTATGAAAAGCTCTTTTAATATTAACTTGGTGGAAGTTGAAAATGACATAGTTTTGAAAAACAATGTTTTTAAAAATATTTTTTGACCACTATAGTGTGCTTTCACCTTGAAGACAATCAATATTCATGCTAGTTTCATAATGGATCTAATTTATATCAAGTTCGTTCTCCAAATTTTACCTTAACAATTTTTTTCCCCATTAACTCAGTTTAATTTTGAATGTTTAATTTAAATTTGTTAGGAGCTTTTGATATGTTATAAAAAAACCATGGTTATATTTTTCACATTGCCACTACTTGTAATTAAGAAAAATTCAAGATGCATTTTGGTTTTCATTTTTTTGTTACCACAAGAACTTTCAAGTTTGGCAATTTCATATCACAGATTGTAACTATCAACCTCATTTTACTTCACAAAATTATCATACATCATAGTTTGTGAAATCATTGTAGAACACATTTATATGTATATTTGCATGAAGGTCAAGTAAAATTTCATATGATGATTATGTGTTTTGATTCATGATTTAATTCATCCATGAACATTCATGTTCATCCATATTCACTAAAATTTATCCATCATAGTTTATTTTTTACAAAAATACATATTTGAAAAGTCACTTCAATTTTCTTTTTGGGTTGATGGGCTTTATGGAAAGGTCTAAAAAAACTTCCATGGTTTTCTTACCCTTCTCAAAATCAATGTGTAATACAACAAATTACCTTTAGTTTAAGCAACACAAAACTTGGGGTTTGACCTTACATTTTGGGATCATAGGTTTTTGTACCATGCTCCTCATATCATTTTTGCACACAATTTGCATAGTCAATATATTTGTTGGTATGTTCTTTTAGCAAAAGATTGGGGTGGTGATGTTTTGGACTACAAGATATTCAATTTATTACGTATGTAAGTGGAGACCTGTACACCTTGAATGCATTTGTATTATTTTCCTATTCATTTTACATGGAATATAATTTGTTACATGATGTAGCCCATGATTACATTCCATCATCAACACCATGTCGATGAATTCACCAACTTCTTGATATTTTCTCCCATAGAGAAAAGAGCTTGAATGATCTATTGAGCTAAATTGTTATTTGATGATCCCCTTAATAGGGTGTAACTGAGTTTATTTGGGATTTAAAGCCTTCTAAATCTTATGGGGGATCCCATCCAAGAAAGGATTAGTTCAAATAAACATGGCTAAAGATTGAATTATAAAAACACTGGGTAATTTATTGAAAATTTTAAGATTTTTGTACTTTATTTTTCATTTCATTCTTATATATATATAATGTATTGGATTACACACAAAAAAAATTGTCTGTTTTTTTGTTTTATTTAACTTTTTTTGTAATCATGGTTTATACCTTCGTATTAAAAATAAGAAAAGAATATTATGTAACCACACTTTGGCCTATTTCAACTATCACAAAACTTCAAAGAAAAAATCTTAATAAATGCATACAATGATGCCCTCATGTATGTGTGTGTTTCCTTTTGATTTCACATGTTTAAATCATATTGTGTAAAAGTTGTAGAGTATTGGGAATCTTCAATAGGATAGTATAGTTGTGCAATTATTCTTTGGTGCACAACTATACCATGGAGTATGTTAAACCATTAAAAACTAGGAAGAAATATTTGATCAATAAGATGCTTGGCATTTGTGTTTGCAAATTCAAATTTGTGCATTTCGTGTAGGTTAACTTTTGGTGTATAATGTTTGTTGGTGTGTTAAGATCATTTGCACACGTTTTGTTATGTTGATATGGTTTTCTATATTAGTCATTGGATTCAATTTTTTAATCCCAATGGATGCTAGGAATATCAAGCATTAAACATTAGAATGAAAAGGATTTAGGTTAAAACAATAAGAATTGAAACGATGATCTTGAAACATTTTCCATCCATGGTGTATTCAAATCCACCCATATACATTCAGTCAACATTTATCCTCTAACATCTTCATACAACTTTGCATTATTGCCTTCAATTACTTAATTGTGTTCATACGCATCCATATATGTTCATTCAACATGCATCCTTCCACATCCTCTGAGTCATACGAGCTTGTCTCATGAGCACAAAAAGCACCACCACTCTAAAAGTGAATCAAAAGACAAGTTTTATTACATTTTATGTACCACCACAAAATTGGAAAAGAGTTAGAAGCAAAACTATCCTTAGACTCCCAACGTTGCAAAATGAATATATGACTTCCAAAAATGGAGCAAAAAAATATCACCAGCATATCAAACTCAGTGCCCGAGGTGGTAGAGTTCGGACATGAGCAAATAATGCATAGATTGCTACTTGAAAAATGCTCCAAACCTACCATAAAATGATTGGCCAAAAACAAAAAGAAAGCTCTCAGATATCCCACATGTGAAAGGAGAGAAGGAACGAAAGGAAAAATAATGCATGGAGTCTATTTCTGACTTCGGAATTGTGGATGATCCCATCTCAAAGATGTTTCACCTGCTACAGCAAATGTACAAAACACAAACCATTTGGTCAGCAATACCAAGCTGCTACCCAAACAGATGGGCAAACCTGGAAAAAAAAGATGACAAAAATGATAATGATTTTGATAAGTTGGTTTGAAATTTTCTAGTCCAGAAAAAAGACCAAAAACTCAACTAAGCTTCCAAGACCCATTCTTAATCTTAAGATCAAACAATAAGAGAGCAAGTTGTCCAAAGGTGCTGTCCTAGAGGGTGCATTCCTTGGCATAAAGGATGATAGGTAGGTATGTAATGGCAGTAGAAGTAGGTAGGAAATGACAGAATCAGGCAGAAGAAATGTAAGTAGAAAATGACTGAATCAACCATCATAGATATGTATGAATTAGCAGTAGACATAGGTAGGTAGGAAATTTCAGAATCAGGCAGTAGAGGTAAGTAGAAAATGCCACTGCCAATTCTGCCATTTCTGAACTACCAGAAAAACCTGCAGAATAGCTAAAACCCATGATCCTCATTTACATACATAATTTGACATTCAAGATCATATGGTAAGTAGGTATATGCTCAACTACAGCTAACCTTCTGGATCTGTTGGATTTTGTTGAGATGGCCTTCTACTTGCACTCGGAGGGAATGACTCAGAGAATAGCCTGTTCATATTTGCACAATCATACAAATATATACAGCAATTGTTAGCAATTTGCCTTCAAGTGCCTAAAAAATTATACATACATACATACATACCCACCCTTCTTCAAGTACCCCAAATAGTACATACATATTCTTCATCAAGGGCCCCCAAAAGTACATACAGACATTTCTTCAAATGCCCAAAAATACATACATACCCTTCTTCAAGTGCCCAAAAAATACATACAGACCCTTGCTCAAGTGCCCACAAAATACATGCCTACCAGGGGACCTTTTGGGTGTTTTAAGCAAGCCACAGAAAGTTTACAAAATCCAGAGAAACTTACAAAGACTTCAGAGAGGGAGAGAGAGAAATATCCACTGGTTTTTTAGGGTTTCCAGAAATTCTTACCCTAAATGTAAAGAGGTTTGTGAGGTCTGTGGATCTCGAAGATTAGGATGAGAAGGGTAGACTGTAGGTGGTGGTGGTGGTGCAGTCTGGGAGCTTCCACCTCCAGGAGGAGGGTCTCTAGCTGGAATGTTTGGTTGCCCAGTCACTGATGAAGAAGGTCCAGCAGCAGCAGCAGCTCCCCCCCGCACAACAGCTTCAGCTATCCCCTTTGCATCCGCAAGCTGCTAATAATGTCAAAATCACACAAAACACTTCTGTGAGAACACTGGGTAAAATAATAATACACTCTTAGTTTTTCATCAAATTTCACTTTGGGAAACACACACTTTGGAAATCCTTAAAAGGGACAACACAATTGAAGCAATATTTTGACCAAATCAAACCAATCAAAATGGATGATGGTTTAAAGCTGTGATTCTGGTGGTGGTGGTGGCAGCAGCAGCAGCAGGAGGATGATTTTTTTAACCTTGTGGAGCAATTCGGCATTCTCTTGCTGCAAGTCATGTTCCTGCAACCAAAAGGAAGAAGTCCAAGAATTTTATTAAATTTAGTCCTCTCTCTCTATTTTCACAAGGACCCAAGAAAAAAATGGGAGCTTGAGTTTTTGAACTCAAAAACACCATTCACAACATAAAATATGATCCTCATATGATCCATCATGTTGCTCACTAGGGGTTTGCTTAAGGAAATGAATATATATAATGTGTATATAGTTTACCTTTCTCCGAAGATCCTCGATTTCTTTGAGTAAGAGTTGATTCTGGATCCACAATACCAAAAAACACAATTTTTTTGCCAAGATGAGCATTTGCAACTGATAAAATGGTCCAGTGCCAGTGCAGCACATACACTCCAAAGGCAATAAGTCTAAATGCTGTGCAACAACAGAATTGGTGCAAAAGATACCATGGAACAACAACAAAAACATAGATACACAGAGAGAAGCTTTGCAGTGTGGTGGAGTCTCAGAAGAATGTGGGATTGTTTTCAAGAAGAATGGAAATTCTACCTACCTGCCTCCTGTTGCTATCTTACTACCTACCAACCCACCACCCAAGTCATCATGCACTTCCTTACCTTCCTTGCTTGAACCCGAGAAGATCCCATGTCAAGCTGTTGTTCCAGCTGCAGCAGGTCGGGCACAGTTAACTGCGAAAGATCCTCTCCAAGCATATGCCTGTATGTGGGGGGAGGAGGGGGCGGGGATGGGCAGGTGGGGTGAGGGGAGAAAAGAAGAACTTCAGTTTTTTTCAGTTCTAAGACATTCCAGAATGTTGCAAAATCACCCTAACCAAAAATGTTGCAAAAAGTTTCAACTCCAGAAATAAATTTGTTGTGAAATTCTTGGCATCCATGTTTTTATGTGCAAATTCTATCATCAACAGACAAAATCCCAACAATGGAGACATAAGAAAAGAGAAACACGGAAACAGAGAGAAGAGACCCACCTTTGTGTGGTCTGTAGTCTTTCAAGTTGCTGCCTCAATTTGAGAACTTCGTGTCCCATCAACTGCAACAATAAATGGAGAAACAACACAAACAAGGAAGAAAATTCTCAAAGCTTGAATAATTTCTTCCTTTTCTGAACTTCTTCTTGGAGTGATGATGATGACGAGGAGGAAATTGTGCATGCAACCGAAGAAGTCTTATGGAATCCAAAGAGATTTTACTAAGAAAGAAGAAAGAAGAAGAGTCAAGAAGTTGAATGTTGAGAGCTCTGTTGCAACAAAAGAAATAATACACGGCAAAAACTTTTGCAATCAAATTGAGGAACCCAAAATTTTGCAATCTTGAGGAACCCTAAAAGTCTTGCTTACATCTGAACTGTTGTTGTTGCTGGTGCCTGTTTGTGCTCCATCAGGACACTTGCTGTATCTGTCAAGAATCTCCTGCATACTGCTCAAGAGGTACCATCACCAACAAACATCATAAAAAACCCAATCACAGCTTAGAGAGTTACTAGATCCAGACAAGAAGAAGAAAATCAGTTCCAGACAGCCGAAGAAGATCCAGAGAAGAAGAAGAAGATGGAGAGAGACTGATCTGCTCGCTCGCACATGGAAAAGTCTAACGTTGATTGCTACAGATCAATTGGAAGCTGTTGAGAAGAAGATCAGGAAAATCACAAACCCTGCACCACATACATATAGGTATACAGATCTGTCTCTAAATGCGACAGAAGAACCTCATGAAGAAGTCTGTTCTTTTTGGCACAGAAACAAGACTTAGACCGTTCTTCTTCCTTCTCCTCTTGGCATGAAATTGTTTTTGGGCGTTTGTCGTGCTGATGAGACGCAACATCACGACCCCAAAAAATTAAAAAAAACTTTGTAACGATGATACTTTCTTTCGTAGTTTAGATTCTCGACGACCGAGCTTGAACCCTACTGGTGGACCTATTCGCGATGATGATGATGATGATGATGATCCTCAAGGGGCGCACTTTGTTTGTTTGTATGTTTGCTTCCTCAATTCTCGAACTGCTACGACAACATGAGTATATGAATCTTCAAGCGCAAGGACTTGAGGCTCTTGCAATTTTCACAAGACTAAGTTTCTTTTTCGACTCAGGTAAGTCTACATGAGTTCATCTTGAGTTCGGAGCAACAACTGTTCATCAAAAGCTTCCTCACACAAATTTGACATGCAACGAAAAAGAACAACAGACTTGCAAGCCATCATGAAGGTCTGAAGAAGAAGAACAAGAAGAAGAAGCACCGGGACTTCCCCCTGATCAATCTCCCCAGATTTGTTCAGCCCTGCTGAGGCTCACTCCCCAAAATGGCCAAGACCGGAGAGCGAGTGATCGAGGGCTAGCATGTCAAACTCGAGGATGATGAACTGATGTATACTAGACAGCTTGCTGATCCGTTGCTGTGCAATTGAAGACTCGATTCTAGAGCTTTCTATTCATGATCTGCACTACAGCAGCTGCTGCATTCTTACGACAGACGTTCAATCTGTTTCTTTGGCTCGCGCGTGATTGCAGCTTCATCCGATCACTAGCAAACTCTTGCTGACAATATTCAGCGAAGCAGCCAGAACATTGTCGACAAAACTTGCGGAAATGGATCAGACTTCGTGGTCCGACTCGCATGAATTGCAACCAAGAGAGGAAGCTCGAGTTTCAAGTTTGTTTGTTTGTTTGTGCATGCATCCATGATCTTGTCTACGACATGAGTGTGATCAATCCAGGCTGCTGCTGTTGCTGCTGTTCCCTTACGTACCTGCCGGAGCTGGCGAATTCAAACAGCTTGCCAGTGCTGGAGAATATAATCAGCGCCACTTCTGCATCGCACAGAACCGCTAGCTCGTGCGCCTTCTTCAACAATCCGCCCCGTCTCTTGGAGAATGTCACCTGCCTGCTCGTCGGATTCTCTATCTTCTTTATCTCTATTTTCCCGCGACCCATAACCTCCGCCAACTCCTCTCTCTGTGTCTCTCTCTCTTCCAGATTCTCTCCAGCTTCTCGTGACTCGTCGTTTCCTCTTGCAGAAGAGGTTGTCGGAAGTCTCTCGGTCCCCTCCTCGCGCCCTCCGAGTCTCCACAGACTCAGCCCTCAACGACAACAACAAGAGAAAACTGCAATCAAGTTCCCTCCTCCTCCTCCTCCTCCTCCTCGGTGGCGCAGTTCCGACGTTGGTTTCCCAATTGGGATCTAGACTTCGAGCTCACCACCTGAATATGATTCTTCTTCTCTCCGCAAAGCCAGCTCTTACAGCATTCGACTGGTGGAATGTTCCTCGACCAGCCTGTGTCTGGCAGCACATTGACATCCTCCACATCAGCTATCTCCCCATGCCTTATCCGCCGCCTCCGGCCGGACTCCTCCAAAACACAAGTAGTCGTAGAAGAACTCTGCAACTCTGAAGTCTATCAAGCCGTGACCAGCTTTGAGATTCTTGTTGCAGGCTGCTGCATTTCTTGCGGAATCTCGAGCAGGTCCTAAAGAAGAAGAAGAAGAAGCCGAGCGATTTCAAAACCGCCGCACCTGCAGCAGCAGTAACTTCTGCACTCTTACTACGTCTCCTCCAACATCACTCTTGATCAGACTGCAAGAACAAAGTTCCCGCCTCATAGTCATCCGCAAAACACAACCCCTAATGCAAAGTCCACAACAAGAGTTTCAGCCACCATCACCAGCAGCACTAGCGCCAGGAGCACAAGAGCAACAAGAAGGGTAGAAAGTCTGAGTCTTCAAATTGCGTTTGCGCTGCTGCAACAACATCGTTGCAGGGCAAGGAATCGCATGAGGTGCATGTACAGGCAGGCAGGCAGGCAGGCCGGTTGGTTGGTGGCTGCAGCAGGCAACGGGCGGCCGGCTTTCAAGACTCCGCAATCAGTGACGCTCGGCAGCGACGAGGATTTATAAGGGACCGCATGAGCAGCCGTGGGCCGCGAGTCCCGGCGCTGAAGGAAAAACCAAAAAAGCTAGGATCAGCTGCACATATCAAGCCGGACTTGACGGACTGCGCCCCTGCAAAGGTGCGCGACAGGGCGGGAGCTCGGGGGTGGATTAAACTTAGTCTGCCTCTGCCGCAAACAGCGGGCAACCTTGCACACACACTGATCTCCTGCGCCACAATCACAGCAGAAGCTGCAACTACCAGCACAAGCACCAGCTTCTTCTTCTTCCTCCTCTGCGGCCCTCCTGCCCTTCTTCTCCCGTGCAGCAGCAGCTACCCGCTGCCCCATTGCCCACGACTACCACCTTCAACTCCAGTACTGGACCCCGCTCGACCGCTTCGCACCAGACTCAGCGATGCTCCTGCTGGTCCTGCTGCTGCTGTGGCGATTCCTTTACTCATTCCTGAACTTTGTTTATCATTCCTGCGCCATCCCCATTGCCGCTGCTGCTCTTCTTCCCGTGCACTTGCACCAGTACTTAGTGCCACCCGGCAGCTGCTCATGTGTGGTAGTACATCTGCATATTGTAGCTCCGGGATGTTGCAGCGTACGACGAGATCTATGTCGCCTCCTTTCAAATCCGTTCTGAAATCGGTCTCTGCAAGTTTTCCGGCTGTCGCCACGGGTACACTGCCAAGTCTGCAGCTTGTCACACTAGCTTAGACTTTTCTTCTCAACTACTGTAGCGCTGCAGTGCTCGTAGCTGCAGGTACTCATTCACTCCGGGGAACACAGGAGTTCACAGGTGGAAGTTTGGAAAGGAAAAAGGAGCAGTCTGGCCCCTTCTTCTTCTTCTTCTTCAGGTAGACCCCTTTTTCTTGCAGCAATCCAAGAAAAAATGCAGTGCAACAACACCACCACCACCAACAAAAACAACACAAAAATACCGCCACCCAACAACAGTTGAAACAACAACAACAATAACAACACAGACCATCAATTATCATATCTCTCAAAAAAACCCTTTGTTGACATCACAGAGAGTTAGACACAGAGAGAGAGAGAGACACACACACACACACACACACATACACACAGAGGAGCAGTTGCAAAATTTTGATGTGAAATGAAAAACAATAAGTTGAGATGGATCATCTTCATACATGTTCCAGCTTTTGGTGTCTTTTTTTTCTTATTTTTTTGGGGGGGTTCTTGCAGAGAGATTGTTGCTCACACTGTTGCATCATGTCTTCATCTTCCTCTTCTTAGACTTCTGTGTGTGTCCTCTGTACTCTTGCAAAAAGAGATGTGTGTGTGTGTGTGTGTGTGTGTGTTCTTGCAAGAGACTTATATGTCTTTGGATTATGCAAAGAGACACATTTGCGTGTGTGTGTGTTCTTGCAAGAGACTTATATGTCTTTGGTTTATGCAAAGAGAGACATTTGTGTGTGTGTGTGTGTGTGTGTGTGTGTTCTTGCAAGAAATTTGTAGAGAGAGTTACAAGACTTGTGTCAAATTTTTCCAAAGCTTCTTCAGTTTTTTGGAGTGCAACAAAATTCAGCAACTTTGGTGGGTGGGTGGGTGGGGAGGGATTCGCACTCGCCAAGACTAGCTTTAGGAGCATTGTGTATTTTTTTTTGGGGTGGGGCGAAATTTCGCCCACTTGGCGACAAAAAAAGATGGCAGTGCGAATCCTTTGTTTTTTTTTTTTGAAAAACTCCTACAAAGTCGCCATATTTTGAGGAATATGATTCAATAGTAATTACCCTCCTGACTCCTAACCAGGGTTTTTTTTTCCCCAAGTAAACTTAACACAGTCAATTTTAATTCCTTTTGACATAAGCAACATATTTACTTGCTTATTATGTGAATCTTTTACAGTTAACATTTATTATTAATGCCATTGATAATGAGAAATACGGACTATGTAACCAGCAAGAGCAGGCCGGTTATGGGAAAAAGTCGAACCATGTGAGGAGTGAGATTTTTTTTCCCGGAACCAGCCTGCTTGAGCCATGTTACGGGACATAACTGGTGAACCATAAGATGTCACTTGACAGAACAACATAGTGGAGAGGCGGGATTTAAATATTGTCCGTTACCAGCAGTGTTTTTTTTTCTTTGGTGAAATCTCGGAAATTTTCAACCTGAAAGTTATGATCTCGACCTATACAAAAGGATTTTTCATGGAAAAAAAGAATGGCCCAAATTCGCCAGATTGCCATATTTTAAAGATAAGTTTCTAGTAGGTAGTAAAAACTATTGAAACATTCTGTTTCTTCCTCCTACTTTAATATCTAGTATGTAGCCAAATTTGGCTAAATCATCTTATGGATAATCGCCACTTCAGCTACATCACAAAATTGAGAAAAAAAAAGGACCCCTGTCCACCAGTGTGTTGTTTTTCAATTTTGTGATGTTGTCACAATGGCAATCATCCACAAGAACATTTTAGTCTGGGTTGGCTATAGACCAGTTATGAAAGTAAAAAGAATTCTTAAAATCTTTATATATCTTGGCTACTTACTTGGATGATGTGTAAAACCATGGTGGATTTTTAGAAATTTTCAATTTTGGATGATGATTTTGGGAAGAAAGGGAATATTCAACTATATATATATATATTTGAAAAAATATTTCATCAAACTTTAAAAAATCATTAAACAAAACATTACTTCTCACCCACAAACATTATAGTTTGTTTTTCATTTTTAAAAAGTTAACATTAAAAAATGACACATGAACCAATCAAGGTGAACAGCCAATGAGCAACAATCAAGTTGTTATTGATGAGTATGGCCAGCCAGCCAAAAGCATTAAAGGACTTGGAACACCAAGTAAACCATCCAGCAAGATTTTGGAGGAGGATGTTTTTTTGGGGGCAAGTTTCAAACCATGCCAGAATCCAAATGATCCTTAAAGCTGCACAAAAATGCACCCCCTAATTATGATCAAAATTAGTCATAAATTTGAAATCCAAGGGTGAACAATAAAGGTAATAGATAAATCTTGACCTTAAGGAAAACTCTAAACCCTAAACCTGGGCCTTTAAGGAAAAGAAACTTCAGAACCATGATGCAGAGGTCCTTTGGTCTCACATTTTCAGCACTAGTGTTGGGGGTGTCGGAAGGAATGGCCAGGTCTCTTAGAGAGCCAGTTCTCTTGCAAGAAAATCAAGTTTGTGTTCACATGCACACCTAAATGGCCATGCATTAGGACATTATGTGACCTAAAAGGAGTCCTAAAATGAAAAAGTTGCCAAAGGACTGCCCTAAACCAGCGGTTGATGGAGCACAATGATTGTCATGTGCATGATAATCATATGGTGTTAGGAATAGCATGTAGTTGTTTCATGTGTTTTATGTTTGTAGGTTGTGCATTCATGGAAACGGGAGAATGAAGGCACCTTGTTTCCTTGGATTTAAAATGTGAGCTTTCATGCTTATCTATGTTGGTTTTTGCTCTTCATGAGGACCGATGGGAATATGGCTTTGATTGATGCACTAGATTATTGGAAGATGAGGAGCTACAAACATATGAAGGGTGGCAAATTTTCTTCAAGGGGGTCTTTTCGTTAGATCTTAGAAGACATAGATGAGAGCTAAGTGATTAGACATTCTTGTCGTTAGAGTATGTTGGGTTGGGTGTTGTGTTGCCCAGTTTGTGACTATTGCCTTTCTTTTGATGTGTTAGTGGTTGTTAAGGTGATGTGTTGTGTATGTAGAAAGTTATATGAAAGGTTGGTGCAAAGAATTGATGAAAACTCTAGGTGGTCCGAGCTTTAGGGGAATGCATATAATAGAATTTAAAGCTTTTTGTAGTGTGGGTGATCTTGTTGAACATTGCTAAATCTAGGCTAGGGATTATGGGGTGCTAGGCATGAGAAACCTTTAAGGGTATCCTATACGCGAAGTATAATAGAAACTTGGAATTTAGGTTGGGACTACATACTTGAAAATCATTCATCCAACTTAGTTCTGAAAAGTTTTTTGCTCACTCTATTAGTGGTTCATAGGAACCTAGTTAATTGCATCTGACTTGAAGCCATACACTGTAGATTGAAGCTTTAGAAAAAAAATGGATTGTTATAGTGGAAATATATAGCAAACCTTGTTTTAGAGCTAAAAACACAATGCATACGTTAGGGGTGAAATTTTAACATATCAAATGGATTGAGAGAACATTGAATGACCTAATCTTTGGCTAAACCTCCTTTGATTGTATGAAGTAGATGTTTATGTATGGTTAGTACATGATTTAATTGTTGATTAAGTAGGACCAAGTTTGGGGTTATATGAACTTACAACTAGGCATAGGTTTAGGATTTTAAACAACTAATTTTAAGATTTGGGACGCAATTTGTAATGAGAAAAAAACTTTAGCAATTTACAAATAACTTTATAATGTCTTGTTATCTTTGTGGGCACACTCTTTTTGTTTGCCACAATCACATGTGTGTTTTTGTGCATGTGAATTTATTAGTTTTGATAATGTTGTTGAGCTTTGATCTTGTAGAGCACAACACTATCCATTAAATGCAACTAGTTGTTCATTCTTGTGGAACTGGATTCAATTGAGTCTACTTTCCATTATTTGCATTTCATCATGGTCATAAGCATGGCAAAATTGTGAAGTTCAAACATCTATATTTTCTAAAAATGTATGCATAGAAAATTATGTAGAAAATGCATTTTAGGAAAAATATAATCTTGTTTGTAAAATATAAAGCCCATACCAACGTTTTTTTTGAAATGATCAAAGTTGTTGAAGTGGCCAAATTACATTTGTGAAGGATGGAATGTGTGATTTGGCTATTTGAGACAATTTTCTAATTAAAAGTTAACAACTTTTTTTTTTAATGGTTAGTTATGTGACTACCTTTTTTATTTCAAGTGCAATAGTTTAACAACTATGTAAGTTTTTAAAGAGCTAATGAACTCAAGACAATTGAAAAGTTTGTGCTTTGGCCATTAATGGACAAAAGGGAGTGCACATTCAATAAATGCATCTTGCACAATGCAATGGCAATGATTATTAAATTTTCAGATCTACTCTAGTAATTTTTAATTTTTAAAATTTCAAAATTCAAAGCAATCTAAATTTTACACACATTTCACAATTGAACAAGCCATTGTTTGGGTAATTGAACCTTAGATCATAAGAAATTTTTCCTATTGCAAAACATTGTTCTTGCACCCACAACCCAACACAACACCCAACCATAATACAAATAACAGAAGGGAAATACAACAATTTATACAAACACAACCCCACAGCCTGCTCCTTGTTCAATGTCACATACCATAAACGCATTCATTGCTCACCAACAAACCTACAAGGAACTAACAAGGATTAAAAAATACATGAAATTTATAAAAAACTTTCAAAAGAGAAAAAAAGCAAATTCACATTATAAATTTGCATTGTGCACCATGAACAATGAAACGTGCCCCAACAAAGAGGGGGCTTGCAAAATAAAACCTAACTACTACTTGAAAAACAAGTGCTTTTAAGAATCAACACCATCTTCTATTTTTGTGTTCCCTCACAAGTTGAAGGCCTTTCTAAATGATAAGATTTTAAGTGTGTATAATTGTTGTGCATAGAATCTAGTGCACAACTCCCAATGGTTAGTCAAGAGATTCTTCAACTTGTTATTTAAGAATGCCATTGTTGAAAAACAATGTTCATCTTCCATAAATCTCAACACTTGAACACACACTTGCTAGTTTTATAAATTTGAAAAGCTTATGCTTGAGGATGGTAAAAAAGAAGTCTTAACCTAGAGTGACATAGTTCACATCAAAAACCTCCTTCAAGATTGTGTATCTCTTTGCATTCATGGTCATCTTAAAAAGAGAACATTGCAAATCCAAATAATGATTATCAAGGAAAGCTTCCACCCACGCCCCATCTTTTACCACCTTGCAAGGGCTACAATGGGCAACCTTGATGACAATCAAATATCAATGAAAATCATCCCAAATATCATCAAGGTTTTTACCCCAAAATTTTTTGTTCATTACACCCAACATAGACATTTTGTTCATGGTTTGGGAAGTTGCCTTCTAGTTCATCCACTAAACTTTTGGTAGATTCTTCACAACTCAATTTCATATGAACCATCCCAAAAGAGAAGTATAACTTTAGCATAATTTTTAAAGAACTTGTTGCAAAACAACATTGGTTGATAAAAAAAATAAAAACTAACAAACTCCATAATGAAACAATCAAGTTCTTCACCATTCTCATTTATGCACCAATGCATTGAAATATTTTTACTAATAAATGTTTCAAAAACATTTAAATCTTCAAAAAATAAGTCATCAAACTTAATGTATGGATCAAAGTAAAGACAATAAAGGGTGCATTCACAATTGGGGTATACAAAAGGATTGTTTAACCTCAAAATTACATTAAACCTTAATTTTGATTATTTTTATGATTTTTATATTAACTTATATGTCATCATTTTTATTGTTTCATTATATAGGAATGTACATTAGGATGAATATGGTGAAAAATAATCATAATTTAATAATTGTTTTTTTTTTAAAAGTGTCCTTAAACATAATTGAAGAACTATGTTTGACTCCACAATTTTATCATAATGGAATCAAAAAAAATAACAATATTTATTCAAATTGCTTCATATTTTAACCACAAGTAAAATAAAATAGTTTACATGATGGCATAAAGTTGTAGTATTATAAAACAATAGATTTCATAAAATTAATGCTAGAATTTTGAGTTATTTCATAATAATGTTTTTAATAATTAATTTGCATTCCAAAGGTTTGGAAGGATGTTAGGGAAATGAAAATACAAAAATTAGGACATTTTAAAAAAATAAAATAAAATTCGCACTTCAAATGAAAGATTATCATTCTAGAAGTGTCATTCTTATGTTCCTTATTGGTTTATATTTCAACAAAACATTAAAAAAATGTTCATTTATTTTTTACCAATCATTTTTGCACTTAATGTTTGAAGGACTATATGCACCTTTCATTGTTTAACATTTTAAAATATTTATTTTGTGTCAAAAAAAAAAAACACAAGGCATGACTATGTCATGGTTCTTGTTGTGATACCCCAACATTGAATGCACTTTAAAGTTCAAATTGTCACATTACATCACATCAACCAAATCACATATAAACACATTGTGTGGGATTTGGCAAGTTTGATTAGAGCATGCATAAAATCTATAAGAAGCACAATGTCATGTAACCTTAAAATCAATACCAAATCATAAAGGAGGTCCAAGTTCTCACTAGCAATGTTATTATTTGGAGCATCGTCAATATGCATTTTTAAATTAAAAGTCAATATAATTTTATAACATGCTTCATAAGAAATAACATATTGATCCATTTCATCTTCACATTCTTGATTGGCAACTTATTTCCTTTTTCTATGAACATTTCACACAAATTTTGAAACTCAAGGTATTTATTAAGTGAGCCAAAAAAAGACATACATAACTTGAAGTAAAGCCTTCAATCAAACCACAAAGTTGAGTTTTGATAGGACTAACATAACCAAATTTGTCTAATGAGCAAAGTAGTACATTCCATAGAAAATGGAGCCATTGTTTTTGTCCATTGTCGTCATTTCATTTGCAATGTTTATGATTAAAACATTAATAGCACTAATAACATTGCAAGTGAATTGCAAACAACAGATCATTCATCAACATAACAATACCCCAACTCAAAGAATCATTTCAATGTTTCTTGAATGTGTGCTTGAACTTAAGCATAGTGAACAAAATCTCAAGTCTTCCAAATCCAACGGTGCCCAACCTTTAGACAACAAATGAAAAATAACAACAAATTAAACAAACTTTCATTTCCTATCTTGAGAAACTTCTACAACAACAAGATTCAAAATCATTCAAGATGATCCCCTTTAGTGTAATTTTTCTCATTTTTGCACATGTTGAGTTTTTGTATTGAAGTGGAAAAACCCAACGTTATCAAAACCCCCTTGATTCATAACCTTGGCTTTGCATCTTACTTACATGCTCACAAGAGGAAAAAAAAAAAGGTTTTGAATTTGGAAAACACCCGGGATGCAAATAATAAGAATCACAATAGGTACATCTACAGGCAAAAAAAGATTGAAATTTGTTTGGCCAAGAGAGACAAGTCAATAAGATACATGCACACAATCAAAGAGGGGGTATTAATAATCTAGGAAAAAAAAGGGCAATACTCATGGTTCCCTGACCGAACATAAAATTGAACGGTGATCTGACAAGCAATCATTGACCACTTTCATGAAAACTTGTTTTCTAATTAGACAGTTTAAGTAACAAGGAGTGCTTTTTTTGAGGAAAAATTTCACCAAATTTCAACCTGAAAAATATGATTTTCACCTATAGAATGGATTTTCCATGGAAAAAAATGATTCAAAATTTCCAAATTTCAAAGAAAAGAAAATCCAAATTGCCAGATTTTATGCTAAGTTCCAGTAGGTAGCCAAGAATATAGAAGGATTGTGGTTTTTTTCTACATTCATATCTAGTATGTAGCCAAATCTGGCTAAATCATCTGATGGAAGATTGCCAGTTCAGCTACATCACAAAATTGGGAAAAAAGAAACCCTGGTACCAAGTACTTCAGACCTAAATATGATCCCCAGTCAGTAAGGCGAAGATGACTCCGTTGTTTTTTTAATGATACCTAATGTACAAAGTACTTGAGACAATGTGGTTCCCAAAGTCCCCAAAGGACTTGGGAGTTCCCAAGGTCTCAAAGGAATTCCTTTGGGACATTGGGAGTTCCCAGGTCCTCAGTGTTCACACTTTAGGATGATGCATTTGGGTTCCAGTGTTTTTCATAGGAATTTTGTGATGCAACTGAAGTGACAATCATCCCTATGAAGGTTTCACCAAATCTGGCTATATATACTAGATATGAAATACGAATCTGTAATCATCCTTCAATATTTTTGGCTACTTAGTGAGAAGAAAATCTCTGGGAATTTTTTATAGTTTATAATAATTTTTCACATCTGGCTTTTGAAAGCCATAAAAATCATTAAAAATATATATACTTAATTTTTATTTATTTCAGTGGTTCTTAACTGATGTTGGGCTATTCCCTCTTTCCCAAAACAGAGAACTGGCCCACCAGGATCCATATACATGAAACCTTGACCAATGGTCCAAAAACCTATGCTGAAGCACCTGTTCTTTGACAGTTCTTTCATGAAACTTTCATAAACCCTAAACCCTAAACCTGGTGAAAAAAGCACTACTGTCCAAATTTTCTCAAATTTTGGCAAACATTTATTTTTTTCCCACAAAAACCCCATGGTAAAATGCTCTGGATATCAAGATATTAATAGAAATTGCCAAAGCCCCCAAAGCTTTTAAACAATGCACTAAAATGGGGGAAAAAAAAAAAAAAAAAACAAAAATTCCTTTTAAAAACGGGTCAAAATTTTCTAAAAAAAGGCCAACAAAAAAAGAATCCCCGTAATCTACCCCAAAACCCCCCATTCAGCACGATACATCGT
>Ga0116229_10001733_pt1 | contig 34707 bp, 18 predicted proteins | sample S1TSphgellanicum_3_FD_87313 | JGI IMG/M metagenome (GOLD analysis project Ga0116229, IMG submission 87313) | Host-associated microbial communities from peat moss isolated from Minnesota, USA - S1T2_Fc - Sphagnum magellanicum MG | ecosystem: Host-associated > Plants > Peat moss > Unclassified...
CGCCATTACTTACTTCGGACCGGAAGCAACCTCTCCTCCTGCACAGTTGTTGTGAATGTTCCTCGGAGCTGCTGGCCAGACGTCATCCAAAAAAAAAAAGATAAAAAAAAAGCAAATACGTAGCCTTGGATTTTTCCGAAAAAACAAATCCAAAAAAAAAGATAAAAAAAGAAGCAAATACGTAGCCTTAGATTTTTCCGAAAAAAAAAATAAAAAAAAAAGATAAAAAAAGAAGCAAATACGTAGTAGAATCGGTCTCTGTGGCTCATTTTTGGGGGGTTGCAGAATCGGCATCGTAGAGACTATTAACGGGTTGGAACGGCCTGTCATAGACGGACAAATGGACGAACGAACGAACAGTTGTGTAAAAATCAAACGGGTTTCCCGGGGGTGCCAGTTCCAGACGAAAATGCTTTTCCCTATGGCCGGTTCCGCAGTAGAAACATAAAAAATGATTATGCAGCAAAACGTTACGTCATAGACGGGAAGACCAAGTGAATTTATATATAAAATATACACTTCCATGCCCCAAAACATTCACATGATACCATATAAACGGTCAAGAAAAATCCTCAACAACATAAGTGTAAGTCCCAAAAGTTTGGGTGTTGTGCATGTATATTCGATGTATATATTTTATTTCCATCTTCACATCCTTGTAACCTTCATCCGTAGACTCTTCTTAAGCACATTCCAAATACTTTTGGGTAAATCTTAAAAGTAGTTAGGAAAAAATCATGCTTTCCCATGTCGGCTTCTCCAGTCAGAGCACAAGCTATTACAAGATCAAAAAATGGGAGGTTGAGCTTTTGGCACATTTTGTGAATCACACACACTAAGTTGAGAGCCATGTTACAAAATGGTTTGAAGTTGGAACTTGATATCATAGTTGCAATAGGATTAGAGCTTTTGGATAGAGCTCATTAACAATCACTCATTGATTGCCCCTATAAAAGAGTGAAAATTTCTTCTTGTAGTACCTATTTTCCATATCATCGAATGGTTGGTTGCCACACCTAATTTGTCATGAGGAACGACACAAAATTCCAATTGCACAAAAATGTCCAAAATCCGAGTCCTCTACATGTTTGATATGATAATAATGTTCTTCCTTTGTGAACCCAAACTTAGGGTCCTGAAGAGATTCCATTACTCCACAATTGACCCAACTTGGAATCCATCCCAAAGAGATTCTGTTACTCTGCAATTCCGACTTGCAATTGTTCCCCTCTATTCAGTAGTAACTCGCACATCCTTTTTAAACTTGCAGATGGATAATATCAGAAGAAATGCCAGGCACCATATCCATTGCAAGAGTTGAAAACTAGAGCCATGTTGCTCCCTACAAAATTTGTAAGTTTTTTTGGCTTGACCCACTTAACTCTTTTTTCCTGAATTTACATTTTCCATGCGTGTTGTAAGTATGCTGGTTGCCTCCCACTTCCGTGTGCAAAAACTAAGACTTGAAAACTTTTAAGTAAATGGACATCCATTGTAACCTGCACATTTGCAACATAATTTATTTCTGTAAAAAGTCAGTTTTCCAACAAAAGAAGTGACTACAAAATTGATACAAAAGCTTCACAGCAGAAGTCGAGAAAAAACCCAATAGGTAGTACCAAACAAGTGTAGTGAGAGAAATCATTTTGGACACTACTACTGCAACCCATCTCCATGAAATCACTCACTCCCAGACCTAAACTTGGGACGATGCTGATCATGGGAGAAATGCATCCAACTATAAAACCCAGTTACACCCTACCCACATCTCAGAATTACAAATCATTCAAAAATCCATGTTTTGTTGTTGCAAATCATCAAACGAATCCATGTTTTTTTTGTTGCAAAAATAATGAAACAAATCCACAATTTATTGTTGCAAAAATCATCAAACAAATCCATGTTTTTGTTGTTGCAAATCTTCAAACAGATCCATGTTTTGGTTGTTGCAAATTTCACACAAATTCTGAAATCCATTAAAAGACCCCCAGCAATTTGCAAAAGCTTCTTATGCCAGAAAGAAATCTAACAAGAAAAAATAAAAATCCAACAATCATTCAATCAATCAGCTCACTTACAAGTGCACAAGCAATTCAACATGGAGACTTTGAATTGAGAAAGATGCAGTAGATCTGCCAGAAGCAAATCCAAGTGCACACAAATCCAAAAGAGCCAAGAAAAGCTCATTCCAACATTGCAGAAGCTGGGTCACAGAACAAACAATCTCTCAAGAACATTGCAGAAGCTGCAGGACAAGACAAGACAGAATCTCTCTCTCAAGACCATTGCAGCATAACCTGGACAAACACAAACAATCCCTCAAGATCACCATTACAGACAAAAGAGAAACTGGAAAAAAAACTAAACCAATCTCTCAAGATCATCATCACTATTGCAGATTCAGCTGGTCCACAAAAGAAGAATCTGATACAACATGTGAACCATAAAAGTACTGCAATCTACTACCACCCACAAAAGCACTGTCAAGATTGAAGTAGCAGAAGAACAACAAGAAGAAAACTTACTGCGATCAGTGCAAAAACATGTGAACCATAAAAATACTGCAATCTACTACCACCCACAAAGTCACTGTCAAGATTGAAGAAGAAGAAGACGAACAAGAACAAGAACAAGAACAAGAAGACTTACTGGGATCAGTGCAACAACATGTGAACCAGAAAAACACTGCAATCTACTACCACCCACAAAATCACTGTCAAGATTGAAGAAGAACAAGAAGAAGTAGAAGGAGAACAAGAACAAGAACAAGAAGACTTACTTGGATCAGTGATGGTGATGACGCCAGTATTACCGAAGTAGCAGTTCCAGTAGTTGCGACCATTGAGCTGGTAGTAAGAGTTGAAGGCATAGGAAGCATGGGAGTTGAGAGTATTGGGTTGATAGCAAGGATTGCCGGGTTGGATCGGAACGCAATTGGCACCTCCTTCTCCACAAGCGTAGTTCAAAGCGTTGGTCAGGTCTTGCATTGCTGCTCCAGGCTTCGCCACACACCATGTCTTCCCAATCGGCTGCTGCGTCGGAGGAGCCGGTGCAGCAACAGGTCCGGAAGGAGAAGCTGGAGGAGTTGTCGCTGCAGCAGTCGGCGGCGGCGGCGGTGGGGGCAGTGGTGGTGGGTATACTGCAGGCACAGAGGGAGCCGCCGGTGCAGGAGCCGCGGGAGTCGATATCGCCGGTGTCGGCGGAGGAGAGCTTGCGGTTGGGGAAGAAGCAGCTGGACTCGGAGGCGAGGAAGAAGAAGAAGACGGAGACGTTTGTACGAGACCCACATTGTAGACAGGGGTCTCGTCGACGTTGAAGAGACCGAAGTTGCGCTCAGAGCTCGGACCCGGCTTCATATCCTCGTTGAAGAGAGCGAAGATGAAGACGTCGAAGGAGGAGCCAGGACGCAAGGGAGTACCGGCATTGGAGCTCACGAGCTTGATGAGATTGCCATTGTAAGTGGCGGCGTTTGTGATCCCGCAACCGATCTCATCAGGGTCACCATTGGAAGGCCATCCCGTTTCCGACACCGCGAGAGAGATGTTACCGTAGCCAAGGCGTTCCATGGCCGAGTACACAGCGTCGAGCTGCGCGTTCAGCAGGTTCGTGTAGTGCAATCCCGTGTTGATGTCCGTGATGCCCGCTGCATTGGGTTGTTGCTGCAGCAACGCGTAGTCGAGGGAGACGTTGGCGGGATTGGCGCTGTAAGCGAAGTAAGGATATGCGTTCACCATGAAGGGAGAGTTTGTACGCGAGAGGAAAGCGAGCAGCGCTTGCATCGTAGTGCTCAAGCTGCTGTTGAAAGCGCCTACGGAAGGCGGAAAGGATTTCCCCAAGAGACCCAGATTGTGCGGAGTCGAGACTTTCAGTTGTGAATCGAGCTCCAGATTCACGAGAGCTGAGTACAGATTGCTCATCGCCGGGACAAGAAAGCCAGTGAGCTCCGGAGAGACTGTGAGAACCTCGTCTCCCACGATGATGTAGTTGAACTGCGTTGCAGGCATGTAAGCGACGATGTTTGTTTGCACCCATGCTTGTGCGCTCGTTACACTTCCTGCCAGTAGCGAGATCTCGTCGTTTGTCACCCCTACTGCTACCTTGATGCTTGTGTTGGCTAGCGCTTGCAGAGTCGCTTGATCTGCGCTGTAGAGCTTCACGTACCTTAGCGATGTCGTCAACAGCAGCTGCGCTACTTGGGTCGGTGGTGGTAGATTGTTGGCCAGCAGTCCATAGTTCACTCCCAGATTCCCAGCTCCTGCAGCAACAAAATTCTCAGACAACACCCACCCACCCATACATCCATCAGGCGACATGCTTCTTCAAGGATTCTTCAGAAACGGGAAACAAAAAAATCCACAACACACCTGCAGCTGATCCTCCTCCAGTCTGCAATCCCAATTCTGGGTCCTCACCTGTGAAAGAAACCGCAGACAGGAGGATGCAGAGAAACACGAGCTGGGACGTGGTGCACCGGAGATGGAGCATTGCTGCAGCAACTGTAATACTGCAGTCAGCCGAGCGAGTCTTCAGCTCCTTGACGACAGTCTTTCTGCAGCTGCTGAAGCTCAACTTCTTCTTCTTCTTCTTCTTCAGTGGTTTAGAGCGAGAGTATAGAAAGGTTCTCTAGCAGCAGCTTGCATTAGTCCACCTTGCTCAAGAAACGCAGTAGCTCAAACTTGTTCCATGTCAATTGACAACAGCTAACTAGCTAGCTAGCACATGAAGTTCTTTCTCTCTCTCCGGCTTCTTCCCTGCTGCCTCCAGCTCCCAGCTCCAGGAACTGCAGAAACTACTCTAGATCAAAACTCCACACTTGAGAGAACTGATTCAGGAGCTGCTGTCTTTCTTTCCCACACAGCTCTCAACTGTCTCCGTCTCGCTCTCTCTCTATCTACTTCTCAAATACTATATCCTTCTCTTCTTCCACTACTCAAACCCCACGAAAGTAGTATGGAGCAGCAGGCCTGCACACTCTTCTCTCTCTCTCTCTCTCAAATGCTCTGCACCTCCCACACTAATTCTCAAGGGAAACAAGTACAGCAACAAGAATAACGAGGAGTTCTCAGAACTTTTCCTTCTACTCCTCACAAATGCCAATGAGTTTCACTCTTAAAAGAACCGTAATTTAGCTCAGAATTGGCTGCAACATGAACTCACCCAACAAGCGCTTCTTCACTACTCTCAAAAGATATGAGTTTACCACCTCAAGCTTCTGCAGCAACTCAGTACCCAAAGAGAAGGCAGATCAAATGCAACACACCAAATGCAAACAAGTAGTGACCACATGAAGTTCCAAAAAAAACCCCCAAACACAAAACACACTCACACATTAAAAAAAGGAAAGAAACCAGAGACTAGTAGCAGCTGCAAAACAAGCAGCACAGCAGAGCAACAAGAAGAAGATGAGAATAGCAAATTGAGTGGAGGAAAATGGCAAAAAGAAAGAGAGGGAGAAAAGGGCTTTGAGAAGTGATGAGAGGAAGTTAGCCTAGTGCAGAAAAGCCAAAGCAAGGAAGGAAAGTAGCTGGGTGCTGCTACTGCAACAACACTACTACCAAGACAAAGAAACCAAAAATCAAAGCAACAACACCAAAACTGACTGACATCAAATTTCAATAACTTAATGGTGTGCTAATTTACTACGACTGCATCCAGAGTCCATTTGTCTGCTAGGCTAGAGTACCCACCAATCTCTCTCCAAATCTCTCCTCTCTCTCTCTCTCTCTCTCTGTGTCTGTGTCTGTCTCATTCTATGATATTTCAGCCCCATTTCACACACCACTTCAACAACAAACTCTGGTGTCAACCAGTGTTGTTGGGCGGGTACCACCAGCAGACTGGAACCTTGGTATGGAGACTGATACTGGCCCTGGTATCAAAGAACCAACTAGACTGGTATGACATGAGGCAAGCAGCCAGGCAAGTATGGCTTGCCCGGTACGAGTACCTTCCTAATAGGGACTTGAGGTAATATCAGGTTTCTGTGTGTTGGTCTGAATATATTATTACAACAAAATGTGGGTGTAGTTCACTAGTCCTTGTTCATTAGATCAATAAATTCATACAAAATCCAATGAAATCACTTGACATATAAGAACACCTTTTGTTATAGTGTATATATATCAAATATATATATATATTTGTCACATACCAATCAAAAATAAGCCTTGGACCTTAATACCACGATCATGTTGGGTATGAGTTTTTATTAACTTACAGATTTGATTTGGTGTGTTCAAAAGTTGATACCCACCCAACACGGGTCAATCAATGCATAGCTGCCATGTTTCCACCAATATTGGGCAATTATTTTAGAATTGGCACCTCAATAACCAATGGTTCTTCTCAAGTGGTTCTTTCATCTGCATATATAATCATGTTTATTGAGTTTCTTAATAATCATGTGTAATTGCAGTTCTCAAATCTCAAAAAAATGGTTTTGATCGGCCTTGTGTTCTCCCCCCCTCCCCGCCCTACCCCCATTTTGGTGATGTAGCACTAGTGGCGAATCATCCCACAAGGGATTTAAGTGTTGGTGGCAACAACTTATTGGAAAACTCTCAAAACCGTAGAAAATCAGACAGAAACACCTGACTTACATCTGACAAACTCTTTTTTGGGAGTGTGATCAGATTTTGGCAAATAAAAATTTAAGAATTTGTGAAAGAACATTCTTCTTTTAACTTTTTTGGGTGCCAGTTTCCCCCAGAAAACAAAGGGCTGGTTTTGATGCATAACTTGTGGTTCTCCAAATAAATTAATAATAACTGATTTTGATATGTAAAAAATTCTCCAAAATTCTCAAAACTGAATTTTGATTTACAAACAATGGTGTTCAAAAATCGAAGAAGAAGACCGGCCTTCTATAAAAATAAAATTGCCTCTATTTCATGAAAACTGCCCAATTCTTGAGGTTTTGGTAAAAAATAAACCCAGGTGGAACCAGAGGGTCTTTGGTGGCTCCAATGTTTTTTGAAAACCCACATCAGAGACCAAATGAAAACTACGATGTTTGGTAGTCTCACTCCTTCAACAGGGAGAGAGATGAGCATTTTTTTTCCAACAAATTTTCTCAAAAATTTTTTTTGGGAAAATTTTATTTTGATAATAGAAATTAAATTAATTTTTTCCTAAGTTTTTTCAAGCATTGTCAAGTTTCTGATATCACTAATTTGAATCTCCCAAATTTATAAATTATTAAAAAATATAATTAATTTTTTTACAAAAAAACACATGACCCTAGAAGAGACCCAATTCCCTTATTTGCAAATACACCGATAAAATAACAAGCAGTTCTTTACAGATATTGACATTGGTAGTCCATTCCATGGCCTTTTTTTTAAACATCTGGAAGCACAAAGACTCCACAGATATGGTGCTGGAAGCAAAAGACACTAACTACCTAGTGCAAAGATAGGTTGTTGGTAGCAATGCAATTGTGCCTTTCCCCCTTAGTGACCAACACTTTGGGTTTTGCTCTGTTGGCTCCAACTTGGGTCCTTTCTTTTTGCTTCTACTTTTCCCCTTCTCGGCTGGGTGTTTTGTGTAATGGAGTTTGCCAGGGTTTTCATGAATCCATTTCTCATTCAACTTGGGTTAAAAAAAGGTGTTAGATTATCCACCTTTTAGGCACTACTTGCTTACTTTCTGACTCAACTTGGGTTTTAAAAAAATGTGTTAGATTATCAGCCTTTTAGGCACTATTTGCTTACTTTCTCACTCAACTTGGGTTAAAAAAAAATGTGTTAGATTATCAGCCTTTTAGGCATTACTTACTTGCTTACTTTCTCTCTCTTTCTTTCTTCCTTCTTTTTGCTTCCATGTATCATGAGGTCATAAAGTACATTTCTTCTTCTTCTTCTATTGGATTTTGGTTCCCAAACCATGTCTGGTGATTTGAAGATTTCATTACTGGAAGCAAAAAGGACTTAGGACACCCGGGTTATGTTATCCCTTGTCAGTCAGATTTTGGGTGGCGATTCATCAAGTATCTGCATTAATGTATTATAATATTGTTTTTCTGCTGCTTCTTCTTCTTCTTCTTTTGTGCATCAAGAGGATCTACTCTTTACCATTACTTCTATTGCATTCGGATGCCAATACCTTACAATGCAAAATGATTGTGAAGATTCATAGCCAGAGTGAACCAACAACACATGCCAGAACACACTAATTCATTGGTAGCCTGTTATGACTCAGTTCTGAATGAACCCCAACTCGGTTGTCAGGTTTTCACCTTGGTAACATAGGAGGTATGGACCAAGGTTTACGCCTACCGGTCTGAGTTCACCACCATTTCCTTAGGTGATAACTTTAGTCTGGTTCTTCCAGAGCTTGTGCCGAAGCGTAATTGATTTTCTCACCATTGATTCACATTTCAAGCTTGTTTTCCGTCATTGATTATTCATTGTTGATTCACATTAAATTGAATGCCCACAAAGACGAAAAGTGAAAGCTTACAGAAGGGCTAGTGTATTGGTTGTAGGTAGGTAGTTTGATCTAACCACAATGATGAGTTAACAATTTTTTTTGGGGGGGTGGTTAGCTCCATTTTTGGGTTAACTAGAGAGGTTTTAAACTGGGCACTGAAACTAAAGGATGAAATGTATGGTAAAGCCTAATGCCATGGGCTTTCCCTTGGTGTAAAGATTTGCTCCAGTTTTGTCGCTTTATGTTCTGTGATACCCTCGGGGTAATAAGTTATGACATGGAAACAAAACAAGTACCCTCCGGGTATCATTGGAACCCCCCCCCCCGCCCCAAGGGGAGATGTGTTTGGTAGGCATTCCACTTGCGAACTAAAATGCCCTCCAATTAAACCCCAAAAAAATGAAGCAAGTCTTTTATGATGAATTGACACTTGTGTGTTGATCTCAAAATTTAACCACTGAAAACAACAGACAAATAATGCACATTAGGTACATTATTGGGATCAGGATTGATGATGGCAGAGCATGGTTTAACTGGGTGTTTTTAGCATTCTAATTGTGTGATGTCATGACATAGTTATGGCAACTGATTCATGATTATCAAATTGCATGGGAAGTGTGGTGGGGTTTAGGGTTTAAACCCTACCACCACTTTAGGGTTTAGGGTTTACCCTAAAGTAAAAGTGGCAGTCTCTGTAACAATCCTTCATTATCAGGTGGCCACATTTTACATCATTTCAAGGTTAGCACTTACCACATTTTTCGTCATGGTTATAGCTGGCATTGATTGTGGTTTAGTGGGTATCATTCATCCCTTGTACCAGATGAAAGATTGCTGGAATTTGCACTCTTATATGTACATTATAACATATAATTGTGATTGAATGCCACTAACCTAAATGGTGAGCAAAGTTGGTTAAGTTAATTTATTTGTAATTCATACTGGTGGTGGCCTAAAGTCCTGATGTAGGCCCATTGATGATACTATATATTTTTTTAAAAATTAATAATTTATTTATTTTTTGAAACACCCATGGTGGACCCAACCCAACAAACCATTGGCACCCCCAACTCAAACTCATTGGTAAAGATGATACTATGTTTTGATTTCTTCTTCTTGAGAAAGCATGGGATGGGGACCCAATAGCTGTTGTTGTTATAGTTACTAGAGTGGTCTGTGCTATTGGCCCAAATGTGAACTCATTGCCAAACTAATGGAATTTGAAAATTTCAATTTCCACTGAATTTTTTTGACAAAGAAAAACTGAAAATGATTCAATATTTTCCTCACCTTAGATTTTAAAATTACAAAATCGCTTCCATTAAACTCTATTTATTGATGGCCTTCCAAAAATATTAAGAGGGTGCTCCAATTTCTCCCCTCAAAGTTTTGAATTTTTTTGGAATTTTTAATGACAATATTGTTCAATATTCAATAACTCTTGCACCATAGATCTAAATATTATGAAATCACCTTAGTGCACTGATAGGAGTGGAGGGTTTTCCATTAGTATCAAGTGTGCACCAATGGGTGCTATGGTTTGGGAGATTACCAGGAAAAAAAAGCAAACAAGCTACCTTCCTTACTAGATAGACTTGTGTGGCATGTGCAATTGGCCCAAGTGTGGATACAATTATATAATTGCTCCAAGTGTCAACATGACCTTGACAATAGAACTAATTGTGAAAAGTAAATAAAAAATCAAGTGACAAAAATTACTCCAAATTCAATATATCCTTGCATTAGGTTTCAAAATTAGAAAATCATCTCCAAAAAATTCCATTCATCAAGGGCTTTCCAACATGAGTGAGAGCTAGCCCTAATTTTCTTTAACCTTGCGGTTTTGATTTTTTGGTTGAATTTTCAATGACAAAAGTATTCAATATTCAATAATTCTAACATCATAAGTTTCAACATTACGAAATCACCTTGTTGCATGCTAACACATTGAGGGCTTTCTAATGGTATCAAGAATGCAAAGAGAGGACCCATGGTTTGAGAGATCTTGGTGTGATAAACAAACAAACTACCTTATGTGATTACCTTATGTGACTAAGGTGACTAGTATGAACTAATTACCTATCTAATTTTTCCTTTGAAAACCAGATTTTTTTTAATTTTGTTGAATTTTCAATGATAAAAATTTCTCGAAATCTGTCATCTCCTACATCTTAGGTCTAAAACCAGGTGATCCAAGTAAGTTATTACATTTAGAAAATTCAATACCAGGCAATTAGGTTACTAAGCGGTTATATATATATTTTTAAAAACTTAGTAATCCTCGGATAAATGATCAATACCCGAGTTGATAACCAGGTCAAAACTCAATAACTGGCCAACACCGGTTCCAACTTGGAGAGTTCCAAAAAGTGTCCCGCCAAGCCTGAGATCGAATATTTTTGCAGAGTAAGGGGTAATTTATAGTTGAGGTGCTTGGGCCATCGCCCGTGATGTTGGCCCATACAACACCATTGTAACCTTCCTTATTGGATCCGGCCATGGCAAATCCCATAAGCCATGTGGCCAAAGGGTCTTTGATCCTAGTTTTAAGGCTTGAATAGGGTCGTAGAAGAGACCATAAGATACTTCATCCACAGATGCCAGAACTCATCCAAATAAAGTTTCTGAGCCCTTCTCGTGTGTGCCATGTAGTGTGTTATGTTATTGTCAATTTTATGATGTTATGTCAATTGAGAGCTTCCCAAGAGGGGGGGATCAAGGAGTAAATGGAGACAGGTTTCTAGAACCTATTAAAATAGCCAAAAAATAGTTTAAAAAATTGCTACCAAACCAAAATCTGAATAGAAATATGCTGACAAATTTTTAATTTCAAAAAAAAAAAAAAAACCTCCCAGCAAAAAGGGAATATCGATACCTTATTAGGGTATTGAAGAATAGCAGGGTCAAGGTTTTGATTAATGAAAAGTAGGTTTAGAGTGATAGTTAGGGTTTAGGGAAAAAACAAGTTATTGGAGGAGGTGTCACAAAGCACTAGTAGCACTGGCTTCTTTCTTGCCCTTCTCTCCTTCAAGAATAAAAAGGATACTTAAAGTGTTTAGTTTTAGTGTTTATTTTTGTTGTTTGTTAATGAGGATTAATTATTTGAATTAATTTGCTAAGTTTTGTTGTTTGTTGACTTCTTATTATGTGCTCCTAATGAGTTTCTTTGTTGAGTTGTGTGCTCTTAGTGAGCTTTCTTGTCTTCTTGTGTTTTGTATTGTTGGCAAGTGTTGTTGTCTTTTTATTATTTGTTGTCTTTTGTTATATATTGTCTTTTTGTTGGGTGTTCTTGCTGAATTTCATTGTCTCCTTGTTGTGCATTCTTGGTGAGTTTCATTGTCTCCTTGTTAGGCATAGCTTCCTTGTTACAAATTTCGTTGCTATTTTATTTATTGTGCATTCGTAGTGAGTTCTATCACCGATTTGTTGTGAATTTTGTCACCTCCTTGTTGTGCATTCTTGGTGAGTTTCATTGTCTCCTTGTTAGGCATCGCTTCCTTGTTACAAGTTTCATTGCTATTTTATTTATTGTGCATTCGTAGTGAGTTTTATCACCGCTTTGTTGTGAATTTTGTCACCTCCTTGTTTTGCATTCCTATGAGTTTCATCCTTTTCTTATTGTGTGTCACCTCCATCATGTGTTTGACCTCTTTGTCATATGTTTTCAATTTATATTTGTAATTACATCTTGCTAATAATTAACATGTATGTATTATGTACATGACCGGAATCTCACTTGCATAATACATTGTAACAAATTCATTTTTTTTTCATATCTTGTATGTGATGATGAGAGGAAATTTTTTTATTTTGCCTTGATAGTTTTTTTATATTCATAACATAGATTAAACAATTAAAATCAAAACCCATAATTTTGGTAATATTTATATTCATTTCTAATTTTTTTCTCATGTTATGTAACATTTATTGAATGATGGAATCGAGTCAAAATGAAAATGTAATTTTAATTGATGGTCAAAAATAAAAATTGTCATAATGAATCAAATATTGAAGATGAAATTGTGAATGAAAAGTTTCATACAATATAAAACACAACAAAAAAGTTAGCATAATGAAAGGTGTAAGGGTTTAAGATTTAGGGATTAGGGTTGCTAATAAAATCATTATGATCTAAAAGGCTTTACAATTCAAAGATGGTATTATCTTTTATTACAATATTAAAAAAATTATTAGAATCATCTAAATAATGTCACCTTTTCTTACTTGGCACATTTTTCAAATAATTATGGATTGTCTTTTTCTTGTTGTGAATGCTTTTGTTTTGAATTAGTCTAATAGCCATAGGTTATTGTTTAATGCATTGCATTTACAATTATCATGTGCTTGAAATGTAGAGAAAAAATTACAAAATCATATAATTAATTTGATTGATAATGATTTAAAGATTATTTTTGAGTTTTATTTGTTTATTACCAATATCAAGAGGGATGCCTGTGATGTTTTGGAATCTTTCTTTTCTTTTTAAAAAAATTATTTTAAAAATCTCACAAAATATTATGTTTGATGCTAGATCCTGAATTTAAAAACTTGTAATTTATATATTTTTTATTAGTTATGAATAAGGTGTGAACATTGTTGAAGAATATGGTAAACGATCATTATATTCCATGTTTTTTATGTGTTATCATTATTTACTTCCAATGGCAAGATTTGAAGTTGAATGTGTAGATCAAATAGCGGATGCAAATTCCAATTTACATGTTTTTAAAAAAACTCCCAGCACAATCGGTATGAAATATTTCAAAACTTGCACTTTGAAAGCCAAGTGAAATTATCTTTTGCAATTTTTTGAAACATTGCATGACTGTGTTGAAAATAATTTCTTTTCACCCAAAAAAAAAAGAAAAAGGCAAGGCAAGTGTCATAAAGTCTTCTAAAACCCAGATCTGGTGATTGTTAGCAAAAAAAACAAAGAACCACCCAACATTGCATTGTACCAGTGATAAAAAGTGACCTATAACAATTACTTGCCTCACACCCCCTCTTACCCCCTTCCTTCCCCCCAAATATTTTTTAAAATTGGAACTTGAGACATGTTTCAAAAATAAGAATTGCATGCCTAATTCCACCCCGCCTCAGCCCCCAAATTACTTTTCAAAAAATATCACTATTATTATTATTCAAAACTTTGATATTTTGCCTCAAACTAACAATGTGTCTAACCCCAGAATTTAATAAAAAAGTAAATCTCTAATTTAAAAGTATTTCAGAACTAGATTGTAGATTTTTAAAAACGAGTTTTGGGGCTGATTCCAATTGTGAATCAAATTCTAGCTGAACCCTAAACCCCTTTGAATCTTTGGATGTTGCCACTTCTTCCATAAGAGATGAAGTTTGCCTAGACCTTGGTACTTCATAAGCCTTAAAACCTAACATCATCTGGAAGGATTTGAGTTTCTAGGGTTTAACACGGATTAAGTGAAACCGCACCCATCAATTCACCTATCCATTGGAAACCCAATATGACTCAATTGAAGTCTAACTACAACTGAGTTACCACCTTGGTAACCTATCCTGTAACCCCTCCTATTTCCCGGCCACAGTGAACCAGCACCCAACAGTGCACCATTTAGGATGGATGAAAAGTGGTCACGAAACAGTTTTCTGTTGGGTTCCAGTTCTGTAGCTAAGCATGGTGGTTAGCTCAGTTGGACGGTTGTTAGTATGTAGGTAGTAAAAACAGCCCTTATACATATATGTGTAAACCATCTACTTAATTAGTAGTTACCTATTTTCCTACCTATCTACCTATATACGATACCTATTTCTTACAGAATTGGTTACCAAGGTTAAACCAATTATTAACTCAGTTGAAGTTCATCCACAACTGAGTAATAACAAGCATCCAGTGGATGGTGCACTGGTGGGTACTGGTTCACCGTGGTCCTATTTCCCTTCTCACAATGGATGTGGTTACCAATGCAAATGGGTAAGTATGGTATGTTATATAAGTAAGGAATGTAGGTGGTTACTATGGGTAAGTATTGTATGTTATATAAGTAAAGAATGTAGGTGGTTACTATGTAGATAGGTAAGTAGGTAATGCACATGATGGTTACTAGGTAGGTAGATGAGTCACATTCGATAGTTAGTACATGGTTAACCACCATGGTTAACTATGGAACAAGAATACAATGAAAATCAATTTTTCATCCACACACCATCCATCCTTACGGTGTGTTGGTTGACTCTCACCGGTTTAACATGATCTCTCAAATCAACCAACGGGGCAAGGGTTGGGTGCCGGGTTGGGTGAGTCAATTCCTTGTGCCCATTTGCTTTGTCATACCTCTCACTAATGGTTTGCGTTGGATCCTTGTCTATCTGGGATACTCAAAGTTAAGTAACACACTACACTATGTGGTTCAAAGTATGGGTGCCCTAACAGAGAGTACTCCTACTTAGTTTGAGTACCCTAAACCCATTGCTCACCAATGGTTATGGGAGTGACCGTCCTTTACAAGTTGTCGGGCACCTTCAGAAGTTAGCTTATTAGAGCAACAAATTGTTGAAGCACATGGAGGAATATCACAACCTGAACGAAAACACTTGAACCTGACTAGCTAACAGCGCAATTGTTCAAGCATTTGGGCGTCAAAGTTACCCTTAAAAGCACCTCGTCTTGGAGCCCTAGTTTGACCCCTGGAATCTCCTATTTCATCCCCAATTTGAGTGTAGCTGGAAAGTGAGAAAAACTGGGGTACTATTAAATGAAATTGGGTATCAGTTCACATAGATTTGTAAGATTTATTTTCAAGAGACTTGACTAACAAAGGGTGTGTCACCAAGGCCGTGCCATTTACATTAAAAAGTAACTTAAGGCAAAAGAAAGAATTATGGACTCTCAAATATTTCACCATGCAAAAATATAATCTTCAAAAAATCCTCTTAAAGAAACCAAAATCCTTGAAGATATTATAACTCTATAACTAATCTCAAGTTTCAACACAAGCCAAAATATCATCTTTCAAAAACCCTCATATAAAAATAGAACTATTACATAGGGGCCAAAATCCCTTAAGTGACTATACTCTATAATGAATATAAACACAATATTATTGCCTTGGTAGGCAACACCAATAAAGGATATGACTCACAAAAGGTCCAGAAAAGACAAATCCAAATTTGGCAAAGGAAACCAGTTTGATCCCTTGTTTTCATTTCTCCTCTACTTTTTTTCATCTCCAATTTTGGCAAAACTGGGACCCAATACCTCCAGTGTGGGATACTTCATGAATAACTCTATTACCATATTCCAAACCCAAGTTACATACAATAGCATACTCTACTAGGGAGTAATCTTAGTGCAAAAATTGTCAGCTGCTAACAGATCATGTCTGTTCCAAAACATAGCAAAATATTACTTACTATGGTGTGTTTGAAGTTTGTGTTCTATTATGTATTGACTAGTGTCTTATTGGGCCTTGTCCCCTTTTGCATTGGATCCAACTTTTGGAAGTTTTACCTTATTAAAACCAGTTTCACATTAGGTGAACCGGTTTATTTGGTGAAAATGTTTACACTGTTTAGATTGGAATGGATTTTTTGGGTGTTCAGAGTGTGGACACGGTAGCTAGATGTACAACATCTTGGCTCAACATCTTATCTATTGGCAGGGCCAACGTGTTTGTGATGCCTAGTTTGTGTTCTTTCTACTAGGGCTTGACTAGTGTCTTATTTGTGTTCTTCCATTACAGCTTGACTAGTGTCTTATTTGATTCGAGAATGCAGTTCAACAGGAACATCCTAGAATTGGGCCTTCAACTTATTTTGAACACGAAACAGTACTTTGGAGTTGGAACAGGCTTCAATTGACAACTTGCAAGAAAAGGAAGTGGTTTGTGAAGACCTTATGCTTTGTAGGACAACTCCATTGCCAACATTGACCATTTATGACACCTCTTTCTTTCTCTTGCACATTGATGATCCAAGCAAAATTCACTAACTTAACTTATGGTGTGTAGCATTGTAATGTGCAACAAGCCAGACCCCTCACAAGAAGACATATAAGGTCAAGGCTAGGCAAGGCCTAGTCTCTCTCGCTAGGCCCCAAACATTAGGGGACGGTGCACGGATAGGCCTTCCCCAGGATATGGTACCACATGGACTAGGTAATTGGTGGGAGATGCTGGTTATTGAAAATAGCTGAGGCACGTGAGTGTAGTAAGCTCAAAAATTAGGGGTGGGTGTGAGAATAGGTTTTCCTTAGCATGTTGTGCAAATGGACTAGGTAAGCAGCAAGAGGCCATTAGTTATTGAAATTAGTGGGGTCATGAGAGTGTGGAGACTAATTTTTCATCATAATCAGCGGCCTAAATCTAATCACCGGATGTAACCAGCATCCTTTACATCCATAGCCTGCTTGGTGAGTGAATGTGAATGATTTTTCATCCATACACAGAATGAATGTGAATCACATTTCATCCACACACAAAATAAGATTTAAGTAACTTTATATGCAATATATTGAGGTGTGGATTGTGAATGTCCAATCAGGAAGAGATGTGTCAACAAATCAACCCCTAAAGCTGGTTGTGGGTGGGTGTTTAACCCTAAGTATACAAGGTTAGGGTTGTAATAATATCAATGTTAAATGAAAAGCATAACTATACAGGTCTATTGCATAGCCTTGTGCCTAGGGATGGAATAAAAAGCCTAAGTGGCCAATAAGCTTCTTAAAACAAGAGCCTTGAATTGTTTGCCACTTAAGTGTTGTAATACCACATGTTGTAAGGTTTCTTGGTTTGTAGTGTTTAAACCAAGGGTTCAATTTCAAGTTCAAGTGATCTAAACTTGAATCAACATGTTTTAGTGGAATCAACATAACAATTGGACTGTGGAATTTGAATTGAGATCGAATCTTGAGGAAAAAAAAAAAAACAAGTTCAAGTTTTTTTTGTTAAGTAAGTTGATTTTTTTTTTGAAAAGTTGACAAATAAGTTAAACTTTACAAAGAAGGATCAATTTTAATTAATTGTAAATTGTTGTACATGTATTAAATTTGTTGTAAGTTTTCATATTTATACAATTTCCAATCTTGGGAAGTGTGTAATGAATACATGAAACCAAACCCAATTTTTGAACTGGGTTTGGAGGTTCTTAAATGTTTTTTTAAATTTCAAAATCAAAACCACAATATTTAGAAATTTGAAGATCAAGGCCTAACCTCACATTTGGAGAATCTATCAAAAGATTTAAATTATCTTAACCAGGATTATTGGTTCTCTGAAAAGGGAAGATTTGACCAATGCTACAAATAACCAGTGTTGGTTGGATTTGGATCCATGTATCAAAACCAAACCCAACAGGTCTATATGGAGTTAGATCTTCTTGGGAACTTGACTATAGGGGTTTACATGAAGCTAGACTTAACTTTAGATCCAACCCACAAGTCTTAAAACCCTTTTTGCGGGGTCTAGTTCTTGAGGTGTTTTTACAAGGGATTTTAATTCCAACCAAAATCCCTCTTTTCATTTTGGTTTTAATTGAATAATCCCAAAGAAGACTATTTTATCCTAGGGTCAATTTCATTATTAAACAAACTTTAAAATAGTGAAATGAAATCTAATGAAAATATGAAGCCAATGTGCTGAAAACCTTCATAATTATCGCAAGCTACAATCTGAACAAATTCACTCCTCATATGATAACATCATAGTACATCATGAACTAAGAGTAATTTCAAATTTATAAAAATGTTTTTTTTGAAAAATTAATTGTTCATTTTGTCCATGTGAAAATTAACCCTAGGCTATGGTATTTCTAATTCTTTCCTTTTGCCTACCTATTATGATAACAAATATACTAGTGAAACCTAAAGAAGAATTATTTCTTTTAGCTTACTTACATTGATTCCAACAATTGGAGTGAGGGCAATTGATATGAGATAAAAATCCTTCCTTCCCATTGTTGTAAAGGCAAAGGATAAAAATCTCATGTCTTCCTTCCTTTCACCTCCTCCCTAGATTAACCCCACTTAAAATCTAATGTTTCCCTAAGTAAAGTTGGGTCTATAGTTGTTTCATTTGCATAGAGTTCAAAATTTTCAATTTTTAAGCTCTACCCCATTAAAAAGTGGTTATCTCTATGTTGAAATGAAAATTTATATTTGAGAGGTGTCTAAAATTTCAAAAAACAATTGTGCAATGGGTGATCAAAGTGATTTCCCTCCCCAATTGAAAACCTCAACACTATGCATGCCTTGGTGAAGTGCCCAAATTGCCTACACTTTTAACATTTATTTGGCAACCCAAAATACAAGATTTGTGAAAAAACTATGGCATCAATTGGATCATTGGTGTCAACCAAGGGGATGCAAATGTTACTTAGGAGGCATTTGTGATACTTGCCACTTCATTTGTGATAAGAGGCCCAATCAATTGCTCGATGGTTGAATGCGATGTTTGAATGTACAACACCTCACCAATCTTGCTAATAAATGTCACAAAAGTTGCAAAGTTATGAAATTGAAAGTTTATATTTGGGAATTTTGCTTTAAAATTGAGTGAAACAAATAGTTAAAAACCTTATTCCAATGGATTGAAATGAGGCCACCACTTTGAAAAACAAAACATAAGGCTACTCCATGCAATAATTGAAAACTTTCAAGTTTCCATTATTCCAACTTCATTTGAGGAGATGGTTTCAAAAAAATCTTATGTGAAAATTAATGATAACAAACAATGCATGCAAATGTAATTTCAAGCATGCATCCAAATTCTTGTTTTGAAGAGTGACAACCGATGCAACATTCAATAACCATGTGGTGAACTTGAATTGCTTTGTTTCCATGGATCACAAAAATGAAATAATTCACCAAGTCATGTTGGAGTCCCTAACTCAATTGATTGGTGATGAACTTTAAATGTCCTTTGAAGGAGGAAAGAACCTTCGTTTGTTGCTTGAGGTCCCTTGAAAATTAAAATTTAGCTGACATAACCTTCAAACAACTAGACCTTCAACTTTAAAAACCAGGCAAAAAAAGTAAAGGCACCTTAATCACATTCCTTTCATGAGTTGAGGGTTTGGCTATGTTGAAAAAAACAATTTTGATTAAAAAAAGGTTTGTGAAAGGCACATACCTAAAACCAATTCAATTGGGGTTTTTTGAAAAGGTAAAGAAAAAACTAGTAGCTACAATGACTCACCATGGCCATTCATTGGCAAGATCTAACAACTCCATCGCCATTAAGACCAAAATTGTAAATGCTGAGGGGTTGTTGAGGAACAACCCCTTTTTGCCATTATCCATTGCACCTTATTGTGACTTCAAACTATTAAAAACTAAGAATGATTTCAGCTTGGATCCATAGACCAAGAGTTTAGATGAGTGCAACAAATGCATGTACACAATAACCTAACTTGAAGAATCTTCATTAGGTGAGTTTGAAAGCAAGAAAAATCTAGTTGAATGTTTTGGAAAACTCAAAATGCCATCACCCTTCCTTTTCCTTGTCACCTTCACAATTCAATTATCTTTTGTTCTTTTAAACTTTGATTTTGGAATGATAATCATTAGCAAGAATTGGCTCAATCACACTCTTCACAACCTTCTAACCAAAATTATGTGCATAACAAGTGTTGGGGATTTCAAACTTGTGGAACTGTTTTGGATGTGCTTTGCAAGCCAAAAAAAATAAAAAATGAGGTGAAGTTAAATTGTATGGCTCCTAAATTTAATAACAAATTTGAATTTGCCATGGTCAAATTAATCACACATAGACACACACAAGAGATCCTATCCAAAATCAAGGAAAACTTGTACCCTCTTCACAATTTGCCTTAAGAAGCAAGAGCATTCAAGGGCTTTTAACATCAAGAAAAGAGAATTTATTTATTTTTTTCTTTGTGTTCATGTTGTTAGTCACCATAATCTTCTTCATCTTGTTAATCACTTTAATGTTCTTTTTGCTCATATTGATAATCATCTCGATCCCTTTTGTGTTGTAAGTCGCCCTGGTTTTCTTTGTGTTTGTGTTGCTAATTGTCCTAATCCTCTTCATGTTAGTGGTCACCCTAAGTTTTTTCATTTTGCTAATTCTATCGATCCTAAAGGTCTTGTTGATCACCCTAATGTTTTTTGTGTTCATGTTGCTAGTTCTTATAATCTTTTTCATGTTGCTTTCACCATGGTCTTTTTCGTGTTTGTGTTAATTGCCTTTATCTTATTATGTTGTTTGTCTTGACCCTCTCCCCTCCCAAAATTGTGCACCCTAAATAATTGATCTTGTTGAATTTCAATATCTCCACCTAATTTTTTTCTTATGATTTTATACATTATTTTTCCTTAACCCGTTTAGATACACAATTGACTTTACTCAAACAAGGATTTTAAAAAACCTTTCGAAATGTATATCACCTTGTCATTTTCAATCTTAAATACAACTTTACATTAAGATTTACTTACACTTATTTTATGCACACTATATATATATGGTTATTTGTTTGTGATTGTGTTCAAGCCTTCTCAAATTGTGGGTCTCTCCTTTTGTTTTTGTATGGGAAAGCCCTTGACGAGGTAATGTGGATGTTTGTCATTTTATAACTTTCCAATCAATAGAGCAAAAACATATTGGATTTAAAATGGTTTTAATATACTTGGGCCAATAGCACAAGGGTCAATCAATTAAATTGAATTGAGGTGAACATTCCTCAAAACATGAAACCAAATGAATTCATTCACTCACGATGAATTTTCAATAACATAAAAACCTCCAAAGCAAGTTTTTAAGGTAGTTGGAAGAACATTTATAAGATGTAAGATCTTGCAAGGCATTTCAAAAAACTAAATGCTCGCAAGAAATGTTCACAAAAGCAAGCATTTCATTTCTCAAAGTGGAAGAATGAATGTTTCGATTTCCAAAATGCCTAATGTTGTTTTATTATTATTTTCTCATTATACCCTATGGGTATCATGTGAATATTTGACAAGTATCACGACAAAGAAAAAAATCAACAAAAGTTGATTAATTTTTAAACTATGCAAAAACACCATTGCATCGAGGCATTACATGACACCCGGCCAACATTCCTCAAAAATGTGGGACCAAATGAATACTTTGCACTATTTGTTGGTTTGGTACTCACTCCCCTAATCAATAACAAATCACCATACCCTAAACCCTAAACCATGGGTTGGCATCCACATTGAAAAAAACTCATATTAACTTTTTTCAAAAGATGAATTTGTCATTGAAAATTGAAAATTATTAATATTTCATGTTCTACTAAGATATTCTCATATTAGTGAAATTATTCAAATTGCCCATTAAATGGGTCACTGGTTTTTAGAACGTGTCTAAATAATATTTAAAACCTAATTAAAAAAAATTACCAAACTAAAATCAGCTTCCAACTTGTGACGAAAAAAAATCAAAATTTTTATAGATTTTTTTGGATTTTTTACACTAAAAATGAGAATATTGTGACAAAATATTCTTTTTATATTAAAAAAAATTGCCGCGTTTTGGCGAAATTTCGCACCCAGAAAAAAAAACGCTGGACAGAACTTATCTTAGGGTAAGTAAGTCAGTGTACCAGCAGTAAATCTCATCACAAACACCACACTAAAAATTATCCAAACACCGCCAGTAATTTTGAAATTCTACTTTTTACCACTTTGTTTCTGTGTTTTTTTTTTTTTTTGGGGTCCCCGCAATTTTCTCATGTGTTGCTCCAAAAGTGGCGATGAGCCAGAAGAGGGATTTAGCCAAATCTGGCTACAAGACAAATAAAGAAATAATTTTTTAATAATAATCCTATAACATGTTGGCAAAACCACTTGAACCTATTAACTAAATATCACAGAACCTATCAACTAAATATGGCGATTTCAAAAGAAGAAAACTAGGGATCTGCCCAAATCCTCCAAAAATGTTGGAATTGTTTTTTTAATTCTTTGAAATTATGGCGAGCATTTTTGGAAATTTTCCAAAAAGTTCCCTTGACCATCTTGCTTGGGACTTTAACAAGAAAAAGAAAAAGAAGCAAAATGGCGAGTTTTCGCCACAAAAAAAATCACTGCAAGTTTGTATGGAATTATACAATTTGGTGCTTGAGAGAAGAGGGAGGTAAGGAGAGAGAGAGAAGAGAGAGAGAGAGTTGTGTGTGTTTTTGTGTTTTGCAAATGGAGGAAGTGCATCAGAAATTGGAGCTCTTACAATACCCGAGGGCATCGGCGCCATCGCAATCCTTGCTCTATGCCGGTTTAGAGCGCTATGAGCTTTTACAATGGCTTTTCTTCAGGTGGGTAGTCCATTTTGTTGGATTCTTGTTATTATGATTCATTCTGCTTCTGTGATGCTGCTCTTTGAAGGAAGGGAGTTAGTTGCATTGCCTCATGTGATGAGAAAATGATTGTAGGGCGGGTGTTTGGGAACATGTTTGTTGTGTACTTGTTGTTGGGTGTAATAGGCTGCTTGGAGATAAGTCTCCCTTCACACAGCAAGCTTTGCTTGGTGATGGAGCTGACCGAGATGAAGAAGCTGCTCGCATTCAGTGTAAAAAGTCTTTTTTTTTCTCTTGTGGCATTTTTTTTTGGTCATACCCGTAACAGTATTTTCGTGTGATCCGATCGAAGAATGATCTCCGTTTTCGGCCCCCTCCAAAGGGCATTGCGCACATGGGTTTGTAGAAGAGAGCAGCGTTGGGGGTAGGAGGGGCTATGGAGCTTCTAGATGGAATTGGAAGTAGGTGTGGTGGTGGGAGGGAAACTGTTGATCCGAGTTTTTAGGGTTAGGGTTTGTGAATCTGTTGAAGAGCAAGCACCAGCTTATACAAGTGATTCTTCGAGGTTTTCTGCATGTTGAAGTCCCAAAAGAAAAAATGGGTAATTTCATCAACTCTGAGCTACAAAACACGATTGCAGATTTGGCAGAGATTGCAAAGTTCTTGGGTTTGACAACAACAGTGGACCCAGATGCTATACAGGTGAGTGAGTGCATTGTATCAATTTGCTGTACAATACGGAATGCTTTTGTTGATCCGTTTATCAGCAGAGGGTGGGTGCACAGTATTTTATTGATGTATAGAATTTTGTTGCAATGTCTGCTGGCCTGACATCATGGGCCATGAATGACACACAACACAGGGCAAAGGTAGTTATGAAAGTCGGGCTGAAATGCTGCACTTGATTGTGGAGCTAGTGCAAGCTAGCTGCATTGCTGACAACCCTGAGTGGAGGTGAGAGCAGCAGCTACACATGTTCTACTCCATCTGCAAAACATTGTTTCAACATATATATGTACGTACATATGTTATTGCTTCCAGTCGATGATTGTCAATTGTAGTTTCTGAAATTTACACAAGAGCCATCTAACTGTACACACACCAAGTTGAAGGAATCAGAACTGTTAGAGTCAGACAGTATAGACATTTTTAATTCTGAAATTCATAGACATCATAGAGTTTTTTAGAAGCAGGAGTTGAGAGGCCTGGGGAAGGTATTAGGTAGCAAATAGGAATAAAATGTGGGTGCTTGTCATTCCTTTATCTCTCTAGTACATGTCTCTCTATGTAACACTAGTTGCTGTGGGGTTAATGGATGAGGAGGGGAATGCAGTGTAGATGACCAAGTTGCTAAGGACATTGTGCTTGTCGATGCAATTGCCGAAAAGCAGGCCCAAGTTTTTTCAGATGAATGCAAACTCTTCCCTGCAGACGTGCAAATCATGTCAAACTCTCCAGTGTAAAAGACTTCATTTCCTTCTCCAAAAGATCGAGTTTGTAGAATTACTCTTCCTTGATCGAGATGCAGAGTTTATGTGACAGGTTTACTAGTTAGATTCAATATAGGATGCACATGATGATTCTGTTCTTTTGGAGATTTTGCAAGCATACCTGTGGGATTGTAACACAGGAAGGAATTGGGAGAGTTGGAACAACAGCTGTCAGAGCATGTCAAACACTTGGCACAGTTGCAGAACATGGTCACATACCTCGCAGCCAAAGTGTGTGCTCTATACTCACACAGTTAATTATTTGTAGGCAAATCTAGTGCTATAAAGGTTTTTTCTATTTGATGGTTTCCAAATTTTTAATGGTATTCGTATTGCTGAGCAAAAAAGTATATGACCTTTCTACATACAACACATGGGCATATCTTGAATATCTTGTCCTTGTAATGAATGCTCTTTGGCACATTGCTAACTGCTGCTGCAGATAGAGTTTGGGGTATGTTCTAAATCATCCCATGTCTTTCACTCAGTAGTTAACCCTGAATGGTCTTCTTCTCTTGTCGGATTCTGAAGTGTGAGGGTGGGTTGTGTTTGTTTCAGCAAAGTTATAATCCAAATGAGGACCATGCTGAAGCTGAAATGGAGTTGTGTGCACGCCTGGAAGCATTTCTAGATGCTGCCAAGGCTTTCAATGTCATCTATGCCAAGGTGGGACTATTGTCTTTGTCTAGTGTGTTCCTGTCAGTGTCAAATTAGTTTCGTGTAGCGGGGCACTTGCATATATCATATGATTGTCTTGAACACATTTGTCCTATCTTTTTATGTGGGTATAGCAACCAGCACAGAGCTTTACCACAAAGTTCCTTATTACTATGTGTGGGCATTGCCACTTGTGAAAAAACAGTGTTTTGGTGGGCATGGATCAGGAGATTCGGCCATGGACACACATGATGGAGGTTCCACAGCTGCATGGACTGGGGCCTGCAGCAAGTCGACTCCTTGACTCCTACAAGTTACTCCTCAAGGTAACTACTTAAAATGTCCAGTTGCATTGAAAGAAAATATTAGGAGGAGCATCCACTGAAACCTTTCCATGAATCTGTTACTGGATGAGTAGCTTGCAGGTTTGATATATTTCTTGGCAGCTTAGAGCTGTTGTCTCCCCTTCTTCCTTGTCATATTTGCTGCTTGAAAGAATGTGCTCCCCAAAATTCTCTGTACCAAGACATTTCTGTGGCTTGTTGCTGTTCTGTAAACATGCTTGGCTAGCTGTGAGCAGGCTGTTGCTGACCACCAAAAATGCTACTATGGTTGGTCATGGTGACAGCTATTGCGAAACCTACGGAATATGCGGGACTCACATTTAGCAATCACAGCTGGATCAGATATGGCAAGTGACGATGAGGCCCTTTCTTCATCACCAGAGTCATCCTCTTTGGTGAAGCTAGTGGCTGAATGTGAAGAAGCACTCCTGGTTCTGAACAATGGTCTCAGTATTATTTCTGACTCTCTTGAGCGCAACTAAATGTTGATATATGAAGCACTACAATCTGTTGGTAAGACTTGCATTCCACCTAATCTGCATTATTATCCTTTCTAGGTATTGAAGAGGGACATTTTACAGATTTTGTACCTTTATTAGTTGGAAACAGACACAGCATGAGATCAACTTGAAGTTAGAAGTCACCCATGTTCAGGAAAACCTAGACTTTGTTGGCTGGGATCTTTTTTGAGTATCTATGCATGTGAAGCCTGATCTTGAAGATGGGTTTGTGTCTGTGAAAGTGCATTGTGTGTATTTAGCCATCCACTTCTCTGTTGGGACGAATTTTGGAAAGAGTGATCTTTTGTCTGAAAGGCAAAAAGAATGTCCCAGCAAGACTACGGATATCTTGTTTTTTTTGGCAGCAGTGAAATGCAAGGAGTTTGATGTGTGCTTGGGTTGATGAGCATGTAGGTTCGTCATGCAACTAACTAGCTGTGGTGTTTATTTGTGCAGGCATATGTAACATCAAGTCTGAAATTACTCCTTTTCATGCCTCCTCTTTTCCATTCATGTTCAACAAGAAATGCTCATGGATATTTCCAGGTTTCTTCTGTTCCTGAACTTTTTCTTCCATTGCAAAACTGACGTATTTGTAATGCACTTCCAGAACTGAACTTGAAAAGTCCATGACTGAATTGTGTGTGTAAATCTGGAATTTGTACCTAGTGCAGAATTGTAGTATGTAGATCTTCAGTTATGGCTCTTTACCATAATGCACCACACAACGTTTGTGGACCTCTTCATGTCATATTCCCAATGGCCTATGTCTCTCCCATAGCTGCCCACAGAACCATACCTACTATCAAGCCATCAAAAGTCTCTTTGCTATCAACATCTCCATGATCACACTCTTCCTTTCCATGTAGGCCTTCTGCACTAAACCCAATAACTTTGCCCATAACTTCACCTTTTTCAGTGTAGTCTTGCTACGAGATAATAGCTGCATGTGATTTCTGCAATGAGGTTTTCAGTTCTGACAACTGAAAGGATGCTAGGCAACAAGACTTCTTGACCACCTAATTGCACTTCCATGTTGCTGAGCATAGTGCACATACACACAAAGCAAAATAGAAGCAATTGGCTGATGGGTTTGGTCCAGTTATCAAATTTCACTTTAATCTTCCTGAAAGGAGTTGGAAGTCCTTGGTTTTTCCACAATATGGTAATTGGACCAACCAGAGACCATTTTATGGTGGTGTTGATTATGTGTCTAGCAATTGTCTAACATGATTATAACATGATTTGAAACTGTGGTTTGGAACCTGGATATCATTTGGTTCATGATAGATTATAGTCTTTGCTGTACTAAAGATGGATTAAGATCTTTTCTAGGTTTCATCAAAATTGCTCCAGTCTGCAAATGCAGAGGGGCAGTTGCACATTCTTTATTTTTGGGGCAATTTTTCATGACATGGTAAATCTTTTTGCGAGAAATTTTGGACCATTCTGTTTTCTCAGTGTAAATTTTGACTAATTTTGCTGGTTTCTCAGGCAAAAAAATCACCATTTTTTTTACTTCACAAAATTGAAAAATAATCCCTGGAACTTTGTGAATAAGTTTGCAAGAGAACTAAGTTCAGAAGTTAGTATTGGTAGCTTACATTGGTGTCATCATTGGTTCTTAGGCCTTTTGTAGGGAGGACATACTTTTGAAATAGGATTGTTCCATCTGACTCCCAAAGCTTGTAACACAGGTACCCATGTAAGAATATGCTCTAATTTATTGCTTCTTCCCTGCCAATAACACCTATTCTATCAACTAGTTAAATTTTTTTGGATTTAGTGTAATAAGTTTTTCCATGTTCATTCATTTCAAATGTATTTTCCAGTTGTCCTTGAATAACCCTGTCCTCAGTTTCATTGGATCTAACAAACCAGCGGTTCACCTCAAACCTGAATGATTATGGCAGACATTGATGAGGAAGGGACACATGGCCAAAACTAAAATAAGTATTAAACTTTTTGTAAAGTGGTCCTGACTTTGGGCATCCCTTCACTCACTCATCTCCCTTTTGATCTATGCATAACTCCATCAAAGTGAGCATCAATCCTCAAACAAGGCCAACATTAAGGCCCACTTTAGACAAGGGTCCAGGGTCCAATTTCCTAAGAACCAATTTGGACTGGTTTGAAGCAAATTGAATCCTTGAGTTGGACTATACCTTGGTCCCTAGCCTGATTCTTGGTTCTCCAAACAGGAGCTCTCCTTTTAGCACTGTTTTAAAAAATCCGAACCAATTGATTTTCCTTCCAAAACAGGTGCCATGCAGGTTTAGCCTCAATTTGTCACTTTTTGGTCTCGGACCCTCGTCTAAAGGTCTTGGGACCAATTTAAAGCTTTCTACTAACAAGATTGCTTGAATTCATTGGTCCCTGGACCTTGGACCCTCGTCAAAAGTCGCCCTAAGAGCAAGAGGAACAACTATAACAAGAATAACCCTAGTTTAACAACAACATGAGCAAGCTCATTAAGGCTTATAATTCAAGAAGCACACTTAGTGATTTGCACCTTGTAGAAAAGCTAGATTAATCCGTGTTGACATTTGACGAAAACAGTCCCAATATGAAAGTCATACTAGCCCCCACTAATGCACCCAAAGTTCATGGCTTATGTTGAAATTTTAAAAATCTGACTTGTTGGAGTTGGGTGGTTTAAAAAAACTTGAATTTGGTTCAGAAATGGAAAATTGTGACTGTTGGAAGTTTAGTCATGTTTGGTTTTGGGCAGCTTTCAAGATTACAGCTTTTGGAGAATTGGATAAAAGATACCAAGCTGCAATGGTGGTAAAAAATTTAGGGTAGATAGAAGGCATCCACATGAATGATGTGCAAAAACAAATTGTTGTAAAATAAAGTTGAAATGAAGGAGAAATGAAGGGTCAAAGTTGGTCATCTAATGTGACTACACAAAACCATAGAAATTCAACTACTTTTGAGCAAAAGAAAATTCACAACTATTTGTGACTGCTCCAACTCTTGCTAGGTCTCAAGTGCCTTGGATGAGAGCACCTCTCCCATGTTCCTCTGTTTTTTAGCATGGGCAGATAGCAGAGTTTTAAAATTGGAGTTGTTGAATGTTGCCCAAGCTTGAATTTTTTTGCCAACTTGGTTTTAAAATTGCAAATGGGACATTGCAAAGCAAGGAAAGATGTTATGGCATGTCCCCTATACCATAGGGGTGTCAGCTTGAAACATTGTAGGTAGGAGAAATGGTGGATCAAAATTGTCTGATGTGAGGATCAGGTGTTAATTAGCTCTTAAGTTCTCAGAAGACCAAGAGTTTAATTATCAAAACAAGTTTCCATATATAGTAAACCCCTTTTATAATCACACCCATTTTAGTCACATTTTTGTTCATGTCACATAGTCTTTGGTAACCATCTATTTTAGTAAGAAATACAAGTTTTTTGAGTTACTATCACACTCATTAATAGCACAAAACATTTGCAATTTTTTTATAGTAAATGTGACTATAATGGAGAGAAATTTAGGGCAATATTAGGGTTTTGTAGATTGTGATTCCCTTTGATAATGTTAGTGTTGCTATGTGTTCAAGTTGTGCAAACTAACAACAATGAATCTAGTTGAAGAGAAAAAAAAAGAGACAACTTTTTATTGTAGACAAGCAAAAAAAAATGTGAACTTGCTAAGAAAGTAAAAAAATTTAATTAAAAAAATCTAGTTGACAAGATACACAAGAAGCTCAAACTTAATGTAGATTGTCACATTAAAATAGGCAAAAATCACAACATTCTTCAAATCTATTAATGCATAGTAGAACTTAGAATAAGTCACATAGGAAATTTAAATAATTGTTGACACTTTATTCTCACATACAAGGGCTATTTTTGCAATGTTTTTTGCCTATAATCACAATCTTGTGAGGGCATGTATGGAATGTGACTATACACATTTGATCACAATTTGTTAGTGTCACAAAAAAAGTGGTTGCCAAGGGCGTGATTATGAACATGGTTTATCATATAAATTTTTTGAAAAGAGATGAATGCATGGGTGTACATTATATGGTTGGGGCTTTAGGATTAAGGATGAAGTAGTAGATGAAAATATTTAGTGCCACATGTTCATTTTTGATTTGAAATGGTTTTAATTTTTGCTTTCTCACCCATTTGTTGGACAAGATTTGTTTCATACATTTGTGGGATGAACAATGTTAGATGTAAATCACTTTAAGGTTTTACAAGCTTACATCTTTGTTCATGTTGTTCATATTATTGTCATTATTAGTTGGTGTTATTCTTGTTATAGTTGTTAATATATTGTTTTAAATGTTGTTGTTAGTTGTAAATGCTCTCGGGCTCCTATTATTGTGCTATTATTCTTGCGCCTTATTCTTGTGTTGTACTATTGTTATTACTTTTGTGGTTCTATTGTTCTTTTGTTGGTGTTGCTCATATTACTATTGTTATTGTGAAGTGTTGTTGAAGTGGGATTATTAATTTAGTGACGATGTTGTTCTAGTGGTGTTGTCGTTCATGTGCTACTATCGGTGTTGCTTCAACTACCATTGTTGTCATGAAGTGTTATTGAAGTGCAATTCCTATAATTATTGTTCTAGTGCTATTATTGTTGTTGCTAAAGTGGCACTACTAATCTAGTGATGATGTTGTTATAGTGGTGTTGCTCTTGTATTGATGTTGCTCTTCCTATGATGACATGGTGATGGATAAAAAGGTGATGAGGCAAGGCTAAAAGTATATTATGAAAAATGGGCAAAATGAACATGCTCAAATAAGCACCTCCAATGGGAAAGGCTCAAGGTAAAACTAGACTAGAAAATAGGTATTCGTGTGTACATTTGTTTTAGTTTCAATGTTGAAGTGACTTTTAGTTGTGCATGTTATGAACATATTGTAGAGTTGAACATTCATACATTTTATCAATTAATTTTTTCAAACTTATGAATTCCATTTGTATCTTGTTACTTGGAATGTGCACCCACATTTGCCTTGATTATGATGTTGCTGGATTTTTTGGATGTACATGTTATGAATAATATGTGAGAAAATTCAACACTTTTATTTTTGTCAAATAATTTACATAAAGTTACAAAATCCACTCAAATGTTGTTGTTCAAGCATAAAAATTGGAGGTCACAATGTACATTTGTTTCAATTTTGATGTTGTTGATTTTTTGGTTGTGCATCATATTAATAAGTGATAAAAATTATCCTTCACATTTTTGTCAATGAATTTTCTAAACATTCAAAATTCCATTCATATCTTAAGTGCTTGCCCAAAAAATGGAGTTCACTTATATTTTTTGTAGTTCTAATGTTGGTGTATGTTTTGGTTGTGTATGCTCAAACTACAATGTGGCAAAGTTCAACCTTCACATTTTTGTCCATTAATTTTCTTAGATTTTTGAATTCCACTTATATCTTATTGCTTGCCCAAAAAATATTAGTGAGTGGGGGGCCAAGGGAGGGGCCTCCTCACACAAGTTAATGCCCAAGACAATGTTATGGGTAATGGAAGTGGGGGGAAAGAGGTCACTACAACAAAAGTGGAGTGAATCAATGTCAACATTGTTTGGCAATATGACATGGCTTATGAAGTAGAATCAAATCACTCAAATTATGAATAGCATGCCTACAAGGCTATAAGTAGAACTTCTTAAATCATTGAGGTTCAATTAGTTTAGTGATCAATAGGTGTGCACAATAACATAACATAACGTTATGGGTAGTTGGCATTTAATAATGCTTAATATGGGGCCATTAGCACCAAAATACATGACTTGTAAAACAATTATCACAACGGTATATGAAAAGCAATTAGGCAAGTTGCAAAAAATGGGACACAATGTGGGGCTACCAAACCATATGGGAAGGCCAATTTATGCATGCTTGTACCAAGCCTTCATTTTAATGTGCAAAGTTTTCAAGAAGTCGTCAATGTTATGTGCACCTTGTTGTTAAACATTGAGTTGTATAATTTGTTTTTCTAGTTGTTGATTTACTTAAGTACAAATGGAATGAAGCGCTTAATGTTCCTTCCTACACTTGCACTTTCAATCCTTTTAACTAATGGGCTGTGGACCCAAAACACATCCCATCTAATCCATTACAAAACATGGTGGATTAAAAAGGTGAGTGAGGGAGAAATGTGGGAGACATATCCCACACAAAGTCTCATTAACACTTAGTTATTTTGCACATACCATGCATTCAACCTTTTCAAACTCTATAAACATTTGGTGTAATAAAAATTACAACATTGTTCATGGTATATGAAAGCAAGTTACATTAACAAAACATTAAAAACCTTCACCAAATTGCAAATCCATGCATCATGATTGCAATGTCAAATTTGCATAGAAAAACTCACAAGGTTCAATGGTTCAACTCCTAATGAATTGCTAATCATTATGTTGGCCATCCTCCATGCAACAAATGGAAAATCTTCAACCATAGTGTTGTAAACCTTGAAATTCTTTGAGAATTTCCTCAACCTTTATCACATTTAGTATCATAATAGCCACATCCTTATGTGCACCATTTGTCCCATGCAATGTTCAAGCTAAGTGCATGGTGCATTGTACCATTGAAACAACTCGTGCATCTTATACAATCTTTCGATTGTACACATGCTTCATGAAGATTGTGAAATAGATATAGCAAAGGTGGTGTGTTTGACACCATGTTGCCCAGACTCAAAAATTTGGTTCCCAATCACATCACGAGAAACATGTTGTGCAGTGATTTTGTTGCCAAGCACTAGGTCATCACCATGCCACAAATGTGAAATCAATGCCGGTTTGTTGGAGCCATACTCTAAATAAACATACACATAATGAGAGGCAAATTCAGCCCCACTATAAAATGAAGCAACCCAAGCATCTTTGGAGATGTTTGAATTCACAATGCCCCAAAAATACTTTTTGATTTGTGGAGCAATAGTATGAACATCAGTTTCTCCAATAAATCCGCCTTGTGCAACTTGAATTTTCTTTTCCTTCAAATTTTCTTGATGTTTAGAATCCACAAAAATACCCATCAAGCAGCCATATGCAGAGTCATTGATAGGTTCACACCAACAATTGCCTTCCATGATGGAAATTTCAAGCGGTTCAAAAAGACATTTGAAATCATCTTGGATCTCAAAATCTTGGCAGCAAATTCCTGTCATATTCCTTGGAGTAGTGATCTTCTCCCTTGACATTCTTTTGTAAAATGTGAAGTAGGTCCCAATAAGATAATACTTCTACATACCATAGATTCATGAGTTAGTCAGCTTTAAATCACAAGGTATGGGAAAGAACAATTTACTAGATTATATTGATATCACATCAAGTCAAATAACTTAAGTGATAACTAACTAATGATCGATTATGTACCATACCTGTATTGTAGGACTTGTATATCTATTGTTGATTCAATAAGCAATAAAATACACAAGGAAGGCTTTGAAGGATGATGATTGCTTTGCATAAATGTCTATAAATGACCCACATTGGACAAACATGAGCCATAACATTTTGACAATTAACTAAAATTGGTTGGTAGAAGCATCAAGCTAACAACCCAAATGGTGGAGACTCATTGTCACTTTGTAGTTGTTATGGTTCAATTCGACTCTAAGCCATCTTATGTTACCAATTATAGCCAATCTAACTCTAGTAAGTGTTGTTGGGCCTTGATTAATCATTGAAAACCATGTGGGTATGGGAGGTGTCAAATTTGGGGAAGATTATGTCAATCCAATCCTTATTTAGATCCATGAATTGATGGGAATTTTGAAGTTCCAATGAAATGAAGTTGGAAAAACATAACATAAAATGAAGTTGGAATAACACACCTGACCATCATCTTGATGATCCCCCATCCCACCACCTACAAAATGAAAGATAAAAATTAAATAAAACATATATGTATAAACAAAATCTTTTGAAATTTTCCTAAAAACTAATAGTTGCAATGAAAAAACTTATCATATATTTAAATGCATCAATATATAAGAAAATAATGTAATTATTTAATGCAAGATTTGTGGCATGTTTTTAACCCTCAGCATGTTCCACATCTATGGAAGTGTTGGGGAAAGGAAAATTCATGTTTATGAATTTTTCGCAATCAAGTTAATAAGAAAGGCATAACCAAATTAAAAAACAAATGTGCTCAAGGAAATCATACTTGACGATGCTTGATGATGCTCGGGGAAAAAAATGGTTTTTTCAATTGGTAAACTAGGACCAACGTTTGACCTACATCAATGCAACATATGATACCAAGTTATTAACTTTTCATTTGAAAGCATTTTGTATTCGTCAAGTTCAATATGGTAGCCCTTATTTTTGCTTCAAACATACATCAACCAAAAAGTCACATGATATTTTGCTTCCATGATTTTGCATATTAAGGAAATGGAATAGTTTCCAAGATGGGTGTATAAAATAATGAAATAACATTACTTTCTTGTGAGCTTGTATGACCAATTTTAATTTTTTTTTAAGCTTTGATGCATTTAGACTACATAGTATGGAGACTCAATGTTAATTAGACAATGATAATTAAAATAAAAAATTCATAAGGACAAATATGAAAATTATAACTTTTATCTTTTATAAATGGATACTTAAAAGAATATATGAGATTTATGTGATATGGTAAAATTGTGGGGCATATTAATGGAACTGAATTTACCTCTTTTCTCTCTTGCTCAATTCCAAAAACAGATGATTGCTAATACCAAGGGGGATGATTCCCAAGCTCATTGCTTTTGCAACCATGAGGTTCTTACAAATAGTGGAAAAATTTGGTCGATTCTCTGGAGATAATTCCCAACAACTAGTGATGCAATGGCGAAGGTAGCTTGGACAATCATTTGGTAATGATGGTCGAAGGTCATCTTCAACGATTTTGGCACGACGTGTAGCCCTTGGTTCACTTGCAAATGGTGGTTCACCAGTAAGAATCTCTGAACATACCATAGCAAAACTCCAAACATCAGCTTTTGGAGGGAATTTTGGACTTTTGTCTCCATGCACCACTTGTTGGTCAAAGTTAACTTCAG
>Ga0116229_10001734_pt1 | contig 34687 bp, 27 predicted proteins | sample S1TSphgellanicum_3_FD_87313 | JGI IMG/M metagenome (GOLD analysis project Ga0116229, IMG submission 87313) | Host-associated microbial communities from peat moss isolated from Minnesota, USA - S1T2_Fc - Sphagnum magellanicum MG | ecosystem: Host-associated > Plants > Peat moss > Unclassified...
AGAGGGGAGATCTTTCTAAAGGTGAAGAACCATAGGACACTGAAACCTTGCCAAAGAAGAGGTTTGGGGTAAACCACAAGAGCAGAAGCGACCCAACTGACAAGCCATTGTCACCCCAAGTGAAGCATAGTGGCAGAGGCTTAACATGACTTTCACCTGCACACCAATGAGTTTGAACTCAGAACCTTTTTTGAGACCCCGCGGTCCCAGATAGGGGCTGAATGAATGAGCTATCACCCCTGGAAAAGAAAGCTTTGGAAGAGAGCTCCACATTAGTCTATTCTCATATTTTTCCTACCTAGCTATATGCTAGTTTACAATCTACCTGAGTCAGTTTAGAGACCTACCTATGGACCATGGTATAGAGTACTGGAGTTTTATTTACTCGTGAAAAGTCACGACTTTAAAAATTCAAAAAATTCAAAAAAGTAAAAATACCAGATTTGCATATTTGGTTTTCAGTGTGTCGCCAAACATAGAGAAGATTGATTGAAGATTTGTACTTTATTTCTGGTTTATAGCCAGATTTGGCTAAATGTTCATATGGATGATAGCCACTTTATTTTGACATTTTTTACATCTTCCCTAAAAATTCCTTAAAAAGAACACTGCTGTGGACCGAATGTGGCTCCCCCTGCGTCTGATAACCTGCAATTGCACCGTGTGATGAAGTCCACTGCATTAGCGGAAGAATGTCGTCAAACAGATCACTAATCAGTCGTTCAGATTTTGAAAAACGTTTGGAGAAGTTGGACAAACTCGACATCGACAATCCAAAGCAAATTGTGCAGGTCCAAATTTAGCGGTTCACGGTCTAATTGCATCGGCCATGGATCGAAAGAGGAAAAGATTTCGTCCAGAAAACTTAGTTTGCAGCATGGGTTTGCAGCTGATTGTTTGCATTGACCTCCCACATAGACACCCAGTTGTTGATCTTATAGCTTCTTCTTCATGCACGACACGACGCGGTGAGATCATGACCTAATTAGCATAACCTCTTCAGAAAGCAATGAGATTTACATCCACAGTCTTGATCAGCAAAACGCGCACATTTATATGATCAACTTCCAATATCTAGCGAGAATTAATGACTAGGCATGCAAGCAAGCAATGGGTGCAGCAGCAGCAGCGAAGCTCATGGAAACAGTACTTGTACTCTGTTGTGATTTGCGTGAGTTGAAAATTTTTGAATACAAAGAAAATTGGTTTTTTTGTACAAATGGGAAACTACTACATACAGCAGTCCTCAGAGATTAATCTTGTAAGCTGCTCGCTCGCTCGGCCGAACTCGTGTTTGGGTTTCGAACAGGATTTGTAGAAGATGTACGCAAAAACGGGGTTTTGGGTTTTTGAGTTTTCTTGGATTGATCAGAAACGAAAGGAAGCACGAATGAGCGAGGATTGCGCGTTTTCGCAGGACGGGCACATGGTGAGAGTGGCAGCAGGTAGCTGTAGTGGCCTGTACAAGTTATTGCACAGCTGCTGCGCCGGTGATGATACTGCAGCTGCAGCTGCCGGTGTCAGCTGCTTGAGTGCTCGCACTTCCTGCAACTCTTTCTTCAGTCTCCGGTTGTCTTCCGTCAAATTCTCGTAGTACCTCTTCAGCACCTCGCAGTCTACTTCCGTTTGCTTCAGTTTGGTCCTGCACGCACGCGTGCCGCTTCAAGTTTCAACGACAAAGACAGATACGCGTATACAATACCAGATCAGTTTTGACGAAGAACTGGGTCACGATTGTCGCCATTGCAATCCTTTCAGCTTACGACTAGTTTTGAAGAAGCTAGAACACTAAGAGTGTGCTTGATCAGTAGAGTACTAGAGAGATGCAGAAGTCTACGCACCTGGCTCTTCTGTTTTGAAACCAGACCTCCACTTGTCGAGGACGCAAATTGAGCTGCTTTGCCAAGGCGTTCTTTTGCTTCTGCAAGGGTTGAAGCCACGCGCAAAAAAACATGTCGAATGACCTCAGAATTCTGAACTGGATGAACTCGGAATGGAATGTACTTGATCATGCGTAAAAAGATAATACATTTGTGCAAGGAATAGCTGCAGCTGGGGCAATAAGATTTGGCGGTGATCGATGATCGGGAGAGTGGAGACATAGGGTGGTCGGCAAGCTAGCTTACGTACCGGGTTGAGAGTGCTGTGGTCCTTGAAGCTCTCTTCGAGGAGCGCGGATTGTTCCTTGGAGAGACGAAGCTTTTTTCTGGTAGTTGCAGCTGATCCGTCAGCTTCGTCATCACTGCCACGTCTGGAGCTCAGATCACAGCCTCCTCCCGCGGTTCCTCTCATGTCTTGCAGCTCTGCTGGATCGAACAACTGCATATTGACGTGCCATTTGATCTGATCTCTCTGATCAGTAGTAATACTGGGGTTCGATGTCATGATTCCTATGCTGCAGCTGGGAGACGACACAACAGCTTCATCATCGCCATCGGAAGTCGAAGGTAATTGATTCATGTCGATATCCCTCGGTGAAGACCCACGACCGCCGCCAGACGAGTAAGTCTCCACTCCTACGCCGTCGGCATTGTTGTAACCTGCACAAAACAAGCTGCCCTCTGGACAATGCATGTCCGCAATGGAAAATGTCAGCAGCAAAAGCGTACAGTCCAAGCTACTTCATGATTCAAGCCTCAGCGAGCAACAACACGCTCTTCTAGAGATCACCGCGTAAAGACTGCACTCACCATTGCATGAATCCATCCTCGACAAAAAAGTTTGTTCCAGCAACGAGCTGAAGCGGTCCGTGACGGAAGAGTCGGGCGCCGGTTCAGCTGTGCTAGTCTCCTGCACCGAGTCATGCGATGATCGACTCATGGGAAGCAAGTCAAGCTGCACAGGCGGTGGTCGACGCAGCTGCTGCGCCCAACTTGGCATAACATGATGCGCCGCAGCTCCTAGATTCTCCACATGACCCAAGCCTAAGCTGGTAGTCATGTCCAACCTGATCATTCTCTCCATTTCCATGATCCGCACGCTTTCTTTTCCAGCTTCCGACGCCAACATCATCAGTTCCACGACACACTCGACGACGTTACTCTCACAAGAAGGATGCGGCGGAGCCCCCTCTTGCCCTCCCCCGCCTCCGCCCCCCGCACACCCTTTCCTCTTCCTCTTCCACCGAAAAACTTCCCAAAAAACTGATCAAAACACTTGCAAATCCTGAGTACCGTTAGTTTTAAACTCTCGTCCGTTGCAGGCGCAGATCTAGAGCAACATAACCATGAGTGAAGCCCAATGATAAAAGTTCAAAGTAGATCCTGGCGTCGTCTGCAGGTAGCTGTAGGTAGAATCAAGCTGCTGGTGGTATTCAGTCGAGCCGGAAGCCCTTCACTCATGTCGCCTTGCTCGCATCCCACTAGTAGCAGCAACAAATATCAGCTTGCGTGCAGCTAGCGCTAGCAGCTTCATTGCTAGTAATTCTGTACCGAATGGGTACAATTTCGAGTCGCGTTTAAAACAGACTGCACGTGCGCGGCGTGGGGGGGGACCGCAGTCGACAACGTTCCTACGAAGCTTATAATTGCTACAACTCTAGAGCTCCAAACTGCCGCTGCTATAAGATGGACACTAGAATCTGTATACGAAGTGGAAAAGGAACTACATATACGCATGATCCGTGCTAGCTAGCTAGAACGTCGGATCAGTGCAGGCGCGCTTGATCATCGTTTGCTCGACTCATGTTGTTGTTGCTGCAGATTTATTTGCGTCGACCAAGTGTCTGTCTTTCAGCTCGTCTCTTCTTCGTAGCAGCTACCCACAACCCACATTTGAGATCTTTGTTATATATCTGTAATACTGCGGCCGCCGTAGAGGGAATATTCATGTGAAATTGTACACTCGATCGATCTTGTGGCGTACGCACAAGTCCTCTACAATTATGTAACTGTTGTAGTACGTACTATTGGAATGATGTTTTTCAACTGGGTGTAGCTGATTCGCAATCAGCGCGAACCCAAATCCCTGAAATTATCCTTGCCGGATGCACACAGCGGCATGAGAGAGAAGAGACCTAATAATGATGTAGTGTGTTCCCTGGCTGTAGCACTAAATTTCTTTGATTAGCTCGACTAGTTCAATTCCGACGACCCAGTACAGACTTGATTCCGAGGAAGCTTGCATTGGTACTGCAGCAGCCATTGCAATCCAATCTAGACTAAACTGCCAATGCAGATACTAGTACCAGCTACTCTCGATCGCCGGATTCTTAAAGTTCGATTCAAGAATGTACAGTATAGACATGAAGTGAAAAGCATGTCAACATATACGACTTGATCTTGTTGCAACAAAGTTTTACAAGACGCGGTAGCTACTGCGAGATATTACATCGTCGAGATCAACAAGACGTATGTATGATGGACCAGGTTGCTTGCAGGCATGATTGATTGATGATGCTCATGATCATCGAATCGATGATGATGGGTTCTAGGTCTGGTATATCATGATGAGTGAGGCTGGTCATGCATCATGGCCGGCAAGTTTTCTTTTGGCCCGTTCGCGCGCTGCCGGCAGGCTTTTTGACAGGGGAGCAGGCAGGAAATTATGCCATGGAAATCAATCATAGTGTCGGTCGTGGCTTGTGGCGACACGCCACAAAGAGTAAAACTAGAGAAACCAGCAGTCGAAAGCTCTAAACCCATATCAATCACGTGACTACGATGGATGGCCAGACGGGGAAGTGTACCGGTCCGCCCACTGACTTGCTACTAGAACACCATGATCGATGCAGGCGGAGATTTCTAGCTGGACCGGCCCCGGCTCAAATCCAACTGGATGGTAATGACATCAGGCCGGAGGGTTGAAGAGGGAAGCTGGAAGCCACTGGCAATCGTTTGACCAATGATTGTCGCAACGCCGCTGGAAGAAGAAACCGCTGGTAGTAGTTTCAATGCTTCACAATCGAGCACGGCGCCAAGGATTTCTAGAACAAAAAAAGATTGCGAGGGAGGCAGGGAGAGAGACGGAGGAAAGCTCGCGAGGGAGAGAGAGAGAGATGGAAAAGCGCGCGTGAGAGGAAAGTGTGCGTGAAAGCGTGCAGTTGAAAAGCAAGTGATGAACCAAGCAAGGAATACCAAGTTAACGATACTTACGAGACGTGGTTTGGTGTGAAATCCACGCATGTTATTCTCTTTGAATTTTTTTAATTTGGGGAATTTATTTTGTAAATCCCAATTATTCTCCTAATAATTTCATGATCACATACATACATATACCTACCATGTGCCTCCTCAAATTACGATAATTTTTGTGAAAGGTGTGCATTTTGCAAATCTTCAATCTTAACAAGACTTCAGTAATTTTGTGGATACCCTTCATTCTAGTTTTCTTTTTCTTTTTCAGTGAGTTTTCACAACTTAACCACATTATTTTGGAGGAAAGTTTTGGTAGCGCAGTTTTGACTCAAAATGGCACATAATCCCCAGGAAGATTTAGCCACATCTGGCTATAAACCAGATTTGAACACAAAACTTTAATCATCTTTCTATATCATTGGTTACACACTCAAAACCAAAATATAGAAATTTGGCAATTTTCACTATTTGTCTTCTCCCCCCCTCGCACTTATGGCAATTGAAAACCTCTAAATTCACTTCATTTTCAATTTTTCAATATTTAATTTCATGTTTTGGCGAAATTTCTACAATAAGAAAAAAGCTGGACCCAACCTTTGAAGAATTACAGAAGTAACATTTGAACATGAACTAACTGGAACATGACTAAAGCATCTTCTTGACATTAACTGCAGCCAAAGCCATCATTATTCTTTCCTTGGGCACTTATCCTACTTTGCGTGCAATGTAGGTTCGTTATCAAACTAGCACAAGTTAATACAAATTAGCCATGATGAAAGTGCCTGATGATGCTTCCAAGTGCGCACCAGTCTGCAGCCTGCCTCATGATCATCACCAAAAAGGGCATATAAATTTCCATAAGTTCTGTTAAGAGTTTCTTAAGAGTTCATGATCCTGAAATGATGAAAAATTTGGACAAAATCATGCGCTTTGACCAAAAGATCAGCATCTCCTCATTGGGTTCCTGAAAAAAGCATAAAGTATAAACATTAAGGTCCAACTTTGCAGGTAAAAAGTTGTTCCTACTTTTACTTCCAAAGTCCTGCAACTTCTCGTTCATTACTGATGCTGTAATTTCACTCTTAACTTTCCCAGTAACAAACTTTTATAGGAAAGATCTGGTGTAATAACTTAAGGAGAGGAGTAATGATTAGGGCATCTACTAATGCCCTAATTAAGTAGATGCCCTAATCACCCAATTCAGTGTGTAATCAGTAATTAGGTGGAGTTAGTGGTTCTTTATTAGCTCTTCATAGCTAATAAACGAAATTAAGATCTGGTGAGTAACTAAGGAGAGGAGTAATGATTAAGGCATCTAGTAATTAGGGCATCTCCTAACTAAGTGTTTAATCGGTCATTAGGTGTAGCTAGCTATGGTGTTGCTTCATTATTAGCTCTCATTAGCAGGTGCTCATAACAAATTACTGTCATTAGGGATCAGCAAAGGAGGTAGAGTTCAGCTCATTAATTAGTCATTCAAGTCATCCCAGCTAAGCCAGAGAGCTGTAGGGTTTTCATGGGGCAGTTGAGGGTTGGTTTTTTTCACTAGAATGCTGGTCACTTCTCACTTTTTTTTTTTCAATTTTGTGATGTTGTCACATTGGTGATCATCCACAAGGAGATTCAGCCATGTTTGGCTATAGACCAGCTATGAAAATAGAAATTTAATATTAAAATCCCTTTATATCCTGGCTACTTGCATGGACAATGTGTAGAAACATGGCTATTTTTTGGACTTCTAAACAATTTTCAGCAAATTTTGTTGAAGCCAAATGGCCAAAATCTGTCTCCAAAAAAACCGTGTTGTAGTAATTTGGGAGTTGTGGAGTGTTGCCAATTGTTTGAGACAACAATAATAAATGTCAATCTTTCCTAGAATAATCTTTTGCATAATTGGGTCAAGTTTTCAACAAGCACTAGCATGCCAAATGTTTGACTATATTTTTACAAAATTGGTGAGACCCCAGCATGAAGAATGACTAGAACTCGCTATGGTGTTTATTTTCAATTTCCATATTTGGCCCTTTGCCTTGTGACATGAAGAGCAGAGTGCCCATTTCTAACCTTCCATGGCAAGATTGGGTTATGTCACTTGTTGATACTCTATTTTTCTACATGTATGCATGTCTGTTGTGTGCACATGTGTTTCTTTCCCCAGTCAAGTCATATCACCATATGAGGTGCCTCATACCTAATCCGGACATGGTACAAACTACAAACTTTCCAAAGCATGTGTTTCATCTTCAAAGTAAGAAATTGTAATCAATGTAAAAAGTTATACTATGATAGTTCAACTAATCCTATGGTCCAAGACTCTTCCACACGATTCAACAGCCAGTTTTACAAATGGTCTAAGAGTGGCAAAATCTCCAAAATTCTAGGCCTGAGTCCAGCATCAGAATTCAGCAGCAGCAGCTCAATGGCGAAGTGCAGGATCCAGAAAACAAAGGATTGAATCATTTAGTTGAACTAGATTTTGTGAGTTTTTCTCCAAAGAAAGACAAAATGTAGTCGACAGAAAGTGTCCAGGACCTTCCATAGTTGAACTAATTCTGATGATCTCAGACTCATCCTAGAATTAGCCTAGCAGCAAAATCTTCAAATCTCTAGCAAAATTTCAAGGCCTCAATTCTATCTGTTAACTCCATGGCAAGTGCAGAGTCCATCGGGAAACAGGATTGATGATGAATCAGTTGGTAAAAACCAATTTATTAAATCTGTGTTTGATGGTTTTCTCTTTTTCAAAGAAACAATCATCAGGTAAGTGTTGGCTACCTAGATAAAACCTTAACTGGCGGTTCTCCAAAGATCAAAGGACCTGGTTTTGACCCAGAACTGTGGTTCTAATTTCTACAATAAAAAGCAAAGAAGTGGTCAAAGAACCTTCCCTGAACCATCAGTTCTTTTCCAGTTGACTGAGGAAACCCCGCAACTCTTGGAAAAGTCTCATAAACCAGGAATTGACAGTTATTTCACTCTAAACTTTTTTATTAAAAAAACTAAGAATCCGTGTTTGTTGATAACCCGTGTTTGTAGATTGAACTCACTTTTTGGGACCTGAAATCAGTGGGTAAGGGCAGGTATTTTATACCCTTGACTGATGGTTTCCCAAATGAAAGAACCAGTTTTGACCCTTAACTGGGGCTCTAAGAACTGGCATCTTGTGCCAGTTCTTTCATGAGAATCGCGACTTCATTGAAAATTTAAGAAAACCCAAAAACCCGATTTCCTGAACAAAACCAAAGTGCTGCCCAACAAGAGTTATACTTTAGAACAAAACCAAAGAAGAGCCAAAAACTGGTTCAAAATCAGCAGCAGTATTTTTTTAATTAGCAAAATCTTGCTAAAAAGCGAAATTGGATTCATTTTAAAAAAAGAGAAGTGATTTTAAAGGTTTTTAGTAGCCAGAAGTGAGCAAAATACAATAAGACAAATCGCCAGATTCATATACCTGCTTTTCAGTACTTAGCCAAACATATATGTAGAAGGATGATTAAAGATTTGTATTTTATTTCTGATTTATAGCCAGATTTGGCTAAAGCTTTGATGATCGCCACTATTTTTACATCTTGCAATGAATGATGACCACTTTGGCTACAAACAAAAATTCCTAAGACACACACTGATCAGCAGGCAACAGCAGCAAATTTGCAGCAGACTCTGGTCCTTTGTTTCTTTCTCTTGCTTTGACCAGCCATAGAGGTAACCATAAAAATCATGTGAACATTTCAACGGAGAGCCGAGCTGCAGCCCACCACTGTAGCAGCTTGCAGCTTAGAATTTGTTGCAGACTGCACCCAGGACAGCCATGGCCCATCATTGTAAACACTTTTCTAGTGTGTCTGGAGGGCGCCTTACCCTACCCTCAGTTCAATTTCTACCTCAAGAGATGGCAAGAGATGGGGCCCTACCCTACCCTCAGTTCAATTTCTACCTACACACATCTCAAATGAATCATGGCTGTTTTAAATTAGACCTATTTTTCGCCCCAGGTGGGTAAGGACCCCAAATAGGGCTGTTCTGGGAATTTGGCTCACACATTATCCCAGTTTCAAGCCTCCTGTCCTTCTCAAATAAATCACAACTGTTTCAAAATTCTACGTAACCTTTAACCCAGTTAAGGACCTCGAACAGGGCTGTTTTGAGAATTCATGTCCCACCAGGTACACGGAGAGAAGGTAAAACCCTAAGAAAATGAGGAACCTTACAAGGAAGGTGCCTGCACTCGTTCTCAAATGAATCACAGCTCTTTGAAAATTTTATCAAATCTTTACCACAGGTATAAGCACCTTGAACAGGGCTGATCTGGGAATTTGGGTCTCAAGCTTTGCTCCTAGTGCTCAGCTCCCACCTTATGTTGGCCTCACATTCCCATAACCTCCCCATTCTCAGTCATTACCCTACAATACAAGACCCATTATGGATGTATCCGAATGCTCAGCTACCACTTCATGTTGGCCTCACATTCCCAAAACAGGCCCATTTCGGTCCTTAGCCTACACGTAAGGACCCATGATGCATTTGTGGGGCAGTGTTTCTTTTACTGGCGAATTTTTGCCAAATTATGAACTGAAAAATATGTTGTCGACCAATGCAAAAGATTTTTCATGAGAAAAAATGGCCCAAATTTGTCACATATTGAAGAATTGTTTTTCAAATTGCCAGACTTTTACTATAAGTTCCAGTGGGTAGCCAAGAATATAAAAAGATTTTTTAAGAAATTTATTCTCACATTTAGTCAGTAGCCAAATTTGGGTAAATTCTAGTAACAAAATTTTGAGAAGCTGATACATGGGTGATTTTGTATAATATTTCGTAGGCTAGTAGAATCTAGCCCATGGTCATCCTTGAACAATTCCAGAGACAATTCTAAAAACAACTCATAACTATTTCATCATTTCTCAACGTAACTATCTCATTCTTTTACTAATAATTATCTCACTTTTTAAAAACTAAGTACCTCCCTCTTTTACCTTAACCCACAATGGATATAATGTTTAATAAAATTTAAATAAAATTATAAATTAATTATAAATAGTAATGAGATATTGAAAACCAAATGAGAACATGATAAATAAATAAAAAGTTAAACGTGAGCCCAAGTTATTTTGTGGATGATCGCCACTTTGACTACATCACAATCTCCTTCAAAGAAACCCTGTTCAAGGGAGAGGAAGTGTGGCGATGGACATGCAGGGATGACAGGAGGGGGGCTGCATGATGAGGGGACGAGCGAGCGAGCGAGCGAGGTGGGGATCGATGCTGCTGCTGCAGCCTTTTCACAACAACACCTGCATCAACATTGAAAGCGAAGTGACATGCTGTCGGCGCTTTAAGACACATTACAGACGACCTAGCTCAAAAAAGAAAGTAAAAACAAAACATTAAAAAATAAAATCCACAGATCTTCTTGCAACAGCAGGAGACTGGAGTCTAGCGTCAGAGAGATAGTTAGCATTGATTGATGTTGGAGAAGCGTCGTCCCCCTGCCTGCCTGGGTGGTGCAGTACTTAACAAGTTTACGCAGTCACTACTGATCATGATCCATCACGGCTGCCCTGCTGCTGCTGCTTTCCTCGTTTACCACTCTGCAACTCATTATAACTCCCATCACTCTCTCATAATACAACAACTCTATGTACTAGTTAATTTACTGCCAGGTTTTGTTTTACAGCTGCAGCAGATCCATCATCATCGGGTCTGCCTGAGCCTTGTTGACTACTCTTGGACTCTACACTAGTCTCCGCTGCTTTGACTACCTACATGAACAGTAGTAGCTGAATTTTATTTTTTTTGTTGCAGCTGGGTGAAGGTTACAGGAAGGCAGGCAGGCAGCTGGGCCGCCGTGAGTCCTTGACTGCTCATGTTAGATGCATCATTGGATCCCCTTTTGGCTGTATTCTCTTTTGATCATAAGCTCTCCAATTTTGTCCGCCGCCTGCTACTGCATGCTGCAGCAGCTGGGGGGCCATCATCATCTTCATCATCATCTTGGTCAATTTTTGGAGTTTTTGTGGGATTAACTACTGCTACAAAAGAAATCCCAGATTTTCTTTAACTGACCTGACTAGCTTGGACTATCATCATCATGTTGGTCAAATTTTGGAGCTTTTGGGGGATTGCTCTACTACAAAAGGAATCACAGAATTTCTTCAACTGGCTTGAACTGCAAATCTATAAAATTAATGATCGAGTCAGCCAAAAACATTTCTGTGAAATTTTGCATCTAGGCAACACTTCTTTTCATTCAAAAACTGTCACAAGATTCTTTTAAGATGCCTTTTACTTTGCCACATTTTGAGCAGAAAAACATGAAAGTTGTCATATCTAGACACTGGGTTGTTTGAGGTTGCCAAAACACATGAGGATTTAGAAAATGTCTACTGTCCTCTGTGACCTGTAGCCAAATTTGACTCTTTCCCCTTGTGAATGATTGCCATTGTGGCTACATGACAAAATTGTAAACAGGAAAAACCCCTAATCCAGTTTAGCATGTATATTATGAACAATTAACTTGTATCTACCATGTACATATCTAATAGCCTACCCAAGTGCCTTGGCTGGGTACCTAGCTACATAGTAACCACTTACATCCCTCTTTACTTATCTATGAGGCTAACATGCTTATGTAGGTAGTTATTTTTTTGGTGTGTCATGTGCTACTATATCAGCACCCAAAACCATTGAAACTAACAAAGCCCACAGACAAAAAATGGGGAAAAACCCCCAAACTCACCGCCCCCAAAAAAAAGTTAAAATCATGTTCACATTGAACTGAATCCCATCAAACATAATAAAATCTTAATTTTCATTTTATAGTAAATACATTATCAGGGTAGAATGAGGTGGTCCAAGTAGGAGGGTCTAGAAAATATATAGGTTATACCCAGGTTCCACCTTGTTATCTCAATTTGTAGTTTCATCCCACAACTCAGTCTTAATTGGGTTTCCTATGGATAGTGTACTGGTGGGTGCTGGATCACATAGTCCCATATATAGCTGGGTGTTGATTTGAAGGGCAGCTATCATAGGTAATGGCTTAAACTTTTGGAATTATTGCAAATTTTAGGTAGGAACGAGTGTTGGCTGGATATATTGGTGGGTGCTAGTTATCAACATGGATAATAGCTGGCTATGTATAAACATTTATTTAGATTTTGGCCATTTTCTCATATCCGGCATAACCAGCAGACCTAGGTCTTGTGTATATCCTTATGCATATGTATATTCATCTCAAGTGTGACCTTGCAATATGCATATTTACAGGTAACCTTTTTATAAGATCTTGAATTTGAATATTTATCCTAGCAAGTTATTATAGAGGTGAGGTTTTTGTGTAGGGTAATTGGGGTGTGATTGGGGCAAGCAACTTGTGTTGTAGTGGACAAATTCTTTTCAAGAACTAAGGTCAATGCTCTTACAAGTTATTTCAATTTAGGAATGTGTGTGCTCTCATGTGAGTGGGGAAAAATTGTGATCATCTAAATTTTGAATATGCATAACCTTTGTATATATTTGTAATTAATTCGAGTTTAAAAACTGACAAATTCATATCCATTGAAAGAAAAAAATTGAACTTGAATCCATATTCACCTTCACAAAGAAATTGATGGAATTTTTCAAGGCATATCCATCTGTTAAATCTTTTTACAAAATATGCCTTATTGGTGTACTGTACTTAAGGTTAAAACATACAAGATCTACCTCCATATACCATGGGAACTTAGGAAATGAATTGAAATTTTGGTCAGGTGTGTATATATTTCTTCCTTCCTTCCTTCCTCACTTATTAAGTTATGCATCCTCAAATGTAGACTAAATTATACAACTGCTGGTTTGCAGAAGTCTCATCACCAGCAGGCATTCTAGAGAAAAGCTCTGCAGCCTTATGAGTAGAAACTTGTACTATCTCATAGGGGCTGCTCAAGCTAAAAAGACCCATCAGAATGTCACTGGTCTGGCTACAGGCAGAGGTTTTTTCTTAATTTTGTGATGCAACCACACTGGAAATCAGGAATTAGCCAGATTTTTCTCCAGGTCAAAGAGGAAAGTAGAAAATTTTAAGAAGCCTGCTATATTTTGGCTGAAACAAAATTGTCCAAATATGGCAATTTCAGAAATTGTTTCATTGAAATCTGGCAACTTTGGCACATTTTTTCCACAAAAATCCTTTACTTGCATTTCTCTTTTGTTGCCAAGGCCTGAAAATTCACCCCCAAAAAACTGCCAAGAATTTTTAAACAATGTTAAGTCACACATGCTTTCAGTTTTTTTTTCATCCTTAAATTTCCATCTGTTTTAGCATTAGTTCATCACAGATTGATGCAGCTGTGGTGGGAGGGAGGGGGAGTGGCTGGTGTCTAATTAGAATCAGTAAAGATTTTTAGAGGAATAGGTGGCACTATGGGTACAGAGTAAAAAGTGGTTATAGTCTCAGTCTCTCAGGACAACAAAATGGTGGGTGAACATAAACCTTACATATGACAGTGGGCTGAATTCAATCTGATTAAACTGGAAGTGGTCAGGTCTGGTTCCATGTATGTACTATCTACTTGGCCCTCCCGGGTTCCAACTTGGGAGCACACAAGAGGGAAGGGATTAAACTGCAAAACAAAATAAGCTAAACATTACTCTTACCAGGGCTCACTGAGAAAACAAAAAAAAAGGAATTCCATCCATTCGGGTATTTGTTTAGTATGTGTTTAAAATGACGGAAGTGGTGGATAAAACTTATACAGCAGGTGATGTGTAGCGTGTTTGCTATGCTTAAGTAAAAGTACTTTGACTACTGTAAAAGTATAACAAGGGAATTGGGGTATAATTTGGGTGTTGGTGAAAAATTGTGTAAAACCCATCCCCATATATTACTGGTTGGTGTCATATATGTCTTGGCAAAGTTAGTGGACTTGGTGAACTAACACTGGGCTTTGATTTAGTTGGAAAGACTTCCCAAAGCATCAGACAAAAATGATGCACTGTTTTCAAAGAAGAAGGCCTCCTAATTGCTCTGCTAAAATTGCTGTCCCCTTCACTAAGGTGAACTACTTACATTACTTCAATTTCATAGCCAAGCTTCTGCACCTTGGTGACAATATTAGAGCTCCTGTGATATATTCTCGGAACCCACAAACACATGCTTGGCTTGGGAAAGGAAGTGCAGCTGGTGACTCTTTCATGAAAGTACTAAGTTTACTCTTGTCCTTGTGAGGCCAGATGGAATGTGCAGCATTATCAACTGCAATGGAAGAATAGGTCAAACTAAACCCCTGTTCATGTAAAGAAATACCAGGGTCATAACATCACACACAAGGCCATATTGCAATTTGTGTCTAACCCTTACTAACTAATCCTAAAGAGGTTTGGCTTAAATATCCTAAATCTGTCAAACATGCTAAGTAAATCTCAGGAAAAGAAATAAAGTATATAAACTAATGAAACATTAATTGTCGAGCATGCCTTTCTAAACCCATCTTGATATTTTAAATGCAATTTTCATTTGATGGTACTAGGATTCTATTGGGGACTTATGAGAGGGGCAGGGAGGGGAGGGAGACTTCTAAGCTACTATAAGGGAGGTTTTAAGGTGATGCCATTTCAACTAAATTACTAAGGTATATGGGAGCTATCGAAGCTTCACGTGCAGGCATAAGAATTATCATATTTACAAATAACCAAGGATAATAGATACTACATTCATCCCATGTATAATTAGGTCTAGCAAAATAATACTCTCCAGATGGACACATTGGGTGCCATCAAAACACAAAAGAGTACCCCAGGTGTCCCAAGGCTATCATACATTGGGACTTGCGGGTTGTGGGTGATGATAACTCAACTTCCTGTTGAACATTCTTTTGCTCGTGAAGGTCAGTCCTAATGGGTGGATCATTCGTGTGTGTATGTGTGTGTGTGACTTTGAAATTTTAATCCAGTGCACATTGTCCAACATATGCAATATACAGAAGAAACCTAACACATAAGCTTGAATCATGAATTGCCTTGAAAGAATGGGGGGAGGTAAGCAGCCAAGCTCCAGACTCTGGAATCTGCAGCCTAGATCCTCTTGCTCTGCTGAGTGGAAGAATAGGTGATCCATCCATCTGGTTGTTGCAATTGATTTCATAGGTTCCTGTTCTAATTTAAGCTTTTGCACTATTCTTAGGGACCAGAGTGAACCAGCAGCAGCCACCACCACCACCACCACCACCAATCACTGTTTTTCTTCTGGCAAATTTTCACAATTTGGTGAGGAAAAAAGGGACTGCAAATCATACAAAGGATTTGCTAATTAATTGCCCAAATTTAGACCATCAGTTGTTGCACGTCGCCAAAATTTAGCAGAGCTAGGAATATAAATTTCTTCTTTCCACTCTGACTTGTAACCAAATTTGGCTAAGTCCTGTTGTGCATGATCGCGACCAGTCCACCTACCTCACAAAATTGGGGGAAAAAAAAAAAAAAAAAAACCTGACATCAATCCATTGGAAAGCCTGCCTGCGTTGTAACTTGTAACTAAGTATGACTGCAGAGTTGTGAATGAAGCTCATCAACTGAGAGAGAGTGTGTTGATGGTTGTGTATTAAATGGTGTACCTTTGGACAGGGGAAATACGTCACAAGCTGATGATCTATGTATGTGCCTGCCACTCACTTAATAATTCTCTCACAACCCCCCAAAAACACACACCAGACAAATCCAGGGATTTGCAGGGAATCAGCGAGCGTGCATCGATAGCTGTGATTCCATCACCCAACAGCATTCAAATGAGCTTCCACTCCCCTCCTACTACCTAGCTGCTGTAATAATAATGCATATAAGTAGCACATGCAGTCTCCCCCCCCACCCCAAAATTCTGAACCTCATTCATTACACACAACCTGCAACTACCATTTAATTAGAAGGCAGCTGCAGAAGCATAGATTAGAATGCTGCAAAAATTTCACATCATTTGTATGATCACCAGTGGCTTAGGGTTTTGTGATTCACCATTGCAATTGCCGATTGCCCCATCTATCTATCTATCTGAAGCAGGGTTTCATCAAACTAGCAATTATCCACAAGAGGAATTAGCCAAATTTGGCTACAGGGCAGAGAGGAAAGTTTTTTTTTTTAAAAATTCCTGCTGTGTTTTGGCGACCTCCTAAAACCCATTTGTCTAAATACGAAGATGTAAGAATTATTTCCTTAAAATCTGGCGTTTTTGGCACTTTTTTTTCCCAAAAAGCCTTTGTATTATGTTGTGCTGGATTTCTGGGTCTCGCCACTGTGCACAAATTCTCTCTTTCAAAAGCATTGATCTGAAGTCCTCCCTAGTCTAATTCCCCCAACCCTTTGGACCTCAGTTTTCTATTCCATGCCCAGTTTGAAGCTATCCACCAAATCACCCTAACTTGGGGAGAAAACAAAAAGAAGGGGGACTAGTTCACACACTTTAGGTGAACTATGAGTCACCTAGTATAGGGTTTAGGGGATTCTGGGTTTAGGGATCAGGATTTAGGGTTCAAGTTGTATGGTTTAGCATTGGGGATTTTAGGTTTTAGGGTTTAAGTTGTGGGGTTTGGATTTTAGGGTTCATAGTTGAGGTTTTTAATGTTGTAGGGTTCTGGGATTTTGGGTTCAAGGATTTTGCATTCAAGATACAATAGAAAAAGGTTACATGATACAAGATCTTCTCTCTCTATCAATGTATATATATATATATATATATGCAAAGTACATTACATATCAATGTTGTACTGATCTTTTGATACTGATCTTTGCTCGTACCATGTTAGAACATTCTGATGCTGGTGTCTAAATTCTAATACATCAGCAGATCTATTTTCCTGGTGTTAGATATTCCTTGGACTTTGATCTGAGTCAAAGTTAAGAATTTGTATGTATTGCACAGAATTGATTGTGCACAGAAGTGATTGTGGATTCAATTCATGGCTGCACATTACAACAGCAATTGCTCTGTTGTAACTTGTAACTTTAAGCCAATTACCCAAACAATTACCATGAGCCTTGATTCATCAATTGGGCCAAAAATCTGGTTGAGTCCATCCTTGCACTTTGTGAATGTGAATGTCCCCCGCCTCCCATAAGCTTTACCCATCATAAAGCACAAGGTTCACATGAATTTGAAATTTGTAAAGCAAGCAGAGAAATTTCCTAGTGTATTTGGAGGGCACCTCATATTTATAAATAAACCGCCCACTTATTAAGGAGTAACCGAAAGAACCCTCCCCTTCTTGGGCCTCATCATCTACATATCTCTAGGTAATGTTCACCTTGTGCTTTACTATCCATAAAACCCATTGGTGGGGGAAGGCCCCTAAATATAGGGCAGAGTCTGGTAACCCCTCATCCTAGGTCTCTACCTTTGGAGTGCCCCCAGCCTGGGGCTTTACCCTACACTGAAGAACCACAATTGGAATGTTGTGAAATAACTAAAGTGGAAAGATGGTGATAATATTGGCATAATATGGTTGAATACTACAATGGGACTTGTTAATCCCCCTGAATGGAAAATGCTCCACAAAATTTGGAATTTAATATTTGATATAATAATGATGATGTACATTGGGATGACCATGCATGGTCTGGTTGGCAATTTTATTACTGGCTAAAGTTGTGCTGAATGACACCTGCACATTTGAAAATATGAATAGAACAAATACACAACTAAATACACATAATGTTGTTCAAAAGATGAGCTTACTAGAGTTGATCAGGTCGGAGATTTTTTTAAAGGAACTATCAAGTTTGGGTCTAGTGTTTTTTATAAAAATGGATGACCCATCAATCTTGAAGCTACATCAAATTTTTTACATCGTTGGTTCCTTGGGTTGACAAGTGTAAGCTTTACGAGGTTCATTAGTTGTGATCTGAAAGCAAGGTCAAGTCTAAATTTTTTAATTGTTGATACTAGCATTTTTGGCAAGGAAATTTTCTCAAAGGTTTTGATTTCTTAAAAAAATAACACATCCTTTTGATTTCATTTTCCTCCAAGTTACCAAGCTCCAAGAAATGTGTTGGTCTTTAATCTTCATGGTGAAACTCTTAATGGGTAGGAAATGAAAAAAGAAAATCATTAAAAGGAAATGGGAAGAGAAAAAACCCCATAGAAAGGGAGTCTTTGTAACAGCAAATGGGCTATTAGGGGATAAAAGTTGTAAATAATATTACTATGGCCTAAGGGTAGAAAGATGAGTAAATATGAAAATAAATAATTCAACTTATGGGTCTTACCTTCAAATTTTATGACTACAAACATAGGCTTGGACTCATATGAATAATTTAGTTAATTATTTTGGGTTAAATATAATTGAAAATGAATTGCATGAACTTGATTAAATCCTAAGGAAAAAGATTTCAAATAATCGAATGACATGTTCATAGGAAAGACAATAGTTTGAAAATAATAATATTTGACATAATATTAGTGGCTTGTAATTGATGAATGGGAATGTTGAATAGATGTAGATGAACCTTTTTTTTTAATCATTCATCTTGCCTTTCAACTATATAAAGGGTTGTGGGCAAAGCTTTGGGATCATTTCTTTTGCATAATTTCATGTTGTTACTCTGTGGTAAGCCTTGGAATAAGGTTTTTGTGTAACAACCTTATGCCATAATAAATTTGTGTCTTTTTTATTGTGAAAATGTTCATAAGAACAAGAACAAATGTACTTGTTTTTTTTATAACCTTTCCTCATATTTAAAAATCCTTAAATGCATGTGATGAGTACCCAATCGATGTAACCCATCTAAAGGTGAAGTTGTAGGCATGTGGGTGATCCTACGTTAAGAATTTGTAAGTTTCATTTTTTTGTATTTTTCAAATGTTTTGTACATGGTGTGGATGTTGTGTGAGACTTTAATTGTGTGCAACCTAAGTATGTGATAGTAGAAACTTAAAATTAATGCTCATGAGCCTAATTTTTTTTCGGCTACATTTTCATGGTAAAACTTAGATGGAGTGAAAAGAAGAATGAAATCATGAAAACAAAGCAACAAATGAAAAAATTCACAAAGTCACATTGAGAATATTTGAAATGAGGAAAAAAAATTGTAATAGTACAAATTTGGAACTAGGTCCCTAAAATCTAGCCCCAAATCTCTATAACATGGCTTATATCTTATACCTATACATTTAAAACTTTGCCCCAATGTAAAATATTTAAAACTCACTAAGTCAAGTCTTTTGTCAAATATAACCAAACCCCACAAAACCCAAGTTGGACTCAAGGTTAGCTTTTTCCACATTTTGACCTATGGAGGGGGTGTTTTCATGCTAATGAGTATCACTTAAGATATCACAAATGTAGTTTTATTACACAAAACAATTTTAGATTATTGACCAACTATCAAGACGTATCAAAATCAAATATTATATTATTTAACACATACAATGATTAATAATTGATAAAATTTGCTATTGTTACATGTCATAAATTAATAATTATAAAGTCCTTTGTAAGAAAAAAAGGACTTTTGTTACAACCAAAAAAGGAACTCCATTTTTCACAATTTACATTAATTTTTTATTGGAACTTATTGAATCAATATTATATGTTATAATTATACAATAAAAAAATAAAAAATCATCATACAATTTCAATTCTATGCCCCAAAGTTTAATTGGACTCTTTAAAATCCTCTAAAAAATCTTTTTAAAAAAAGTTTTAACTAAAACTCATTAACATGAAGACACCCTAAGGCAAGGCCTTGCAATGGGTCTTCCCTTTCATTGAAACCCACTAAGCCAACTACCTAAACTAAAAACTTGATTCTAGTTAACACTACAACTAACATCTTATATCTTCATTTTTTAACTTTAGGAAACTTACTTCAAACAAAATAACTAGAGTTGTATGTTTTCTCACTACTATAAAAGGTGTCCCTATATGCCAAGTGATTTCACTAAATTATAAGTGAATTCATTGGTTATAGCGAACAGGACCTAGTGGGGAAACAATGAATTCACCAGTCTAGTGAACTGCACCCACATTTTGTAATAGTGCCTTAAGTATATATGGACATTCTATACATGAAATACAATGTCAAAATTCTTGGAAACCTGCATAAAACAAATCTTTTTATTATCTCCATGGTATAGATATGGTATTAAACAAGTTAACCCTTAGTTGACACTTGACCAAAATTATCACAATCCAAAAATAGGACTAGCTTCCACAAACATGTCTAGAAATCATGTAAATCATCGGAATTTCGAAATTTCGACTTGGTGGAGTTGTAGAGGATTTGAAGATGGATCTTTTGGTTTTTTTTAAATTACATTTGGATGAAAAGCTTTGAAATTGTCACCATTGAAACTTTGGAGTTTTTAATTTTGAATGGTCTTCAAAATTGCAAGTATGTGGAGACTTATACCAAGACTGCATGCTTCATATTCTATAAAACTTTGGTGTTCTAAATAGAAGGCATGCATATGAGTCATATGCACAAAAAAAAGTCCAAAAAAGAGTTTAAATGAATGAGGAATCCAATGTGTTCCCTGAAAATACTTTGGGACTATTTGAGAAATCAAAAGGTGCTCCATTTGTTCCCAAATGCAAACAAACATTATTAGTACCTATGTTGGTCTTGACCCTTGGTCCTTTTTATGGGAAGGGGTGTTATAGAGTGGGGAGGACCAACTTTATTTTATTTTGTTGATTCTAGGTGGGGAAGAATGGGGATGGGCCTTTTATTTTCAAAGTTGATAGAAAATTGGGAGAATTCCTCAAACTCTTAAAACCACAAAATTGAAAAAGATTGTGATACACATACACACACAACTCTACAAAAAAAATGATAGAAAGTTGGAAATTTTTGTGAAACTCTCAAAATGTGAAAATTAAGCAAAGTTGGAGTTTTTTTTTATTCCAAATTTGGAAATCTTGACAATAAATTGGAAAAAATTGTCAACCATAAAAACCCAATTTATTTTTTTAATTGTGGATTTGAGACTTGGATAAATTCACTAAGTTTTTCGAAAAATTGAACAATATTTCAATATCACAAAATTAAAAGGAAAAAACATGGCAAAGAAAAGGAGTGATCCAAATGTTTGTCCCCAGAGGGCATTTGAAACAAATTGTTTATGACAAAATTGATGACATGAGGAGCATGCACCATCATTGATTTTTCAAACACTACAAATTAGGATGCATTGTGTATTTATTCAAATGTTGTTAAGGATACTTGCCAAAAGCTAACACTACTTTCATTATCATTGTGGGACCTTGGACTCATTCTAATAGATCTCCAAGGGAACGTGATTAATATATATTTTTTCTTTATGTGATCAACTTTTATAATGTTTCTCTATGCTTTTCAAATAGCTACTCCAACCTTGGAGCTTTTCAACAAGATGCCCTTCACATGCAAAAATTTGCATGTCTCAAAAAAATCAAATTCTTCTCACAAGAGAAGGATTGGAAATGGGCAATTTTGCTTTGTGCATGTGGTAGCTCAACCCCAAGTTGAATGGTCTGTGATGATTTGATAGGCACATCACACATTGGGGTCAAGCTAAACCAAATTGGTTCATCCAAATGTTTATGGGTTAATCTCAAAAAGGAAAATCTCTCCTAGATTAAACCAAACAAAAACAAAAGTTTCACAAACTTGTTCATGTTTTTTAAAATCACACGAATAACCCCAAAAACAAAAAGTTCATGTATGATTATTTGAAAATAATCCAAATAGATTGGGAACTAAGAAATTGAACAACACGAAGAAAATGGAAAACAAATGAAGGAAGTTTTGACAAATATATTCATGATGCTACCCAATGCAAAGACAAACATGGATGGAAACTAAAAGAAATATCCAAGCTAAAAAAATATCTTTTGTTTTAAACAACTTCATTTTGAAATTTGGAATGTCAATATAAACATATTAATTTGTTTCGAGGGTGGATGATAGAATTTTCTATGTATGAAACCCTAAAGGGAATCAACTTGGAAAATGGTCATGAAGGCTATTAATAGACCAAGGAAAAATATATTCAAGCCACATTAAGCTTGATAATTCAGCCAATTAATTCAATATACTATACCTACAACTTAAGTTCAACAAGATTTGTCAAAATAATTAATTTTTTGAAGAAACAAAGTTTGGCAACCTGAATTTGAATATTTCAGAATCTTGACACAGTAAGTGTGCTAAATTCACTTCTAAGTTTTAAAGCTATATTGGTATCCAAGTGTTTTGAATGGTCTTGGATTCGATTTTTTAAAATTTTGACAAAACTATCCTTAGTCTTCTTCTTTTTTTCAACTAGCCCTCTTCAGAATTGTTAGTGCCAAACATGACTTGTAGATATGACATTTAAGAACATACACAAAAGTAGCCTCATGAAATGCTAAAAAACAATTTGATGTTTCATACCTTTAAACCATCTTCCAATCCATTATTGATTCATAAAAAAATCTAATATGAAGATGTTTTCTATGGAACAAAAATATGTAACATAAAATCAACCATCCCTACTCACAAGGCTAACCCTAGATGTGCATGGATTGTTTAACATTTATATCAAAGAGCTCATTTAGATTCATACTCCTTAGCTTACTGTGTTTTAAATGTCAAATTATAAGTTCCTTTCATGAGTGATTAAATAATTAAGAAAGTTTATTCTGTCAAAAGTGGAATCCATGTAGTTTATTGAGATGCTTAAGAAAACATATTAGTTGCCACAATGGATCATTATTGGCTTAAAATTTACAACATACAAGTCTTTACAAAGAGTCAATTTTCTATTAAAATTTTCTAGTTCCATGTGAACCATGTTCAATTTTTTTTTCCATTCTAGAAACTACAAATTATTTAAATCATAATGGCATCTATGTTTCATCTTCTAATTGAAGGCCATTGTAAGTGAAAATGAAAATTCTTGAAAGACATTCACCCAAGTTTTTTTTAATTCCAACCCCTTACAAGAATATTTCATTGCCAAATGTTAGTTGTAACTTGCTTAATAGAATTCCAAAGTGATCCATTAATGCTTATCCATCAATTATTAAAACCATATGGAAGGGACCAACACCTTTGCCCTTGCACCATTCAAATTAACCTTTTTTTTATTGGAAAATTTTCAATAATTGATGGTTATGAAAAAAAATTCAAAGAATCGGCCAACATTAGTTGAGTCTGGGTATGAAGTAAAGAGTGAAAGCACACTACAAGGGGGCCATTTTAGTCAAGAAAACATTGTACTCTTTTTTGGGTATATTTTGGTATATTTTGAGGGTAGTTTTTCTTTGATTTCATATAGTGTTTTGATAACATATAAAATGGATTTTGATAGCAAGGCCTCCAACATAATCCTTATCATCTTTCAAATGGAAATAACTTTTCAACAACATGTTTTTTTTCAACACACTTATGCTCATTTGAATGAAAAAAATATCCAATTTTTTTTGTGAAATCACATGAATCAAACTTTTCAATTATAATTGAAATGGTACAATCAATTTATATTCAATATATGAGTAAATATTTCATCAAGTTTTGCAATTACTTTAACATTTAAAAATCTATTTGCATTTTGCAATATATTATGACAACATTTAAATTGTCACAAATATATCATTTAATATTAATAATAAAATGTAATTTCCTTTGAATCTTTCATCGTTTGGCTATTGAATTACCTTATTTTGAATAAAATTTATGAAAACCTTTTTAATATTCGTTTGGTAAGTTGAAATTTGCATAGTTTTGAAAAACAATATTTGTGACAGTAGTTTTTGGCCACCGTAATGTGTTTTCACCCTAAAGGTATGAATATGTATATTAAATAATAGACCAATCCAATATGAACAAACACATATGCCCAATTCATGTTTGTATGGGGCTAGTATTAAGGTTTAAAGCTATAATGTTAGGCCAATATGGGGACTCCTTCAATGTGGTTACACTGGATTGTCACAATCTCCTTGGGCTTGTACCAACTAGCTCCTTTCAATGGGGCATGTGCATGCAAAAGCAAGTATTTTTTTACTTATAGCATCACCTTTCAACTTTCCATAAGCCACATCTTTGAATAAATTGTTGTGTCCAAATGAACAAAGGATAATCATGTCCTAGCCCATTTGTTCTTGCTTTGAAACCTTTAAGACTCCAAAATGTTTAAGTGTGTGCTTCTTCTTTAATTAGTTTGGTGGCCATTGTCAATGGTTTGATTTTCATTCATAGCTTTCATCATAGGAGCTTCAATTTTTCTGTGTTTCATGGATCTTACAATTACTACTTAATGGAAGTTGGAACCTAACATATTGTTTTCAACTTTTGAAGCTTGTTTTGAGGATGAATGATGAAAAGTAGGGTTCATAGTTATAAACCACAAGATATTGGCTAGAGTGAAATAACATCCACTAATGCACCAATTGGTTATTCTATCTGTAGGATGGGTTGCACTTTTTCATTTAGTTCTTGACCTTACATTAACCAACTTTGTACCATAGCTATTAGCTTTGACCTTTTTTGATTGGCCATTTTTTTCCAACCTTCACCCCCATACTATCTTACCACCTACCTACCCTACTAACCTACATTTTGGCGTTCCATACCAACTAACAACCAATCCCCCTACCTACCTACCAACCTTACCTACTTACCTTATATCTTTTTCTTGTTAAACCTCTACATCTTAACAAAACTTCTATCTCTTCCTAGCTAAAATTGTCTCTCAACAAAACCTTTGTTTCTTCTTAGTTAAACCTCTACCTTTTAGCAAAACTTTTATACTTAGCTAAACCTTTACATATCAACAAAACTTCTATAAATCATGGCTAAAAATCTACCTTTCAACAAAATCTCTATACTTTCTGAACTAAATTTTTACCTCTTGGCAAAACTTCTTTATTAACCCCCCTACTTACCTACCCACCCACTACTTGCCTACCTACCTACTTATTATATAAACAATTTGTTTTGCATTTGTATATGCTTGTATAATTATTATTGTTTATGGCATCTACCATTAGAACTATTTAAGGTTTATGTATTTATTTTGTGGGGTAATTAGTTTTAAACTTTAAGGCTAATTCTTGCACTCATAAGTTATTTCCATTTTAAATAGCTTTAAAATTCAAAAAAAAAAAAATTTTATTAAAAACATTATTTTTTATTTGTATGGTCTACCTTAAGATGTGGGTATTGCATTCTTAAAATGGCTTTGTATGATGTTATGCCCACACATGAAAACCTCAAGGTTGTCAATCACAAACCTTCTAGCACAAAATAATTATATTAAAATAATGTAAAATAATAAGAGTTGGTATATAATGTAATTTCAATATCTATTTATAATCATTTCAAAAAATGTTAAAATGATATCATTTATCAAACATTATATCAACATAAACATAATTATTTATACAAATCATATAAAATTTAAGTCTGTTTAAATGGTACAACAATTTTAAAGCATTCAAATATGCAATTTCAAAGGCTAAAATTTATTTTGTGATAATTTTCCAATTTAATTTTAAAATTTGAATGCTTGATGTTTAAGATATATATGATTTCAATGTCTATAAATTGTGTTGTGATATTTGTCCAATTAAAAAAATTACAATTTTTCATATTATTTTAAAAATGTGAATGTTTGATACTTAAGATATATGTGATTTCAATTCTTCATATTAAAATATTTTTATATTAAAATTTCAGTCCTTTATATTTCCATGTCATAATTACAATGTTAAAAAATAATGTGATACAAATTCTAATAAAATGGAATACAATAGTATATCCAAAGTTTTATTTATATTGTTTTGGTGTAATGCAAAAATAATAAGTCCAATTCATAAGGTCCAAATTTTTCATTATTATTAAAGCAAAGCAAACGAAAAATAAGCCATACCATCTATGCCAATAATTTTTATTTTTGGGTTCATCCCATTATTGGCACTAACGCCCTAAATTTTTTTAAAAAAGAAATTATATAGCTTTCAAAAGATCCTAAGAATCATGAACCTCAACTTCAACTCTCCATACTATTTTTACAAAAACTAAGGCTCTTGGATTCATCTCATTGTTGGCACTAATATTGTAAAAAAAAAAATTAAATGAAAAAATAAAGTTTTCAAAAGATCCTAGGAGTTGTGAACACAACTTCAGCTTTTCATGACATCGAAGTATTTGACATTTGTGATCAAGGATGTTTCATAAAACGTCATCATGCAATTGATCCTCATTTAAAAATCTTCAATTGACGATGAATGCACCTAATGGCCAATTCACGCACAAAGCCTTTAACTAACTTGGATTTTGTTATGTACACACACCCACAAATTCAATCCTCTAAACCAAAAAAGCACTTTGAATCTCACTAAATTCAATAGTTGCAAAAGAAATGTTAATTCACTAGTGGGGTAAAGGGTTTGAGCAATCAAATCAAAGGATGTATTGCTTGAAGGTAATAAGAAGGGTGTCATTGCTTCTCATTGTCGAATGAAATGGTAACTACATGTGATGATGAGAGCACAAGTGCTTTGAGTTTGGGCATTTGGCTCCTTGCCATAATTTCTAGAAGTAATGGGGAAGATTCAATCATTATGTACAAATCTTGAGTTCTTGTCACAATTCCCAGAAGTAGTGGGGAGAGATTAAATCATAACATGTACAAAATTGAGTTACTATCACAAATTCCAAAATCAATGAGAATAAAATCATGTCATGATGTAAGGGTGCAAATGAAATACAATGAGCCCACATTATTACTTTAAAAAAAGATTGCAAGTCCTTTTTCTCAAAAAACAAAAATTTCATACGAATGAATTTTGGAATAATTTTTTTTGCAATTTGTTATAATAAATGTTTATAGTTGTCCCTATACATGACATGTTTTTTTGTTTATCATTTTTGAATAGATATGAATTTTTGAAAGTGTTTTGATTCCTTATAAATTTAGTGTTTTGTTTGTAAAAACGATAACAACTTCAAAGCATAATGAAATTTTCATTTTTTACATTTTTTATGTTTTGTTATATAATAAACTACAACTTTTCTTAACATATCATGTAGATTTTACCCCATTTATATGTTGTAAAAGACTTTTGATATTTTAAAACTTTGGATCAATTTTGGAAAGTTCTTTGAATTTTTGAAGGTTTAGAATTCCACATATTTTAGGGTATGATTTTTTAAATATGGTTAATAGGTTTTTATCCTCTTAAATTTTTTTCATCAAATGTGTTTTTATTATGAGTCCTTTTGATAGTCTTTTGCAAAATTGAATCATGTATGATACCATAGGTGTTCATTTTTAGACGTCTTAAATCAAAATTTAAACTTAAAATTTCATCAAATGGATTTTTGGTTTGAATTCTAAGATTCATATGAATGAAAAGGAAACAACTTGCCATGATTGCCATGGCTTTAAATGGCAAAACATAAATATTTATCCAATTTTGATTATTTTTCTTTACAATCCAACACCCTTTTTGGCTTGTTGGATTATGACTACACCCATAACTTCACCAATTCACAACATGTAGGGAAAGATTTAAAAAGGTTGGAATACATTGAGATTTTCATAATAGATCAAGACTTGGTCAAAATTTTGATGTTTGTTTGAGACTATAACTTCATGGGAAAAATCCTAAAAAGTTCTTTATGAGCAACAACTTAACTTTTGAATTTGGCCAATGTTTGTAAATCTTTTAATAAGTTCCATTTTGGTAGGTTGATGTGCAAGTTGAGATTTAAGCAACCTTTTTTTTGCTTCACATGCAAACCAATGTTACTTTAAATCAATCAGACACACAACATTGATATTAAAATGGTGGGTCCAATATAAACCATTGCACAATTCTTTCAATAATGACTTCACCTTGGTTTCTTGCAAATAGTAAAGAATTATGGACATTGAGATATATATATTGATGAAGCATACTAATTTCATAGAAAAGTTCATTCACATTTTGTGCATTCTTTGTTAAAATCATGTATTTAATTAATTTTGAACTTTTGAAAAACAATCCATGTGCATCTGCATATGATTTTCCCTCCTGCAAATCTAGTTTTTTTATTATTAGTAGATTTTTTTTTTCTTAGTGAAATTGAAATGATTAGAAACATCACATTAAATTAAGTCTAGCAAATCCCCAACTATGTTAGTTTAATTGAAATGTAAAAAATAATAGAATGTTGTATAAACATTTTATTAATTACACATAAAACTAGGTGGTGGATGGTGCATTGCAAACACAAATAACGTTGAATTAGAATGTCAAGTATATGCCAAAACCAATAGATTAACCATTAGTGGTGAACAAGTGATTCTTGCAAAAAGAAACCATTTCTACAATCAATAGTCTACTAATTTCCTTGAATTGGAACCATGAAGGAGTTAAATTTTACAAATATTAAAAAATGAAGTGGAACAAAGTGTCAATTAAAAACATCCTATCAAGTTATAAATTCAAGCATGGAACCAAAAAATAAAAGTTCCACCTTAACCTCAATCTTTCATTTTGAATCCAAATATGTTTTATTTGCAACAAAAGCCATCACAAGATTTGGGTTGCCTACACATTGACAACTTACAATATTGAGGACATGAAGGCCCAGATAGCTCACAATACCCAAGCAAATGTAGTTCTTCCAATAACATTGTCGAAACAAATTCAATTCTAGACTCATACTTTGCCTTTGAAGTTCTTGTACCCATTTCTTAGTTCGATTAAAGGAATCATGCCACACCATTGGACTATTCGGCAAATGTGTAAACAACTTTGACATTGAAACTTGGTTCAAGTTCAAAATGTCAACACTAGGCAATTTAACCATGCTTGGTTTCTCACAAAAGTAAGGTAGTGTAGTCTTAGAGATAAGATATTCACTTGATCTTATTGGAAAATTCCAAACATGCAATGGTGAAAAGGGAAGAAAGGAGAAGCAAAAATGTGCCATTGAAAGTGGGTATCTTTTCAACACAACATTTTCAATGAAAACCAAATAAGATTTTTTTTTTAAATGGAGATATGAACTACTTACAATGGCATCCAAATGGTGAATTGATATTTTTCCATTTCAAAATGCATTCTATTGACTTCCACTATCTTGCTTTACAACTATGACTGATGTCACAAAATGTAAGCAACAAAAAACAAAAAATTTGATTTTTTAATAAAAGCCTAACTTTCAAAATGTCATGCATTTTGCCAAATCGAGATAAAAAGTCATATCATGATGACAATAATTATTGGCTAATGTCCATTTGCCATATTTTCCCTCCTTTAATGCAAAACAAGAAATAATGGGAAATTTGGTGTAATAGTAGAATAAAACAATAATTCTGCAAACCAAAAACATCCAAGACAAGAAAAATCACTTGAGAATCTTACAATAAGGCATTCCTTCTCAATGGTGGTGTTGGATAGAAGAAGACCAATTGAAACTTGAATGTTGTTGGACTCATACTTGCTCAACCATTGCCCATTGAAAAGACCCACCCAGTTTGATAATTCATGTATGTTATGGTTTCAACACACACATAATACCATCTATCCCTATACAAATGGGAATTTGGATCATTCAAATAAATTAGTAGCAACATCACCCCTTGGAAAAATGTTCTATGACAATAGTACAAGATTGTGTGTGATCCATTGAATTGCAAAACGTGTAATCCACAATATTGCAAAAGGTGATGGCCTAATCCACACACAATAATGGCTTGTTCATTGAATGTTACCCATTTCAACCAATTCACAAATTGATTATGCAAGGTAAATACCGCCTTTTACAAGACTTGAAAATTTTGACAACCTGATCTATCCTAATTGGGCTCAAATTTGTCACTTTAGCATAATGCTTTGAACTTTAGATTATAATAAAACCATTTCATCATTGAGCATGATCAAATTAAAAAGATTTAGGGTGCATTTGAAATTCTAATTGGTAATGGGTATTGGTTTTGTGATTCAAAGGTGCAAGTTTTTCATGGTAGATTAGGGCCAAATTTCATGGCATAACATATATAACATTGAAACACATCAAAAATTGACAATCAACAAAAATTATAAATGTGCAAAGGTTATATTTATCTTTATTTCTTAAATTTACTCCTACCATATTGTGCATTCTTCCAAACTGGCTTATGGTTTGGGCTTTGGGAATTCCAACAAAGAAAATAAGGTCTTTTGGAGTTATTTTATCATGGCACCATGCCTTTCACAAAAACAATTGTCCACAAAAACCAAGTCAAAATATAAAAACAAATCATGACATGATTTGACTACATTAGGGCCCAACAATAAGTTAAATGTCATAAATTAAATTTTTAACCAACATACCAAGTTTCTATGATGAGAATATAATAATAATAAGATTCAACCTCAATGCTAACTAGTTCAAAAAAAGGTAAAGATGCAAGTTGAATGTATCACCATTGTATTTCTCAACCTAATCAATAAACCAATACAACAATTTACAAAACATCAAGACCTTGATCATAAACAAAACCTTTAAATCAAGAATCTTCAAGCAAAAGTAATAATAAAAGGTAGAATTGTGTGGCCATCATTGCTTAGATCAAGAATTGTGTGTCATTGATCCAAACCTCAAGCAAAAATCTAGAAACATTTAGGACAAAAGAATGAATGAAGGAGACATCAATGCAACTATGACAAAAATCCATTGTTTAAAAGTTGAAGCATATATAATCAAATGTCCAAAAGGGAAGAGGAAAACCAACCTTCAAGAAATGAAATAGAAAAAAAATATTCAAAAGTAATTGGAATAATAATGGAAATCACACACTTGTGTAGGGACTTATGGTAATGACCAGCTAACATAATATGCCACTCACTTCATAAAGACTTAAGAATAAAATGTAGCCACAATGCTACCTAGTTCAAAAAACAATATAGATAAAGGCTGAATGCATCATTGATTTAATTCTCAAATTACATCCTAAGAAAATATTGGTGCAACACAATTTTGTTGTTCTTTAAAAATTAAATTGCATGTAAGAAAGTAAAAGCTCTAATTTAATTTTTCCACATCACAATATATGCATACGTGAAATTCAAGTATGTGAAGCATTTTTATTTTGACAAGAATGACAACAATATGTTGGACATATAACTGATTATCAAGGACTTGCACTTTGTAATTAGGAAAATCAAGGAATTATTGTTTTGAAAATATTATTTATAAACTTCCTCATAGCCATAAATCCACCTCTATCTTTGTCTATACACACCTTTATTTTCCTCAAATCCAAACCCCAAATGACGACAAAAGAGCGAATGAAGGAGACATCAATGCAACTATGAAAAAAATCCATTGATTAAAAGCTAAAGCATCTAAAATCAAATGTTTAAAGTGGAAGAGGAAAGCTAATTTTCAAGAACTAAAATGGAAAAAACACTTTTAAAAGTATTTTAATGGCAATCACACACTTGTTGAAGGACCTTCAACATTAACATGTATGGTAATGTCTAACTACCATGCAATATGCCACTGATTACATCAAGGCCCAATAGTATTTGACTCAGTTATGATGCTCCCTACTTCAAACAAAGGTACAGACATAGGATGAGTGCATCAACAATGTAATTTCAAACTACATCCTCAACAATACAGGTGTAACATAATTTGTTGTTCTCTAAAAACTAAACCATGGAAGAAAATAAAAGCTTGATTGCAAAAAAATCTATCGAAAAATCAATTCAAACCTATAGGTATTCTTTCCCGTAGGCCTTCACTAATAAAGTACCACTTTCAAAAAAAGGATGAATGCACATTATAGTGTACACAAGTTGAGGGAAATTTGAAATTAAATACAACATCAAAAGTAGCAGCATGTAAGATTTCATTCACTTTGAATTATTTTAAAGATCACATATAACAATGTGGACTTCAAAACTTAAAGAAATCACAAGAATCATGAATATGAAATTGAGACTTAATTGTACATTTATGTAAATGTACACCAATAACCCAATAAATATTTTTTAAAAACCCTTATTTGACAACAATTTTCCATTTTAAAAAATTCAAAACTTCATCTTATTTTTGTCAAATGATTAAAAAAACACTTAGCCCAAGTAAATTGTCAATGGAAGAACATTTTTCAACCTAAAAAAATCATAATCATCAACATTATCATACCATAATGTACTAATGAACATTTTAAAACCATCTAATGTAAATTCCACGACCTTAAGAAAACTTGAGAACTTTGATGGGAAAAATTGTTCTTTGTGGTTTCTTTTATGTATGTGTAAAATTTCATGGAAAATTTATCATTAAATGTAGTACTTCTTAATTAGTCCTTTTGTTGGAATTGTAGAAATGTGACAAGGCTTTGCAAATCAGAATAATATTTTGTTGGACTACTAAATCATTCATATATGTCATTGAGTTCACAACATAATGTAAAATTGGGACATAAACCGTCATCTATTACAAAATTTCAATGAAACTTGGAAGTTTAGTGATAATTATTTTCCAAATTTTCACCATGATGCATGAAACTCAAATAGGTACTAAAAATTATCAAATTGTGATTTTTTTGTGTACACCATAACATGCATTCACCTAGAAGGCCTCTCTGGTCTTCACATCATCCTCTTGCACTTTAAAAGATGCAAGGATGCATTCTTTTATGTTCATTTTATAAGGGTAAAATTTTGAAAATGCATAATGGCCAAGGAAGAAGTTGGCCATCACTTTTCCAATCGTTTTTTGCAAGAAGACAATCATTCATTCTTGCATATGTTAAAAAAACATTTATTCTTGCAAATAATTGACTTCAAACAATCAAATAAAATTTCATTATTAACTTGTTAAAATTAAGTTGTTAACCTTCATGTTTAGATACAATAACTAACAAAATTTAAGTTTCTCAAAAATAAAATCTTGTATGTGGTGCAATTGGTATGTGATCACTTAAATGGTATTCATCTTAATAGTGCTATCATTTTGCTCCAATACTCTTCATAGAACTACAAATTGGCACTTTCAACACGTATCAGTGTAACATCTATGGTGCCTTCTATAGGTATTTGGTCATTTGCAACATTATCTCTGACAATAATTTTAGTTTCATTTTCCATGTGCATGTGTTCCTCTTCATCGCACTAAATTTGCACCTCTTCTTTAAGTTGATTGTTAACATGTTGTTGTGTTAGTTGAGATAACTATTGAATGTGCCGGACGGTTTCATGAATAAAAGGTTGCATGCCCATTCTTCTTGTAATACATGTTTCAAACGCACCTAGGGGGACATTAGTAAAATAAACTAAAAAATATATGAATAAAAATACAAGGTGCAATAGATTGGTTGTTGGGTAAAAATTATAAGTTAATTAGTTAAAAATAGGGTACATTTTATTCAAATAATCATATTAATTATAATATAAGGTATGTAATAATTTGAAATAATATATTATAATTAATATAGGGTGGTTTTAATATGTATTTATTAGAAAATTAGATAATAATAAGGTGATGAAAAATAGGTTGGACAATTATCACCAATAGAAAAATTATGTTTTGCAACTTGTTTTATGCAACTACACATGCATAGTTGCATAAAACAAGTTGCAATACTCCCTTAAAAATGGTTGTTTGATGCACATAAATCCCAAACTTTACATTAAGTGCCCCCCAGGCAAATGCATCAGCAATGTTCTTTTTTGTGCAAAATTCGGGCTTTGCATCTTACAAACACAAACAAAATATTATAAAAACACACACAAAAGGACCAATGTAAACAACATGAGAAGCCATTGAAACTACATTCAATGGAGGGCATGTTTAATTGTTGAAGGTGGAGCAAGTGCATAAGGATGCACACTCTCAGGATGGATGAAAATATGGTTAATGATCACATGGCTCAGCCAATTATCGTTGGCCTTTAACTCTAAAATAGAACAACAATACAATTTAACTCTAGAATACAAATATACATAGAATAGTAAAAGAAGAAAATAATAATAATAATAATAATAATTATTATTATTATTATATACTTCATGATTATAGAGGGACTTACAAGACAACACCTTCCTTCCTAAAATTTCTTGCACAAAACAATAACACAAAAAATCCCATCAAAATAGTGCGCATTTAACCTTTCAACTTTGTTCAATTTGCTTTTTAACAAATTTCTCTACTAAAATCTATTTGTCCCATCAATAGGGGCAACATGAAAGCAACGCCAACATAATTGTCAATTACCCCAACTTCATGACCTTGAAATTAAGCCTTGTTTTTTACTTTTTTTTTACTTCTTCCTTAATATCATCTAGTTTCAACCTCTATGATTGCCAAATTTTGATAAGTAAGAATGCACTTGGAAAACTCCAAGCTAGAATGCACAAAGGAAAGGAAATTAACATATTCTTGTTAATTTTATTTCTCTAAAAAGAAAATCAAAAGGACAATATTTGTTTAAGAAACAAACAAGTTAGTCCTTCCCTCCAATTCCTCTTATCATCAAAGTCTTTCCATCCTAGAAAGAATGAAATTGGTTATCTTTTAAAAATCAACCAAGAACAATGTTGAGTGGAATAGATCATAAGTCTCACCTACTAAATTGTTTTAAATCTTGACACTTGATGAATGAAACATTCGAACTTTGGAAGTGGGACACA
>Ga0116229_10001735_pt1 | contig 34684 bp, 25 predicted proteins | sample S1TSphgellanicum_3_FD_87313 | JGI IMG/M metagenome (GOLD analysis project Ga0116229, IMG submission 87313) | Host-associated microbial communities from peat moss isolated from Minnesota, USA - S1T2_Fc - Sphagnum magellanicum MG | ecosystem: Host-associated > Plants > Peat moss > Unclassified...
GCGATCGTCCGCGCACCGCAGATTCTTTTCGCACTCGATCCGCGCCACGCGCTGAGCTTCGTGACCCACCATGGAATCTTCGGTTTTCTGGTGTTTGGAGCCGTCGTGCTCGCGATGACCGGCGTCGAGGCGCTCTATGCCGACATGTCGCACTTCGGCCGGACACCGATCGCCTTCGCCTGGTACGGGCTCGTCTTTCCGGCGCTGATCCTGAGTTATCTCGGCCAGGGCGCGATGTTGCTGACCGACAAGCGCGCCTTCGACCAACCGTTTTTTTCGCTGACCCCCGGTCCGTGGCTGATCCCGATGGTCATAATCGCGACGCTCGCGACGGTCATCGCCTCACAGGCCCTGATTTCGGGGGCGTTCACCTTGACCGAACAGGCGATTAACCTAAGTCTCTGGCCCCGCATGACCGTGCTGCACACGTCCTCGAGCCAGCGCGGCCAGGTCTACGTTCCGCTCGTCAACGTCGTGCTCGGCATCGCGTGCGTCGCCCTGGTCGTCACCTTCCGCAGCAGCAACAATCTCGCGGCCGCCTACGGGCTTGCCGTCTCCGCCACGATGCTGGCGACGTCCATCGCCTTCTACTCCGTCGTTACCAACGTCTTGCATTGGAAACGCACGTACGTCGTGCCGCTCGTGACGTCGTTCGTGGTCGTCGACGGCACGTTCTTTCTGGCGGGGCTGCCGAAGATTCCGGAGGGTGCGTGGATCCCGCTCGTCGTGAGCGCGTTCTTCGTCCTGACCGCGCTGACGTGGCTCGAAGGCCGGCGCTGCCTGACCAAGGCATTGCTGCAATTGCAAATGCCGCTCGACCAGTACATTCGGGAGAGCCGGCCGAGCGCGAGCGATGCGGCCGGGACGATGGTGTTCTTGACCGGCGATCAACACGGCGTGCCCTTCATCGGCGGCAAACATCACTGGATTCGCGCGCGCGCGAACGAAGAACGCACGGTGCTGCTGACCCTGGTGCGCGCGGCCCGGCCCTACGTCGAAGAGAAGAACCGGGTGACGATCAAACGGATCTCCGATCGGCTCTTTCTGGTGACGGCTGATTTCGGGTACATGGAACCGCCGCGCATCTCGGCGGTGATCCAGGCCTGCGGCGCCGACGGACTCCACCTCGACTCGGACACGACGTCGTTCTTTTATGCCGATCCGAAATTGGTCCGCGCGACCGGCAAGGCGCTGCCGGCCTGGCAGCGTGGGTACTTCGCCTTCCTAGCCCGCAACTCGCGACCTTTGCCGGACGACCTGGGCATCGCGGCCGAACGCCGGGTAGAACTCGGCGTGGAAGTCGCGATCTGAGGCCACTTCGCGTGCCGACCCGAGCGTGGGGTAGGCAGATGGCGGGACGCGTTGGGCCTATGGCCCCTGTGCGGCCCAACCGTAAACCGCGATCATGGCGGAAAGATTCTCTCCTCGTCACCGCAGGGAGCGCACATGATCGCGAACGGAGCAGTCACCAAGTTGGTATTGGCGGTAGCCCTCGGCGGCTCAGCCGGCGCCATCTCGTACGTCAGCTTGCAGCACGCCTCAGTCGCTCAGGTCCCGATAACCACCACCGTCCCGGCCGGCGTTAGCGCCGTCTCAGCGCCGGACGTCGCCGGTGCCGCAAAAGCGGACGTACGGACCCAAAGCCACCTGGCTAAGACTGCCCTGACCAATTCCGCCTGCGCGCGAGAGGCGAAGGCGCATTCCAAGATGACGAGCGCTTGCCGCGAGGCGATCGCCGCAATCAGCCGGACCCAGAAGTCGAAGATTCTCGGCTACACGAAAGCGATGGCGGTTCAGCCTCTTCCGGTCCAACCCGTCGTGACGCAACACGTCGATCGGCCGCTCTCACCGGCGAATCCTGAAATCTTCAAGCCCGTCACGGACGTGCTGCCCTAGAGCCGGCGCTAAGCCTTTCCTCCGAACGGCCTCTTCACAACGCCGCCGGGCAACCGGAGCGTCGTGCAAGGACAACGCTCCCGGGATAAGCTGCAGGCGCGAAACCCGTCATTGACGTGCCACTCGGAGGGATGGCCGCACCCTTCCGTCAGACACGCGCTCGGGTCGTGGCGGGAAGAGATCTCGCGGAGCTGGGTTTCCCAGAGCATTGCGTGCCCTTCTTCCACCTTGCGCGGCGGCGTGCGGATTAACGGTCTGCTTACGATGTCGGCAACAGCGTCGCGAGATGTGAGCTTGGTCCGTTGCGTCGCGGCATGCGCCCGCTCGACCAAGTGACGCCGAACACGCACTCAAACGGGCGCGCGCGCACGCACGTACGCATGCGCGTACGGCACCGCGCAAAGGAGTATTGCGGCATAGCCGGTTAATGACGAACGGAGCGGAGTCGTCCGCCGTCCCGAGGTGCGCTCTGGCTTTCCTCCAGCGACCGTGCGAAACGGCAACGGAAGCGCGACCGGATCCGAAGCACGCTTCGCGCGCGTCGACGTGGGTGCTGCTCGTCGCAATCGCCGGATCGAGCATGGCGTTCATCGACGCGAATGCGGTCAACGTCGCGTTGCCTTCGATCCAGCGGGATTTGCAAGCCAGTACCGCAGCTTTGCAATGGGTCGTCGAGGGGTATTCGCTCTTCCTTTCGGCGCTGATCTTGATCGGCGGATCGCTCGGCGACAGCTTCGGCCGGCGGCGAATCTTCGTGACCGGCATCGCGATCTTCGCGTGCGCGTCGCTCGCGTGCGCGGCCTCGCAATCGATTCTCGAACTCGACGTCGCCCGCGCGATCCAAGGCATCGGCGGCGCCCTCGCTACGCCGGGCAGCCTGTCGCTGATTAGCGCCAATTTCTCCGGCGCCGAACGCGGGCGGGCGATCGGCACCTGGTCGGGGTTCGCCGCGATCACCGCGGCGCTCGGTCCGCTCTTGGGCGGGTGGCTCGCCCAAGAAGCGTCGTGGCGCGACGTTTTCCTGATCAACATTCCGCTCGCGCTCTTCGTCGTCATCGCTTCCGCTTTGCGGGTTCCGGAAAGCCGCAACGAAACGGCGGACCGCTCGGTCGACGTTGCCGGTGCAAGTCTTGCGACGCTTGGCCTCGGCGCGCTGACCTTCGGACTGATCCGGCTGCAGGAGCGGGCGAGCGATTTCACCGGCATCGCGAGCGCGCTCGGCGGCGTTGCGCTCTTGCTCGCATTCCTTGCGTGGGAACGGCGCGCGAAGGAGCCGATGGTCCACCTGAGCGTCTTTCGCAACGTGACGTTTTCGGGCGCGAACGCCTATACGTTCCTGCTCTATGCGGCCCTGGGCGGCAGCCTCTTCTTCGTCCCGTTCGATTTGCAGAACGTGCAAGGCTATTCGCCGACCGCCGCCGGCGCCGCGATGTTGCCTTTCATCATCATCATGTTCGCGCTCTCGCGCTGGTCCGGCGGGCTCGTAGGGTCGATCGGCGCGCGGATCCCGCTCGTGGCCGGCGCGATCGTCGCGGGAATCGGCTTCCTCGCCTACGCGCGCGCCGGCATCGGCGGCCCGTATTGGACGACATTCTTCCCGGCAGCCGTCGTGTTGGGTTTCGGCGGAGCGCTGTTCGTCGCGCCGCTCACGACCACGGTCATGGGGGCCATCGGCACCGAGCACGCCGGCATCGCCTCGGGCATCAATAACGCGGTGTCGCGCATCGCAGGCCTCTTGGCGATCGCGGCCTTGGGCATCGTCTTATCCGCGGCGTTCTACCGCGACTTCGATCGACGAATCGCGGCGCTTCACGTCTCATCGGGAACGCGCGCGACCCTCGCGCGCGAACGGGGAGCGCTCGCTACGGGCAAGCGGCTCGTGTCGCTCGATGAGCGGGACCGCACGCGCGTGAACGCCTTGATCGGGTCGTCGTACACCACCGGGTTCGTGAGCGTGATGCTCGCATCGGCCGCTCTCAGCTTCCTCTCCGCGCTCATCGCCGCATTGACGATTCCGTCGGCGCCTATCCGCCCACCGGCTTGAAGTCGCCGCGACGCCGGCGGTGTTCGCGGCCGGCCGCGTAGTGCTCGGCCTTCACGCGGTAGGCGTAGGCGCCGGCGCCGGCGATCGCTTCCTGAAACGCCGTCCGCGCAAACTGCCTTATTGAAACTTCGCGGGCTCGAACGGCACGCCGGCCGTGCGAAGCAGCGACTCCAAATAGGCGTTGCGCGTTCGCAGTGCGGCGAGCGCCCGTTCGACATCCTCGGCGGGCACGAGGTGCGGAATGTGTTGGGGGCAATTCGCATTCCAGGCATCGACGTCGAAGACGATCGCCTGCTCGACGCGAGCCCCGTACGCCGGGTCCGCGAGCCGTTCGAAGAGGGCTTCGTCGTTCGTGACGACGCGCGCGCGGCCCCAGATCTTGATGCGCTCGCCTTCGGCATAGTTCATCAGGAACAGGAACGCGCGCTCGTTCTCGGCGAGGTTTCCCGTCGTGATGTACTGGCGGTTCCCGGTGAAATCGGCAAACGCGAGGGTCCGTGAATCGAGCACCTTGATGAAGCCGGGCGGTCCGCCTCGATGCTGCACGTACGGCTGCCCGGCGGCGTTCGCGGTCGCGATGTACGCGCTGTCCCGCTCCGCGATGTAGCCGGCCAGCTCCGCGGTGATCTCGCGCGGAAATCCGCCCGTCGAGCGCTCCATGCGCTCGTACGACCGCCGCGAGCCCCGTTCGCTCTGGATGCGCTTTACCGTGTCCGTGAACGCAACGTCGCTGGCGTATGCAACGGCGGGACGCGCCGGGGCAGAGTCAGCCGGAGTCGGCGCAGCGGGATCGGGTGTGGTGAAGGTGGACATACGGTGTGGCCTGGCGGTGGAGATCGGCATCGGGAAATTGTACCGAACATTCGGTACAATACACCGATTTGCCGCCCGTGTCAAGGCCGGCGCCGGGTTTTCGAAGGCGCTACGGGAGGCGCCGGTTCACGCACGTCAGGGTAAAGCGCCGCAGCGTGCCTCCGCTCCAGCCCGCGCCGCCGGCCGGCAAGTCCGTGTAGTACACGTAGAAACGCTCGCCTAAGGTGTGCGGGTCTGCGCCGAGCCCCACGGCGGTCGGATACGCCGCGATGGGCCCAAAGTCTCCGAGCGAGATCGGTACCGTCCAGGTCAAGCCGTCGACGGATTCCGCGTATCCGAAGGTCGTATCGTTGGAGACGATCAGCACGTAACGCCCGAGCGCGCTATCGTAATGAATGTCGAGATATCCCGAGAACGCGGACTTCGGATCGAGATCGGTGGAGGCCCCGCCGAGTGCGGGCTGGAGATCCCACGCACCCCGATAGAATTTCGCAAAGGGCACGGCGTGGGGTGCCGGGCCGAAGGCGGCCGCCAGAACGGCGGAGACCGGCGCGCGCGCGACCGAGATATGCGTGGTGGTCGTCGCGTGCGGCGTGCCGTTGGCGGTCCAGTCCGGAAAGTACAGATAGAAGTATCGCTCGTCGGGCGAAAGCACGAGCGGTCCGTCGCCGATTTCAAAACCGTCGAGGCCCGGCGCGTAGGCCTGGTTGAGCCGCACGATTTCACCGAGGTCGATCCAATGGAGGCCGTGATCGACCGACGCGGCGAGACCCAACGCCGCGTAGAGCGCGTCGTTCGGCAATTCGGCATGGTACGTTGCGAGCAGGTTGCCCGCCCCGGGCATCCCCGCCGGAATTTGAAAGACGGGCCCGCCGCCGAGATAGCCGTAACTCGGATAGTTCGGATCGACCGAGGGATCGGGGCCGGCGGAGATGCCGACGTCCTGCGGATCGCCGGAGCCGAGCGGATCGTCGAGCGTTCCGGTCGTGCTGACGATGGAACCGGCTTTGTCGTTGCCGGTCCAACGGCCGTGCCAGAGCACGCGCGCGTGGTAACCGCCGTCGCTGCCGAAAAACTGATAACCACCGGCGACTTTGATGACTCCGAGCGGCGTGTCGGGCCAAGCGAAGCCGTTACTCGCATCCGTGATCGGCGGCTGCGCCTTCCGGCCGGCGGCAAGCCGTTGCGCCACCGAGGCCACGACGATCGGCTTCGATATCGACGGCCGGCAGAGCGGCGCGGTCTCGCCCACGGACGAGAGTGCGAAGGCGCCGGATAGCAGGACCGCCGGGATCACCCGCGGCCGCCCGCGACCAGCCCGATCGCCTTGCCGGCACCGCCTGCATTTCCCATCTGCTTCGTAACGCATGCACGTGCGAAAACGTCTCGCTCGCGTTTGTTGAAGATCTCAATTAGCGAGAATCGCCGGACGAGCGCGGCATTGTCGATAATCGGCGCGCGCCGCTCCGCAGTCGATGCGGACAAAGTTGTTCGTCTTGAGATGCGTTTCTTAATGCATGCCCCACTTGAAGGTAAAGACCGACGCGTGCTACCATGGGCCCACTTCCGAGGGCACCGGCTTAACGATCGGACGATCAAGAGCCGGGCTTCACGTGAAGCCGGCGCGCCAACTTCCCCAAGGCGGCGTTCCCCTGTAACATCGCGACCGTTCCCGAGCTCGGGTGCCGAATCGACGTGCGAACCACGTCTGCGTCTTCGTGCCAGACGTGGATGACGAGAAGTGCCGGATCGCACGTCAGGAAGCGCGTCTCGCCGGGATCGCCTATTTCGACGCGCATCCCAATCGCGTCCGCTTCGGGTTTGATCCGCACGATGAAGGTTGCGCCACTTTCTCTCATGGAGGGACGGTAGTCTCTCTCGCTCTCGAAATTCGCTCATCGTTCTCTCGAGGAGAGCCGGCATGATTGCAGTTCGCGCCCCGGCCGCATTGACGATCCGGTTTCGCTTCCTGGGCCAGTTCGCCATTCTCGCGAGCGGAGAGTGGCACGACGGACCCGCGCCGAAACGCGGGCGCGACCTCCTCCAATACCTGGCGTCCTACCCCCGTCGCGTCGCCGCGCGCGACGCGCTGGCCGAGGCCTTCTGGCCCGGCGAAGATCTCGATGCGGTTGCGCATCGCATCCACTTGGCGGCCAGTGGCGCGCGCAGTTATCTGCGAACGATCCTCGACGGCTACGACGCGATCGTCTGCCAGCCCGGAGGCTACACGTGGAATGCAGCCGTGCGCATCACGTCGGACGTCGAGGATTTCCTGAACCTGGCGAAGAGTTCGGTCCCGGACGCCGCGCACGCGGCGGTCGAACTCTACGGCGGTTTATTTCTCGCCGGTGAGTCCGGCGATTGGCTCCAGCCGTTGCGCGTGCGCTGTTCGTGTGCGTATGAGGGCTTGATCGAGCGGCTGGCCGACGATGCGGCGAACGCGGGAGATCTCGAAGCGGCGCTGGCCTACGGCCTGCAGCTCGTGGAAGCCGAGCCCGGTCACGAATCGGCGACGCGGTTGGTCATGCGTTGCCTCGCGCGCCTCGGACGCCGTGCGCGAGCGCTCGACGTGTATGGCGCGCTCACCGCGTATCTCGCGCGACACTTGGGGATTGGGCCGGCCCGTGAAACGACGTTGCTCGCACTCGAACTTCGCGGCTGCGATTTCAGAGAGCCGGCGGAGAGCGGCTCGAGAGCGTCCTGAGAAACGTTCGGCTAGGATGAAAGCGGGAGGGCTCCTATGCCGACAACTCCAACCGCGCCGGGCGTCTATATTTACGAAAGCCCGAGTAATGTCCAATCGATCACCGGGGTCAGCACGTCGACGGCCGCCTTCGTCGGCCCGGCGTTGCGAGGACCGATCAATCAGCCGTGGCAGATTTCCGGCTGGGGCGATTACAATACGGTCTTCGGAGGTCTTTCGCCCAAGAGCGAGATGAGTTACGCGGTCTGGCAGTTCTTCCAAAATCAGGGAAGCAACGCCTGGATCGTACGGGTCGGAAACAACGCCACGACCGCCCTCTCCCACGATGCCGCGAATAACCCGTGGCTCGACGACGTCAACGGAAACCCCTCGTTGACGTTCGAGGCCTTCGACGGCGGTTTCGCCGGCAACGGCATCGGCGTTTCGATCTATTTCGCGACCGACCCCAATCGGTTCAACGTGATCCTCACGGGCGTCCCCGATGCGAGCGGCAACGTCGCGACCGAGACCTACAACGGGCTCTCGATGAACTCGCAAGACGGATTCTACGTCGAGAGCGTCATCAACAACCAATCGGGCTTGGTCAGCGTCAAACGCGCTCCGCTGACGGGGACCGGCCACATCGTGTTCGGCAGCGGCAGTAGCACGAACGCGCCGCCGGCCACCTATCCCGCGACCACCGTGACCACGACGATGACTGTCGTCGTCGACGGCGCGACGTCCGTGCCGGTGAGCTTCCCGGCGCGGGCCGCGGCGACGACCGCGGCCGAGATCACGGCGCTGGTCAACGACCTCGTCACCACGCTCAACGCAACGGCGGCGCTCGCCGCGGTCGCGACGGCCGCGGTTTCGGCAAGCAACCCCGACGCCGTGACGATTACCTCGAAGTCGAGCGGAGAAACCTCGTCGGTCATCGTGCTGCAGGGCTCGCCGAACGACGCGTCGCGCCTGCTCGGATTCGGCAGCGCGAACGGCGGCAGCGAAATCGACGGAACGTCGCAAACGCGGCCCGCGCCGTCGCCCGCGCCCGGTACGCTGACGTTCACCACCGCGTCCACGAGCGTGAAGCTGCCGGCCACGCCGGGGAACATTTCGGTGACGCTCGACGGCGGCCGCGCGGTGACGATCGCGCTCACCGCGGAGGCGACGCTCGCGCAATTCGCCACCGACCTCGGAAACGCGGTACAGTCGGCGCGGCCGGGCGTCGCGTATTCGGCCTTTACCTCCGTCTACGATTCGGGCACCGACACGTGGACGCTGACGTCCGGAACGCGTGGTGCCGGGTCGGGCGTCGCGATCTCCAACGCGGGCACGGATACGACCGCGCAGACCCTCGGCTTGACGGCGGGCACGGCGGTCATCGGCGCGGCCCAAGTCCTCTCGGGCGGTTCGGAAGCACCGTTCGATCCGACCAATCCGTACGCGACGTTCTTCCCGCCGTCCAATCCGAAAGGCGGCATCTACGCCCTCGAGGACGTCCAGATCTTCAACTTGCTCGTCTTAGCGGGAATTTCCGACGGCGCGACCTTGCAAGACGCGGCCGCCTACTGTCAGACGCGGATGGCGTTCCTGATCATGGATCCGCCGCCCGGCCTGCAGCCGCCCGCGGTCGAGACCTACGCGACGGGGCCGCTGCCGCCCAAGAGCGACCACGCCGCGCTCTACTACCCCTACATCGACATCACCGACCCGCTCACCGGCGCGACTCGCCCGACACCGCCCTCGGGAACCATGGCGGGCGTCTACGCCGCCACCGATGCGGCGCGCGGCGTCTGGAAAGCTCCGGCCGGCACGAACGCGAGCCTCGTCGGCGCGATCGGACTCGAGTACAACGTGACCGACGCCGAGAGCGCGATCCTCAATCCGATCGCGATCAACGCGATCCGCAACCTCACGCCGTACGGCATCGTTTCGTGGGGCGCGCGCACGATGCACGGTCAAGATGCGAACCCCTCGAATTACAAATACGTGCCGGTGCGGCGGCTCGCGCTCTACATCGAGCAGAGCCTCTACCAGGGAACGCAGTGGGTCGTCTTCGAGCCCAACGACGCGAACCTCTGGGGCCAAGTCCGGCTGACCGTCGGTTCGTTCATGGATTCGCTCTTCCGCCAAGGCGCGTTCGCCGGCGCGTCGCCGCGCGACGCATACTTCGTGAAGTGCGACGCCGACACGAACCCGCCGTCGTCGGTGAGCCTGGGCGTGCTCAACGTCGTCGTCGGATTCGCGCCGGTCGATCCCGTGGAATTCGTCATCATCACCATCACGCAGATCTCCGGCCAGAGCGGCAGCTAGGACGACGGCGATGCAGTTCAACGTCAACCCGACGCGTCTCGATCCGTACAAGAATTTCAAGTTCCGCGTCAAGTGGGACGGCCTCTACGTCGCGGGCGTCAGCAAAGTCACCGCGTTCAAGCGCACGACCGAGGTGATCAAGCATCGTCAAGGCGGCGACAACAGCATCCAGCTCCTGGCTCCGGGAAAGACGATGCACGAGGCCATCACCTTCGAGCGCGGGCTCACGCAAGCGCTCGAGTTCGAAAACTGGGCGTTCAAGGTCTGGAATTACGGCGCGGGCCTCGGCGCGCAGCTTTCGCTCAAGGACTTTCGCAAAGACATCATCCTCGAGGTCTACAACGAAGCCGGGCAGCTCGTGCTGGCCTATAAGGTCTATCGCTGCTGGGTTTCCGAATACTCGCTTCCCGAGTTCGACGCCAACGCAAACGGCATCGCGTTCGAGCACATCAAAGTGGAAAACGAAGGTTGGGAGCGCGACCTCAGCGTGACCGAGCCGGTCGAACCCACGCTAACGCCGCCGTCGGCATCGTGAGCCTGCCGATCCGCGCGCCCTCGAACGCGGGACTGCTCGACGCCTGGGATCGCGGGCGCGGCGAACATCCGCTCGACCGGGCGCTGACGCTGCTCGCGGCGTTCACGGGCGCGCGCCGGCGGTCCGTGGCGGAACTGACGATCGGCGCGCGCGACGAACTGCTCCTGACGATCCGCCGCCGCTTCTTCGGCGAACGGCTGGAAGCGCTCTGCGCCTGCGAACGATGCGGCGAGGTCAACGAATTCGCGATCGACGCGCGCGAATTGCCCGCGCGTCCCGAGCGACCGGAGACGACGCTCTTGGTTCGCACCGGCAGCGCTGAAGTCGCGGCTCGTCTCCCGAACAGCCTCGACCTCGCGGCCGTTCTCGAGCTCGGCGACGCCGAAGCCCTCGCAGCCCTTGCCGCGCGTTGCCTGCCGGCGACAGCCGTGCTCGACGAACCCGCGCGCGACGCGCTCGAAACGGCGATGGCACAGGCCGAGACGCTGGCCGCGCTTGACATCACGTTCGCCTGTTCGGTCTGCGGTGAAAGCAATGCCGTTCCGTTCGAAGCCGAAATTTTTCTGTGGGACGACGTCGCGAGCGCCGCGCGGCGCTTGCTGCGCGACGTCGACGTGCTGGCCTCGACGTACGGCTGGAGCGAAGCGGCGATTCTGGCACTGCGAGCGGAGCGGCGCGCGACGTACGTCAGCCTCGCGACCCGATGAAATACCTGCGGCGGCTGCTGCAGAAAGCGCGCGATCCGGCGCCGCGCTTGGCCGCGAGCCGCCGGCCGGACTTCTTCGAGGCCGAATCGCTCATCGAGGAACGCGACGAAGACGTGCTCTCCGGCGCGCCCGCACCGCGGATGGATTCGGCGCAGGCTCCGGACGCGCCGCGATCGCTCGAGCGCGCGCCCGAAAAGGCGCCCGTGGCGCCGGCCGAACCCCTGCGCGAACGCGCGCTCGACGCCCCCAACGGTAGCGCAGAGTGGGTTCCCGCGGCGACGTCGCCGGAACTGCCGCCTCCAATCGCGCCTCGGCGCCGCGCGCGATCGGCGCAAAGCCCGGAGAGCCCCCCGCGGCCGCCGGCGCCGGCGCCCCGGGCCTTCTCGCCCGATCCCGGCGACGAGCGCGACCTCGATGGCGGCGCGCTGGTCGCTCCCGCGGCACCTCGGCTGGGCGACTCGGCTCCGACGGTTCCGCGCCGGCGCGTCGAGCCGACGCGACGCGAACCGCCGCCAAGTTCGCCGCGCGCGATCGCGGAGCCGGCGTCGACGGTCGTCAACGTCGTCATCGGTCGCATCGACGTGCGGGCCGTCGCCGCCGCGGCGGTCAAACCCGAGCCGCGCGGCGAGCCCTTTCGTCCCAAGCTGACGCTCGAAGCTTTCCTCGGACGCGACGGAGCCGCGCGATGAGCACGGCGCTGGCGCCCGCGGCCGCCCTCTACGTGATTGCCAAACTGATCGACCGTAACGTTTCGATCGCGAACCTGGCGACGCTCTTCGGCGGTCCGGCGCTGACCACGTGTCAATCGCCCGACCAGGTTCCGATCGACGCGGACGAGATCGATCACCTGAACTTGTTTCTCTACAGCGTGTCGATGAATCCGGGCTGGCGCAACGTCGACCTGCCGATGCGCGACCCGAGCGGCAATCGTACCGGTCGCCCGCCGTTGCCGCTCGACCTGCACTTCATGATGTCGGCGTACGGCCAGGACGACTATCATCCGGAGATCCTGCTCGGCATCGGCATGCAGGCGTTGCACGAGACTCCGTTTCTGGATCGCACGTACATCGAGACGCTCTTCTCGGCCGCGGTGGCGCCGGTCGAGGTGGCGCTTGCGACGTCGTTGCTGGACCAGCAAATCGAACAGATAAAGCTCGCGCCGCACGATCTCTCCGCGGACGATCTCTACAAATTGTGGAGCGCGTTCGGCAGCAAATGCCGGCCGTCCGCAGCCTACGTCGCCACGGTCGTGTTGATCCAGAGCACGGTCCCGCTCGCGAACGCGCTGCCGGTGCTCAGCAGAAACATCGACGTGCTGCCCTATACGCGGCCGGTGATTTCAGCGGTGACGCCGCAGACCTTCACGTTACCGGCGCTACCCGCGACGCAGCAGCTAACGCTCACCGGGCAAGGGTTGACCGGGCCCGGCGTCACCGCCCTCTTCAACGGCACGGCGCCGGCCGCACTGGCCGCGGGCCCGGCGCCGAACACCGCCGTCGTGACGGTTCCCGCGGCAGTGCATCCGGGCGTGAACCTCATCTCGATCGTCGTCGACGTGGCGGTCGGGCCGCCTCCGAGCAAACTCGTCGGTGCGTCCGCACCGGTGCCGATCGCCATTGCGCCCGCCGTCGGAACGATCGTCCCGTCCGCCCTGGGAGACGGCGCGTTCTCGTTCACGGTCGGAGTGTTCCCCGCATGCGGGCCGCAGCAGAGCGTTTCGCTCTTGCTCGATCAACTCGCCGTGCCGCCGGCAACGGCGATGCACTACGAACTCGACGCGCTCCCGGAGAACATCGCGGGCGCGACGATCGTCTTCGAGAGCGATACGACGGCATCGCAAAATGCCGTCGTCGCGGGCACTTACCTCGTACGCCTCTCGGTCGACGGCGTGCAGAGCGTTCCAGGCTTCGACCCGGTGCTCGGCTTCAACACGCCGACGGTCAACGTATGAGCGACGCACTCGACGCCGTGCGCGCGTCCGTCGCGCAGTTGCGCGCGCAACTGCCGGGACTCGCGCACGTCGCGACGCCGTTCGCGTTATCGAGTTTCGAACGCGACGTGCTGTTGCTGGCGGCGGGCTGCGAATTCGACGCGCGTTTCGCCGAGACGATCGCGCGTGCGCACGACGAGCCGGCGCGGCGCCTGCCGAGCCTGCGCCTCGCGCTCGCGGCCCTCGACGATCCGGTGTGGGACGTTCTCACACCGCAGGCGCCCCTGCGGCAATACGGTTTGATCGAAATGACCGCGAGCGGGTCGCTCGTCGATGCGCCGTATCGCGTCGCGGAAGCCGTCTTGCACGCGCTCTTGGGCGTCGCGGCCGGCGACGAGACGCTGCGCGCCATTCTCTCGCCGGTCGCGCCCGGCGCACGGCTCACGCCCGGCAACGCGGCGATCCTCGCGTCGCTCGAGACCGCGTGGCCGGCGGAGCACGCGCCGTGGCCGGTCGTCGTACTGGCCGGAACCGACCGTGCCGCGAAGCGCGCGATCGCCACCGCGCTCGCCGCCACGCACGGGTTGGATCTGCGCCGCGTCGACGGCGCGGCGCTCGGCGCCGGCGTCCGCGAACGCGAACGGCTCGCGCGCATCTGCGAGCGCGACGCGGCGCTCGGGGGCTTCGCGCTCTTAGCTGAAATCGACGACGGTCTCGAATCGCCCGAACGCGCGAATGCGCTCCATTGGCTCGACGAAGTCCAGGTCGCGACGATCGTCTGCAGCGACGAGCGCCTGCGATTGAAGCGGCGGGAGGCGCGCTACGCCGACGTCGCGCTCCCGCTTCCCGCCGAGCAGCGCGAGCTCTGGCACGACGCGCTGGGCGAGCGTATCGCTCACCTCAACGGTCAGCTCGACCGCGTCGCCGCGCACTTCGCCCTGGACGCCGAGTCGATCGCGCGCGTCGGCCGGTCGCTACCGGCGCGCGCCGTCAGCGGCGACGAACTCTGGCAATCGGTGCGCCACGACGCGCGCGTCTCGCTCGATGCCCTCGCCGACCGGCTGCCCAGCGGCGCCGGCTGGGAACGGCTCGTTCTGCCGGCGGCCCAGCTAAGCGCGCTACGCGAGATCGTCGCCCACGTCCGGCAACGCGCGCGCGTCTACGAACGCTGGGGCTTCGCGCGCGACGGCCGGGGGCTCGGCGTATCCGCGCTCTTCGCCGGTCCCAGCGGCACGGGGAAGACGCTGGCGGCCGAAGTGGTTGCGAACGAATTGGGCCTGGACGCCTATCGCATCGATCTCAGCGCGGTCGTCAGCAAGTACATCGGCGAGACCGAGAAAAACCTGCGGCGCGTCTTCGATGCCGCCGAAGCCGGCGGCGCGGTGCTGGTCTTCGACGAGGCGGACGCCCTCTTCGGCAAACGCACCGAAGTGCGCGATAGCCACGACCGCTACGCGAACATCGAGGTCAGTTACTTGCTCCAGCGCATGGAGTCATACCGCGGCTTGGCGATCCTCACGTCGAATTTTCGCAGCGCGATCGACGAGGCGTTCTTGCGCCGGCTGCGGTTCGTTATCGACTTTCCGTTCCCCGATCCCGGCCGGCGCGCCGAGATCTGGAACGCGATGTTCCCGCCCGAGATGCCGCGCGGCGAGCTCGCGTTCGAGCGGCTCGCCCAGCTGAGCGTTCCCGGCGGAAATATTCGCAATATCGCGTTGCACGCCGCGTTCGTCGCGGCCGACGAAGACGCGCCGGTTTCGATGGCGCACCTGCTGCGGGCCGCGCGCACGGAGTACGCGAAGCTCGGCCGGCCGCTCGGCGAAGCGGAGCTCGCCGGATGGCGGTAACGCGGCGGACGGTCCGTCTGGAAATCGGACGGATCGCATTCGACGGCATCGACCCGGGTGACCGCGGCCGCTTCGAGCGCGCGTTCGCGCGAGCGTGCGAGGCCGGTCTGCGCGCGGCCGAACCGCGTGGCCGCCTACGCGAACGGTCCGTTGTCGAAGCGCCGCTGACGCGCCGGAGTTCTCCCGAGGCTTTGGCCGAGGCCTTGGCCGCCTCGATCCTGCGCCTGGTGTGCGAGCGATGAAGGCGCGCACGGCCGCCGGCGAAACGCGCGCGGCCGCGGCCGACGAAGCGGTGCGCGCGGCGCTGCGCGTGCCGGGCGTTCCGCTGGAACCGGCGACGCGCGAGCGTTTCGAAGCGGCCTTCGGCTGCGATCTCGGCCACGTGCGCGTTCACACCGACGCGCTTGCCGACCGGGCCGCGCGGGCGCTCGAGGCCGCGGCCTTTGCCCTCGGCCGCGACGTGTTTTTCGCCGCCGGGACGTACGCGCCGCGCTCGCGTTCCGGCGGCGCGCTCGTCGCTCACGAGCTCGCGCACGCGATCGAAGATCCGCGCACGGCCGATCCGGCCGGCGGCGACGCGCTCGGCGTCGCGGCGCCGCATAGCCTGACCGAACGCGGGGCGAACGAGGCGGCGGCCCGCCTCGGGCGCGGCGCGCCGTTCGCGGTCGCGCCGGCACCGGCGCCGCGCGCGGAGCGTCCGCAAATCGCCCGCTTCGCCGCCGGGCTGATCTTGCGCGATCCGAACGACCCGGCCCAACTGGTCGCGACGCTCGTGCGAACGATCAAGATCGCCCTGGGCAACGACCCCGACGATCGCCTCGGCCGCGTGCGCCGCTCCATCGAGTTCCTCGACGACGACACGCGCAAGCTCGCCCTCGAGCGGCTCTCGGTCGAGTTACTGTCGCAGGAGTGGCAGCGGCTCTCGGGTTTGCTGGGCGGCGACCAGTCGGCACCAGCCGCGGCGGACGGCGGCGACGGGCGCGCGGCGCAGCCGGCAGCCGCGGTCGCGGAAACCGGCGCGGACGGGGACGCGGAAGGGCGCGAAGCGGCCGCGGACGGCGTCGCCGGCACGAAGCCCGCGGCGGCCGAGGCGCGCGGGACCGGCGCGCCGCCGGAGCCGCCGGACGCTGAGCACGCCGCGAAGGCGAAGCCGGGCCAAACGTCAGACGAGCAGCCGGGCGCCAAACCCGGCGCTAAGCCCGAAGGCGCGCACGAACCGGCGGGTCAAGCGGTTCACGGGATGCGCCTGCACGGCGCCGGGCCGCGGCGCCCGCGAGCTGCCGGCAGCGGCGCGCACGCGGGTCCGCGCAAACGGCCGGCAGGCGGGGCCGCCGTCGCGCTCCCCTCGCTGTCGGCCGGTAGCGAGCCGGCTGCTCCCGAGCCGGCCGAAGCACGGGCGGTCGAGGCCGAGTCGGACGCCGGCGCAGCCGGCGCCGCGGACGGGCCGGAATCCGCCGAGGCGGGCGCGGCCGAACCGGCTTCGGCCGAGGTGACCGGCGTCGAATCGCCGGGTGGCGACGCAACGCCCGAGATTCCGCTTGAAACGGAGTCGAGTCCGCAGGCCGGGGCTCGCCCGGAAACGGCGGAGGCCGAGACGGAACCGCGGGGCGCGGCGCCGGAAACGCAAGCCGAGACGGCGCCCGAAACGGCGAGGCCGGACGACGCGGAGCCGCAGGGATCCGCGACTTCGTCCGATGGGCTGGGCGCCGCTTCCACTGAATCCGAAGCCGCTGCCGCGAACGACGCGTCGGGCGAAGTTCCGGCCGATGACGCGACGGCGGAACCTCCCGCGCCGCAGGCCGGTGCCGGCCCGCCGCTGACCGACGTGCCGTCCGAAACGGACGACAACAGCGAGACGCCGAGTGGCGGTGGCGGCGGCGGGGCCGCGATCCCCGAGGCCGCCGACGAGCCGCCCGCGCCCGCACCGAGCGAGGGCGAACCCGCCGAAGTTCTCGGCGCGGTCGCCGGCGAGACCCCCGACCAGCTCGCAACCGTCATGGGTGGCGTGCGAGCCGCGGTCGGCCGCACCGTCGGCTCCGATCGCCGCGACCTGGCCGCGCATCCGCCCGAGGTCGGTGCGGCGGCGGCCGCGCGCGCGGCCGGTACCGACGTCCCGGCAGCCGCGGCGAACGCCGCCCTACCGCACGCGGTCGAACGCGTCCCCGCGGGAGCGACGCCCGCCTCGGTCGCGCTGCCGCCCGCATCCGAACCCGCGCCGGTCGCCGAGATCGCGCCGCCGCGCATCACCTCGAACGCCGACGGACAACTGACCGCGGAAGACGCCCAAGCAGTATCGGAGGCCGTCGACGACCTGCCGACGACGGACCCGTCGCTCGATGTGTCGGTCGCGCCGCCTCCCGACGTCGAGTTGACCGGGGCGGCCGACCCGGCGAAGGCCGATGCGCAGCGCGAACAGCTCGCGCGCACGACCGAGACCGCCACGGCCGGCGGCCGGAGCGATGCCGCCCAGCCGCAGGGCGAGGACCACATCGTCGCCCGGCCGCTGGGCCGGTTACGGGCCCAAGGTCAGCCCGCGGCGGCAGGCGGGCCGGGCGGAGCGAGCGCGCAGGCCGAGCCAGGCGGCGTGCCCGATCGTGCCGTCGCGATCGTCGCGCGCGAAAAATCCGGCGACGACGTCACCGCGGCCGCGCGCCGCGGCGCCGCCGACCTGGGGCAGAAGCGGACCGAACAGCACGCGCGAGCCGCGCAGGAACGCGAGGATTCGCAACGCGCGATCGACGCCGAGATCACGAAAAACGTCGACGAGCAACGCGCGACCCGCGAACGCGCGCGCCGCGAGGTCCGCGCGTCGCGAACGAGTTGGCGCAAGGAGCAAGACGACGCGGCCGCCGCCGCGGAGAACGACGGTACGACGACCGTCGTGGCCGGGCGTTCGGACGTCTTGAAGAAGCGCGACGACGGGCGGGCGGAGGCCCGCCGGCAGGTCGACGACGGAAACCGTGAAGTCGCCGCCACACGCAAAGAAGCCGAAGCGAAGGCGCGGACCGAACGCGCGCGCGCTAAAGCCGAAGCGGACGACGCGGGTTTCTTCAGCCGCGTCGCCTCGGCGATCGGTTCGTTCTTCGACAAGATCAAGAACGCGATTCACGGATTCTTCTCGTGGGCGCGCGATAAGATCAAAGCGGCCATCGATCGGGTCACCAAGCTCGTCACCAGCATCATCGACAAGGTGCGCGACGCGATCGTAGCCGCGATCAAAGCCGTGGGCGATGCGCTGATCGCGATCGGCGACCGGCTGCTCGCGGCCTTCCCGGCGCTACGCGAGCGCTTCCGCGCCGCCATCCACAAGCTCGTCGACGGGGCCGTCGCCGCGGTGAACCGGCTCGCGGACGGGTTGAAGAAAGCCGTCACCGGCCTCTTGAATCTGCTCGGCAAAGCGTTAACGGCAATTCTCGACGCATACGAAGCGCTCTACATGGCGGCGATCGACTTGGTCGCCGGAGCCATAAAAGGCGCGCTCGATGCGGCTCGCGCCCTGGTTTCCGCCTTGGGCACGTTTGCCGTCCTCATCCGCGACATCGCGCGCGGCCCCGGTCAATGGATTTCGAACTTCGGCGCGGCTTGTGTGGACGGTCTACGCAACCATCTCTGGCCCGAGCTCAAAGCCGCCGTCAAGGAGTGGTTCAATTCGAAGGTCGAGGCGGTCGTCGGCATCGGCAAGCTGATCTATCAAGTGCTCTTCAAGGGCGGCTTCCCGTTCCGCCGCATCGCGGCGATGGCCTGGGCCGCCGTCAAGGCCGCCATTCCGCGCGCCATTATCGAATTTCTGATCCAGAAGGTCATCTCGCTGATCATCCCGGCGGCCGGCGCGATCATGGCAATCATCGAGGGCCTGCAAGCCGCCTGGGCGACGGTCAGCCGGATCATCGCGGCCTTCGAGCGCTTCGTCGCGTTCCTCAAAGCGGTGAAGGACGGGAACGCCGGCGTCCTGTTCGCCCGCGCGATCGCCGCCGCGGCGGTCGCCGTTATCGATTTCACCGCCAACTTCATCATCTCGAAGATCGGGAAGGCGGCCAAAGGCGTCGGCAGCAAACTCTCGGCCATCGCCGGCAAGTTGATGGCCTGGCTCAAGCGCGGCGCGCGCGCCGGCGGCCGCGCCATCAAGGCGGTCGGCCGAACGATCGCGCGCGGCGTCCGCGCCGCCGGCCGCGGGCTGCGCGCCGCCGGCCGCTGGGTGGCGAACAGTCGCGTCGGCCGCTACATTCGCGGGAGCCGGGTCGGAAAGTTCGTCGGTAAACAAGTAGAAAAGGTCCGCGCCGGATTACAGAGCGCGCGCGAGCGATTCCGCAAGTGGCGCGAGAAACGCAATTCGCCCGAGGGGAAGGCGGCTCGGCTGCAAGCGGCCGTGCGGGCGATTCGTCCGAAAGCGCACGCGTTGCTGACCCGCGGCGTCGGCCGTACCTATTTCTGGATCCGGGCGCAGGGATGGATACTGCGCTACGGTCTCTCGGCGCTCGGTATCAAGGGCGGGCAGCTGGTCGCGACCGTGAACCCGTCGGCGCCCGTCGACGCGGCGGAAGAGCGAGCGCTCGGGCAATTTCTCTTGGAGACATTTTCGCACGTCGAAGCTGTGTTGCGGGCCGCGTTTACGCGCGATCCGGCCGCCGCGGCCTGGCGCAGCGAAGACCCCGATCTGCACGATCCCAAGACGTTCGCGGGATTGAGCCGGTTTGCGCAGTCCTCGATGATCCGCAGCGGCAACCCGGTCCTGAACAAACGGATCATCGAACCGGGCGTGTCGGCCAAACTTTCACACGAAGATAACCCCGGCGCGATCGAAGTCCGCTTCGGTGGCTCGTCGCCGCGTTATCTCGCGCTCAGCGACGATCCGATCCCGAAGGAAGTGGGCATCGTTCCTATGATCGAGAACGCGTCCAAACAGCTCGATCTGAGCGATCGCGAAAGCGCGGGCTTGCTGATCTCCAGCCGCGAGCAACTCGACGCGAACCTTGCGTTGCTCGAAGAATCGTTTGCGCGCCGCAAGGGGCAGACGCGGCCGCCGGGTTGGCGGGAACGGGCATACCGAACGTTTCGGCGTGCTTCGTTTCTGGTCGGTGCCCTCGAACCGGCGCGCCGATCGGGAATCGGTTCCGTCGCGTCGACGTCGTTCAGCTTGGCCTTCTCGGGCAAGGCTTCCGTGCGCGAAGTCGTTGGCGGCGAACTCGCGCCGATGGCGCATGCGCTCGCTGCAAGTCAGCGCAACCCGAGCGACCTCGGCCCGTCCGAAGCAAAGCAACTTCGCGACGCGCGGGCGGCCACGGAGCAGAAGGTCTACCGCGTGATGGCTCGCTTGCGGCAGGTCGCTAACGCCGAGCAGATCGTCGTGTCACCCGGTGGCTTCAATCTTGCCGCGTTCGCATCCGCGGTCGAAAACTTCCTGCTCGCGCACATAACGAACGAGCCCGGCCGAATCATCGACGAGCTGGAACTCAAACTCGCCGCAGAACTCTCCGTCTTCCTGAAAGCGATGCACTCGAAATGAGGCGAGTCTACCTCGTTCTCAATTCACCGGCCGCGGGCGACACGTTAGCGAAGCTGCTAGCCGGCGCCGGACCGTGGCAAGACCGCGTGATTTCGATCGCTGCGGAGACGACATCGAGCGGTCTTCGCCGGGTTGTGCTGAAGGCGGCCGGGGCCGAGGAAGAGATTAGTCTCGTTACCGACGATGTCGCGGCGGCGCAGTACCTGATGATCGAGAGCGCCGAATCGACCGTCGCGGCCGCGTTCGCCGAGCGCCTCCGCACCGCGCTCGACGTCGCGACCTTCTCCGATTTGTTCGTAAAGGCCGACACCACTTTCGAGCGCGACCCCGCGGCGCTGGTCCGTCTCGCGCTCGCGTCGTCCGACCGCGCCGACCCGGAAGTGATCGCGCTCTTGGCGCGAGCACGGGTCCACGATGCGCAGGAAGTGCGTCGCGCCGCGATCGAGGCGCTCGGCCTGACGCAATGGCCGAGCGCGTTCGAAGAGCTCTGGAAGAGCCAACGAGACGATCCGGACGCTTCGCTGCGCGAGTTCGCGCGTTCCGTCGCAAGCACACTGGTAGTCGCACACGTGGAGGCCGACGATGCTCAGTAACTCACCCAACGTGATCAAGGGCGGGCTCGTGCTCGTCGATCCGGATAGCGGCGCGGTGCTCAACACGATCGCGATGCAGTACAATCCCGATTCGCTGACGCGCTCGTTCCAAGTGCAGGGCGTGGCCGGGGAGGCCGGCGACCGGCTCGACGTGCTGCGGCTCAAAGGACCACCGATCGAGACCATCAAGCTCGAGGCGGAGCTCGATGCCACCGACGCGCTCGAACAGCCCGACCGCTATCCGACCGCGGCGACCCTCGGTCTCTTGCCGCAGCTCGCCGCGCTCGAAACGATCATCTATCCCGATTCGGCGACCATCCGCTCGAACGAGTCGCTCGCGAGCGCCGGAACGCTCGAGATCACGCCCGCGCAGACGCCGCTGGTCCTCTTCATCTGGAGCCGCAGCCGCATCATTCCCGTGCGAATAACCGAAATGAGCATCACGGAAGAGTCGTTCGATCCGTCGCTCAATCCGATTCGCGCCAAGGTCGGGCTCACGATGCGGACGCTCAGCGTCAACGACTTCCCGGTCGACCATCCCGGTTGGAGCCTCTACCTCGCCTATCAAGAGACGAAGGAACGCCTGGGCTCGCTCAGCGCCGGGGCCACGCTGGCCCAACTCGGGATCGCGGGGATCTGATGTATCCGCCGAATTCGGGCGCGCCCTTCGGGCCGACGAGCCGCTACTACAACGCCACGATCGAGACGTTCGTCGACGCGGAAAACGAATCGCACGCCTACGTCGCACGGCGCTTCGTGCCGCAGCCGGATACCTATTCGCAGATCGGCACGCACGTCGTCGTGGAAGGCGAACGATACGATACGCTGGCCGCCGAGTACCTGGGCGATCCGACCCAATTTTGGCAGCTGTGCGACGCGAACGCGGTCATGGACCCGGCCGATCTCGAGGTCACGGGGACGACGGTCAGCATCACCTTGCCGGCGGGGATTCCAGGGTATCCCGGTGATTAATCGCGCGTACCTCACGCTCTTGATCGGCGGAACGATCCCGCTGCCCGCGCCGCAGCCGGTCGTCGACGCGCTGCTGAGCGCGCAGGTCACGATCGCGTCGGATCAACGCAGCGGATTTCAGCTGGTGTTCGGGATGAGCCGCAACTCGCCGCTCGCGCGCGTCCTCTTGCCGACCGGTTACTTCGACCCCAAGACGCGCGTGATCTTGATCCTCACGGTCAACGGCGTTCCGAACGTGCTGATGGACGGCTTCATCATCCGCCAGGAGATGGCGCCGAGCAACGACCTCGGGAAGGCGACGCTGACGGTGACGGGCGAGGACGTCAGCGTGATGATGAGCTTGCAAGAAGTGAAGATGGCCTATCCCGTGCTCTCCGAGAACCTCATCGTCACGACGATTCTGGCCAAGTACCTGTTCTACGGGATCGTGCCGCTGGCGCTGCCGCCGATCTTTCCCAACGTGACCGATCCACTCGAACAAATACCCGCCCAGAGCGAGACCGATCTCGACTACATCAACAAGCTCGCCAAACGCGTCGGATACGTCTTCTTCATTTCGCCGGGCCCGCTGCCCGGCGCGAACCTCGCGTACTTCGGCCCGGAGGTGCGGATCGGCATCCCGCAGCCGGCGCTCAACATCAACATGGATCAGTACTCGAACGTCGAGAGCCTGAGCTTCAGCATCGACGGTTCGTCGCGCGAACAGTTGGCGGTGGCGATTCAGGAACCGAATACCGGCCTGACGATCCCGATTCCGATTCCCGACATCACGCCGCTGAGTCCGCCGATGGCGCTGCGCCAGGCGCCGGCGTTGCGTTACAAGTTCCTCAACGGCACCGCGAAGCTCACGCCGCTACAAGCGCTCTCCAAGGCCCTCGGCGTCGTGTCGAAATCGGCGGACGCCGTGACCGCCTCGGGTCAGCTCGACGTCTTGCGATACGGGCGCGTGCTGCAGGCGCGGCAGCTCGTGGGCGTGCGCGGCGCGGGCCTGGCCTTCGACGGCCTCTACTACGTGAAGAGCGTGACGCACAACATCAACGTTCGCACGGGCGAATTCAAACAGAGCTTCCAGCTGGCCCGCAACGGCACGGTGTCGCTGACGCCGGCCGTGGTCGCCTGAACGAAAGGCCGAAACGGTAATGGAAACGACCGCAACCAAGTATCTCGGAAAATATCGCGCGACGGTGCTGAACAACGTCGACCCGATGCGCAAGGGCCGCATTCAAGTGACCGTGGCCGACGTGCTGAACGTGCTGCCGGCGACCTGGGCGCTGCCCTGCGTACCGGTGGCCGGCTTGCAGACGGGCGTGTTCACGTTGCCGCCGCTGGGCGCCGAGGTATGGGTCGAGTTCGAACAGGGCGATCCCGATTACCCGATTTGGGTCGGCGGGTACTGGGGCGACCCGGGCGAGGTGCCGGCGCTCGCGCAAACGGTCCCGCCCGGCGTGTTCGGCTTCGTCATCCAGACGACGCTGCAGACGGCGCTGGTCATCAGCGACCTCCCGGGCCCCACCGGCGGCATCATGCTCAAGAGCCCCAGCGGCGCGACGCTGATCGTCAACGACACGGGCATCTACATCCAAAACGGCAAGGGCGCGTCGATCACGCTGATCGGTCCATCGGTGACGATCAACGAAACCGCTTTGGTGGTCACCTAATGCCGGGTCCGGTCGTTACCGTGGGGAGCGTCGCGCTGTGCCCGCATGGGGGAGTGGTGTCGATCGTCAGCAGCGACGCGCGCGTGGTCGCTTCGGGAACGCCGGTCGCGACGATCGCCGATCAGTTCATGATCGCGGGCTGCGCGTTCACGATTCCGCCGCCGCAGCCGTGCCTGAAGATCCAGTGGCTCGTGGCGGCTACGCGCGTCATGGTCAACGGAACGCCGCCCGTCTTGCAAACGAGCACGGGCCTCTGCATCGCCGCGAGCGGGCCGCCCAACGGACCACCGATCGTCGCGAGCACGCAGCCACGCGTGGTAGCCACCTGATGGCTTCGTCGATCGCGTACCCCTATCGTTTCGACGGCCGCGGCCGGACCGCGCTCGCCTCCGATAACGATCATATCGAGCAGATGATCGAGCAGGTGCTCTTTACGTCGCCCGGCGAGCGCGTCAACCTGCCGTCGTTCGGGTGCGGCTTGCTGCAAATGCCCTTCGAACCCAACGACGACCGTTTGCAGCAAACGATGGAATTCCTGATCCGCGGTGCGCTGTCGCAGTGGCTCGGAACGCTGATCGACACGCTCTCGATCGACGTGGCCCGCAGCGACAACGTGTTCACCGTCAACATCACCTACGTCGTGCGCAAGACCAAGCGCGCGCAATCCGCGACGTTCGAGCGGACGGTATGAGCGGGCTCGGACCGACCATCGTCTGCGCGAGCGAGGACCGGCGCAACGCCGTGGCCGCCGCGGCCGCCCCCAACGGCATCGACTACCTCGAGGTCGACGAGACGGTGTTGCCGCCAACGTTGTACCTGCACTTCCTCCACGACGTCAGCGCCGCCGGGCTCGTGCCGCAAAACTTCTCGATCGTAGGCGGCGAGCGAATCACGAACGTGACGGTCACGACCGTCACGCCCAGCGGCAGCGACGTGACGGTGCTCGATCTGGGCCTCAACGTCCAAGGCGACTTCTCACCCTACGCGTTGGTTCTCGAACCAGTCGACCCGAAAACGCCGGGACCGTTTTGGACGAGCTTCGACCCGCAGCTGAGCGTGACGGATTTTCACTTTCATCTGAACTGTCCGACGCTCTTCGATTGCAAGCCGAACGTCGTCTGCCCGCCCGCGCCGCAGCCGCCGGTCGCGATCGATTACCTCGCCAAGGACTACGCGACGTTCCGTCAGGTGATGCTCGACCGCATGTCGCTGCTGGCGCCGGGCTGGACCGAAACGAAGGAAGCCGACATCGGTATCGTCCTGGTCGAATTGATCGCGTACGCGGCGGATCGCCTCAGTTATCGTCAAGACGCGACCGCGACCGAAGCCTATCTCGCGACGGCGCGCTTGCGAACCTCGGTTCGGCGACACGTGCGCCTGGTCGACTATCCGATGCACGAAGGCTGCAACGCGCGCGCGTGGCTACACCTCGAGGCCTCCGGCGGTTCCGCGGTCGTCCCTGCCGGGACGCAATTCGTCACGCACCTCTCCGGTTCGCCCACGTTGCTGCCCGCGACTGACGACACGTACCAGGCCATCGCGCTGGCGGGCGCGCAGGTCTTCGAGTCGCTCGCCGCGCTGACGATCGATCCGAATCTCAATCGCATGCCGCTCTACAACTGGAGCGCGGCGTCGTGCTGCCTGCCGGTGGGCGCGACGCAAGCGACGCTTGCGGGCGCCTATCCGACGCTCCAACTCGGCACGGTGCTCCTCTTCGAGGAAATCCTGGGCCCCCAGACCGGCAACCCCGAAGATGCCGACCCGCAGAAACGCTGGCCGGTCGTGCTGACCGCCTTCACGGTAACGGTCGACCCGCTGACGTCCGCCCCCGTGACCAACGTTAGCTGGAATACCGCCGACGCGCTCCCGTTTCCGCTCTGCATCGCGAATACCGTGGGCGCGGGCGACGACGCGATCACGTTCACGCCGGTTAGCGCCGCCTTCGGTAACATCGTTTTGGTCGATCACGGCCGCACGCTCGGGCCGCCGGTCGAGACGATGCCGGAAATCATCGGCAGCGTGATCGCGGGGCCGCGCTTCCGGCCGTCGCTGGCCCAGAAAAATCTCACGTTCGCCGGCGCCAATCCGTATGCGGCCGACGGCACGTTCACGCTTTCGCCCGGCACGTACGCGCCGGCCGCGACGGCCACGAGCGTCGATCCGACGACGGCCCTGCCGCTCGCGCTGGCGGTCACGTCGCAAGAGTTCGACCCGATCACCGGCGCTCCGGTCGGCGCACCGGTCCCGTGGTTCGCGGCCGGTTCGCTCTTCGATCCCGCGGTCGCGCAAACGCCGGCGGCATTCGTCGTCGAGATGGAGAACGATCGCACGGCGTATCTACGGTTCGGCGACGGCGTCAACGGCGCGGTGCCCGACGTGGGATTGCAGTTCAGCGCGCGCTATCGCGTCGGGTCCGGCACCGCCGGAAACGTCGGCGCCGAATCGATCGTCCACGCGATCGGCTCGGGCCTCGGGCTCTCGGTCATCGAAAACCCGCTGGCCGCCACGGGCGGGATCGATCCCGAATCGCTGGACGACGCGCGCCTCAACGCTCCGTACGCGTTCAACGTCCAAGAACGGGCCGTAACGCTCGCGGACTACGCGGCCGTCACCGAGCGCTATCCGCTGGTCTTGCGCGCGGTCGCGGTCTTCCGCATGACGCGCAGTTGGCGCACGGTCTTCATCACGGTCGAACTGCAGGCCGGCCTCACCCTGCAGAGCCCGGGACAGACCGTAGGCAACACGATCTACGACGACTTACAAGCGTTGCTCGATCTCTATCGCATGGCCGGGAACGACGTCGAGTTCGAGAACGTCAAGCTGATCGCGCTGGACATCGCGCTGCACGTCTGCGTCGACCCGAATTACCGCCAAGACGAGGTCGAGTTGGCGCTGCTCACGCTGTTCAGCGCCGGCATCCTAGCTGACGGCAGCAAAGGCTTCTTCTATCCCGATACGTTCGTGATGGGACAGACCTACTATCTGGGTCCGGTGATCGCCGCGGCCCAGAACACCACGGGCGTTGCATCGGTGATGGTCACGACGTTCCAACGCTCGGACACGCCGGGGAACGCGGGACTGCTCGCGGGCTTCCTCACGCCGGCGATCGACGAGGCCTTCACGTTGCGTAACGATCCCAACTATCCCGAGCGCGGAACGTTCACGTTGACCGTGGATGGTGGACGATGATCTGCAACTGCTGCGCCGGTATCGCGATCGAAACGCCGGTCACCGTGAGCAACCGCGCCGGCCTGCCGTCGATTTCGTATCGCACGGGCACGTGGGCGACGTTCAACGCCAGCATGCTGGCGTCGATCGGCGGCACGACCGCGCACGGTTTGCGCACGCGCGACGATTCGGATTTCACGATCGCCCTCTTCGACGCGAGCGCCGTCGTGGCCGACATCCTGACGTTCTACGACGAGCGCATCGCCAACGAAAATTACCTGCGCACCGCGACCGAGACGCTTTCACTCGCCGAGCTTTCGCGGCTGATCGGCTATACGCCGAGCCCCGGCTGCAGCGCGAGTGCCTATCTCGCCTTCCGGCTGAACGATCCGGCCCCGTCGATGACGCCCTCTCCGCTCGCGCAGCTTTCCTCCGCGCTCGGTGCCGTTATCCCGGCCGGCACGAAGACGCAGAGCGTGCCCGGCCCGGGGCAAACGGCGCAAACCTATGAAACGGCCGCGGACCTCGACGCGCGCTGGGTCAATAACGCGCTCGCGCCGCTACTGGGCCTCGCGTACGTTGCGAGCGATCTAGCCGGCCCGAGCATCTTCGTGGCCGGCAGCGCGGGGCGCAACGTCGGCGACACGATCCTGCTGACGTCGGTTTCGGCGGCGACCGCGGCGATCCACACGGTTACCTCGATCGTCGTCGACACGATCGCCAAGACGGCGCAACTGTTCTTCGACGGCAACTCGACCCCGGCCGGACCGCTTCCCAACCCGCCGGCGGCCCTGACCGCCATAACGTCGTACCCGGCCGGAACCTTCGAGCCCGATGACGACGCGTTCTCCGACGCGCTCGTGGCGTCGATCGTGTCGGGCGCGAGCTGGGATCTGGATTTGCTCGGCACCGTGATCGCCCGCGAAACGTGGTCTCCTGAGGATTTCGAAGCATCGGTCAACGCCGCCGCGGCAGCCGCGCCGAGCGGAGCGGACGTCGCCGCGTTCACTGCACGGATCGCCGCGCTGTTCGGCAACAACGCGCCGCTCTGGGCGGCGTTGCCGGGCCTGTTGACCGGAAACCCCGCGCCGAGCCCGGCGCCTTCCTCGTACGCCTACGCGGAGAATTGGGACACCGACAATACGCTTCACACCTTTACGGCATCGTCGTGGAACACCGGGAATACGATCGATCTCGACGCGGTCTACGCGTCGGCGGTGCCCGGCGCGACGGTCGTGTTCGTCGACGGCGGCACGACGATCGTCGGAAAGATTACGGCGTCGTCGATCGTGACGCGCACGCTCTTCGCGCTCACCGGGCGCGTCACGACGATCGCCGTGAACGTTACGAGCGGCGGCGACCCGGGCAGCCTGCACATGCGCACGACGGCCGTTTACATTTCCGACGCGGCGGTACCGCTCGTACCCAAGCCCATCTACGGGCCGGGTCAAACCGCCGGCGGTCTGACGATCCTGCTCAACCGCTGCGCGCTGGTGCTCGCGGCCGGGAACGCCGTTGCCGTCAGCGGAACGCGAATCGACCGTCAAGGCGTCGTGTCCACCGAGATCGCCACGCTCGCGTCGGTTTCGCTGGAGAACGGGTACACGCTGCTGACGTTCACCCAGGCGCTTTCCGGCGCTTACGTGCCCGAAACGGTGACGATCAACGCGAACGTGGTCGAGGCCAGCAACGGCGAGACCGTTACCGAGACCCTCGGCAGCGGCGACGCGGGGTCCGCGTTCCAAACCTTCACCCTCAAACAAGCGCCGCTGACGTGGGTACCCGCCGCCGTTCCCAGCGGCATCGCCGCCGCCATTTCGGTGAACGTCAACGGCATTACGTGGCAGCTGGTTCCCTATCTCTACGGATCGGGCCCGACGGACCGCGTATACGCGCTCGATACCGACACGAGCGGAAACACGATCGTGTCTTTCGGCGACGGCGTCACGGGCGCGCGCTTGCCGAGCGGCACCGAAAACGTGACGGCGGTCTACCGGCGCGGCCTCGGGACGGCCGGCAACGTCGATGCCGCCGACATCACGATGCTGATCACGCGTCCGCCGGGGCTGCGCGACGTGACCAATCCCACCGCGGCCAGCGGCGGCGACGATCCGGAGACCGTCGCGGATTCGCGCGTCAACGCGCCGTTTTCGGTCAAGACGCTCGGGCGCATCGTCACCTTGCAAGATTACGCCGACTTCGCGCGCGCTAGTACGGGGGTCGCCAAAGCGCGCGTCGATCTCACGTTCGCCGGCGCGACGCAGATCGTGCTGGTCACGGTCGCGGGACCGAGCGGCGCGCAGATTCCCAGCGGCACGGAACAGTACGACGCGCTGCTGCAAGCGCTGAACGCGGCGTCGGACGGCAGCTATCCGATCGCGCTCGCGAGCTATCGGCCGATCACGTTCTCGGTCGGCGCCGCGATCGTGCTCGACCCCGCCTACCAGCAAGGGGTGGTCTTCGCCTCGGTCCAGGCGGCGCTCGCGGCCGCGTTCTCGTTCGACGCACGCGACTTCGGGCAGCCGGTCTTCGCGAGCGAAGTCTACGCGGTCATCCAATCCGTGCCGGGCGTAATCGCCGAGAATCTGACCGCGTTTTGTTACACCCAAACGGTCCCGCCGGTCATCGACGATCCCCTTCCGGCGCAAGGCGCGAGCATCGGGGCGGGGACGGCGCTCGGCGCCCAACTCCTGACGCTCGACGTGATCCCGGCCAACCTGACGGTGCTCGCATGAACCTGACCGCCGACGCGCTCTACGCGCTCTTACCCGCCGTCTATCGGGAACGCGACGCGAACCTCGGAATCTCGGGCGGACCGGGGCCGTTAGCGGAAATCGTCGGCATCATCGCCGGCCAGCTCACCCTCGTCGACGCCGAGATCGATCAGCTGTACGACGACGCCTTCATCGAAACGTGCGCGGCCTGGGTCGTTCCCTACATCGGCGACCTCATCGGTTATTTGCCGCTGAGCGCGACGGCGCCGGGCGCGATCAGCGAGCGGGCGGAGGTCGCCAACACGATCCTCTACCGTCGCTGGAAAGGCACGGCCACCGTCCTCGAACAGCTCGCCGTCGACGTGACCGGTTGGACTGCCGTGGCGGTCGAATTCTTCGAGCGCCTCACGACGACGCAGTTCGTCAATCACGTGCGGCTCGCGAGCCCCGAGACGGTCGACGTGCGCCACTGGCAAGTCGCCTCGACCGTCGACTCGCCCTTCGATCAAAATTCGCATACCGTCGAAGTGCGGCGGATCGCGACGGGTCGCGGAAAATACAATATACCCAACATCGGCGTCTACGTGTGGCGGCTCGCCGTCTACGATAACCGTAACCAACCGTCTCAAGCGTTCTCGCTCGACGAGAATCGCTTCACCTTCGATCCGACGGGCATCGATACACAACCGCTGTACAACGTTCCGCCGCTCGATCGCGCACCGTTCACGCGCACGCGGCCGCAGAACGTTCCCGGCCCGCTCGCGCGGCGCGTCGTGGCCGACCCGGCCACGCGCGGCCTCTATCTCGGAGCCACGCCGGTATTCACCGTCCACGATACGAGCGGCAATCCGATTCCCGCCGCCGCCGTCGACATCTGCGATCTCTCCGGTTGGACGGTCACCCCGCCCACGCTGACGGGCGGGTATCTCGTCGCGGTCGATCCGGAATTGGGCCGTATCTGGTTGCCGGCGGCCACCACGACGCCGGTCTTGGTCGAATACGGATACGGTTTCAGCGGGCCGTACGGCGCGGGTTTCCAAACGCGAGCGGCCGATCCGACGCCGGTCTCGGCGACGGTCACGCGCAATCCGGCGACGCTCGGCCCCAGTTCGCCGCTCGAAACCATCATCGGCGCCGCCGCGTCGCCTGGCGCGACGATCGCGGTGCTATATGAAGACAGCGTGACCGATACCAACGCGATCGGCTTGACCGTCGGCGACGGCGAGACGCTCGTCGTGCGCGCCGACGATAACCGCCGGCCCGTCTTCACGCAGCCGTTCAACCTCAACGTCGCGACCGATCCCGGCAAGACGGCGACGGTCGTGCTCGACGGCCTCTTGCTCGCGGCCGGTCTGGTCGTCACGGGCAGCGGACCGCTCGCGCTCACGATACGCAACTCCACCGTCCGCCCCGGCGCCGGCGGCATCGCGATCGGCTGGACCGGCGCGAACGGGACGTTGACGCTCGCGTCGACGCTTTGCGGTCCGGTGTCGCTCGATGCGAACGTCGATGCGTCGATCTCCGATTCGATCGTCGACGCGGGCGGCGGCGCGGCGCTGGCCGCGGGCGCGTTAACCGTGACACGCTCGACCGTCTTCGGCACGCTCGCGTGCCGCGAGGTCGTACTCATCGAGAATACGATCGTGACCGCGACCGCCAAGAGCGCGCGGCGCCAAGCCGGCTGCGTTCGTTATTCGTATTTGACGCTCGACTCGCTCGTTCCGCAACGTTACCGCTGTCAGCCGGACAGCGCCGTCCGTGCGGCGCTAGCCGCGGCCACGCTGGCCGATCCGTCGCTGACCGCGGCCCAGGAAGCCGCGCTCTCCGCCGACGTCGCGTTCGCGACCGTGCCTCGCTTCACGGCCATCGACTACGGCAATCCCGCCTACGCGCAGCTCTCGGCCATCTGTCCGGCCGAGATTTCCGCCGGTGCCGACGACGGTGGCGAGATGGGCGCGTTCCACAACTTATACACCGCGTTGCGCGAGAAAAATCTCGGCATCCGGCTCTCCGAGTACATTCGTCTAGGCCTCGAGGCAGGAGTTCTCCATGCATAGTCAAGTTTCCGAACGCCGGTTCGACCTCAGCCGCGACACGTTTAGAGCGGCGAACCGGTACCGCAGCATCGTGAGGCAGCAAGGACGGGTGACCGTCGATGCCGACGATAACGAGCAGCGCCGCATCGAGCTGCATCGCAGCGACTTGACGACGCTCGACGTCATCGGTCCGTGCGGCTATCCGGAGGGCGGCACGGGCTTCTTGATCGGGGTCGCCGCCGGAAACCAATCGCTGACGGTCGGCCTCGGGCGGATGTACGTCGACGGACTGCTCGCCGAAAATTTCACGACCGCGCCGCAACTGCTCTTGGACTCGTCGACCGCGGGATCACCACCGTCGTGGCTTGGCGTCTCGGCGAGCGGCGCGTACGAAGGCCTTGCGTCCGGCACGTATCTGATCTACCTCGACGTCTGGGAGCGCGACGTCACCGCGCTCGACGATCCGAACATTCGCGAGACGGCGCTCGGCGGACCGGACACCGCCGCGCGCACGCAACTGGTCGCGCAAGTTCACCTGACGCCGGTCGCGAGTGGAACGACGTGCGCGTCCGCGAGCCTGCCCGTGCTGCCCGCGCATACGGGAACGCTCGAGGCCGGGACCGATCCCGCCGCCGCGGCCGGCGATTGCTCGCTACCGCCGCTAGCCGGTTTTCGCGGCCAGGAAAATCAGCTCTATCGCGTCGAGATCCAAGTTGGCGGCGCGCCCGGTTCGGCCACGTTCAAGTGGTCGCGCGAGAACGGTTCGGTCGTTACCGCGATCACCGGACCGTCCTCGGGTTCGGTCGGCCAATCGTTCACCGTGCAGAACATTTCGTCCGACAGCACGCTCGGGTTCGCGGCGAACCAATGGGTCGAATTGCTCGACGACGATCTCGTGTTGACCGGCCAGCCCGGATACCTCGCGCTCCTGCAGTCGGTCGATCCATCGCTAACGGTTACCTTGACGCCGAGTTCGCCGAGCGGCGTGATCGCTTACGGGAACAATCCGAAGATCCGCCGGTGGGAACAGACCGACCCGACGGCGAGCTCCGGCGTCCTGACCTCGACGACGCCGATCGATCTCGAGAACGGGGTCCAGGTATCGTTCGGCGGCGCGATGCTCTATGCCGGAGATTATTGGACGATCCCGGCGCGTACGGCCATCAACGAGGAAACGGGAACGCTGGACTATCCGTCCACGCCGCAGACTGCATCGTACACGGAACACCATCTCGCGTCGCTTGCGGTCGTCACGTACGACGCGACGGCCGGGTTCGGCGCGCCGTCGGATTGCCGCATTCCGTTTCCGCCGTTGACCGGACTGCCCAAGGGCGGCGGTTGCTGCTGCACGACCGTGACGGTCGGCGACGGGAAGACGAGCACCGGACAGTATTCCGACATCGGTGCCGCCATCGCGTCGCTGGGCTCGGCGGGCGGCGTTGTGGGCGTCGAGGCCGGGTCGTATACGATCTCAACGCCGATCGTCGTCCCGGATTCGGTGATCGTGCGCGGGTGCCGCGGGCGCACGCTGATCGATGCGGAAAACGGCGCGTTCATCGTGAACGGCGACGACGTGACGATCGAAGGGCTCTCGATTCGGATCGGGACGGCGGCGGCCGTGGCAACGGTGGCCGGGAACACCGTCAACGCGCTCGCGCTGCGCGACAACGACGTACGGACGCTCTTTGAAGAGCAAGAGAGCGCCGGCGGCGCGGAGGTCGCGTACGGATTTTCATTTTCGGCGAACGGCGCAAGCGTCACGGCGAACACCCTCCTCGCTTGTGGCATCGAAGTGCAGCCCAGTTCCACGAACGTGACGATCGGCGAGAACGAAATCAAGCGCGCGACCGCGCGCGGGATCTCGCTCGGGTCGCAGACCGCAGCTGCGCCGCCGCCGGACTCCGATTCCGGAGTCTACCTGAAGCACTTCGACTATAGTACGGTCAATTCGGATCAAGCCGTGACCCTGGAGGCCAACATTGCGCTCGCCACGCTCGCGACGCTCGACATCTTCGGCAACACGATCCTCGCCGCGGCGCTCGAGGGCATCGCTGCCGAAACCATCGTCGCCAACGCGGCCGGCAACCAACGGCTGCTCCTGTGCTCTGACGTGACGATCGCAGACAACCTGATCTCGGGTTGCCTGGCAAACCCGGAGCCGGCGAAGGTCGTCGCGAGCGGGGCGATCCTGATACCGCTCGTGGAGGGTCTGCGCGTCTTGCGCAACACGATCGCGGAAAACGGTCCGACGATTCCGGCGTCGGGCATCTGCGCGCTCGCCGCGGCCGGAAGCGAGATTCGCGAGAACCGCATCTTACAGAACGGTTCCGGCGGTGCGGCGGAAGCAAACTACGGCATGGCCGCGATCGAACTCTACCTGGCCTTTTCCGGTAACCCGTTCCCGGCGTCTGGGGGCTTGGATATCGGTCTGGCCGCGGCGACCGTGAGCGACAACGTCGTCACGAGCGCGAACGCCCTCGCCCTCTACATGATGGCCGACGGCCAGGTATCGGTGACGAAAAACGACTTCACCGCGGTCGGCTTCTGCGAGAGTCAGCTCGCGGTCGGGCAGTGCGTCACCATCCTCGATCTGGGCACGGCCACGCAAGAGACCGTCGCCTCCACACCGACGTTCACCACCGTAGGGTTCCTCCCGGGCACGCAGACGTATAGCAGCGACGACGACGTGACCGGCGGTCAGGTTCTCTTCACGGGGAACCGGTGTCTGTATGACGGACGCAACACGGGCGAACTCGTCCGCAGTTCGATCGCGATCGCGAGCACCGACAACGTGCTCTTCGACGGCAACCAATCGCGCGCGTTCGTGCGCGCGTCGTCGCAAGCCGGTTCAGCCGGTGTCCTGATCACGAACCTGCTCGTGGAGGCGGCGATCGCGCAGGCTTCGGGCAACCGCCTCAGCGAGGACGAGGCTTTCGCCTCGGCACTCGTGATCGGCGGAGACACGATCGGCATCGGCAACCACGGCACGCACTGCTTGTATTTCCAGGCAGCGGGCGCGCTAGTCGAGTCTCTCAACATTACCAATCCGCTCAACTCCGAAGGATGCCAAGACGTCGGCACGCGACTGTTCGGGCAGTAATGATTTCAAATAGGCGCCGCCGCGACAACACAGCGCTGACCTGTAAACGCTCGTGGAAAGCTCTCGGCAAGTACGCCCGAGAATCTCTTGCGAGTAGGTGCGAGAACTTCCGATAAATAGGCGCGAAAACTTCTGATGAGTAAGCGCGTAAGACTGAAAGACGAGGTCACCC
>Ga0116229_10001739_pt1 | contig 34660 bp, 13 predicted proteins | sample S1TSphgellanicum_3_FD_87313 | JGI IMG/M metagenome (GOLD analysis project Ga0116229, IMG submission 87313) | Host-associated microbial communities from peat moss isolated from Minnesota, USA - S1T2_Fc - Sphagnum magellanicum MG | ecosystem: Host-associated > Plants > Peat moss > Unclassified...
AAACTGCCAATTTGACTCCCGGCCCTTCTTTTGCCCATAACTTGGGCTGTAGATGTCCGAATTGCTAATGCGAGGGCATTTTCGATATTTACGTTTCAAGACCTTTCCAATGACACCAAGAACACCCCAATGCGAGGTGTTTTGCCCCTTGCTGTCGAGCTCTAAATATTCGGGAGTCCCGGAAGACTCCCAACCTCCAACTTTTCCAAGTGTTGGGCTTCACCCCTACACTTGGCCAAAGTGGGGTTGCGACACAGTTTGACTCCCGACCACTAAAAGTCATGAATTGACCTCTTCCCGACGTCGTCTTGAAGAGTGCAACATGGCGTTGGAAAGCTCTCGATAAGAGTTACAACTTTTGTTCAGAACTCGTCCCGATCCGAGCTCGGGGTGAGGAGCTGTGGCCGTCCAAAGTCCCGGGACTCCAACCCGGGACAGTTTTGGGACTCCCACTTGGGAGTCTTGGGGAAAAAGGCCATTTGGATGTAGCCTCGACGGAGAGCTGCAGAGAATACTATAAGGGGGAAGGTGGTGGCTTCCCTCGAGTTCGGGTTGTGGTGAATCAAGTAGTCTAAAGTGCGTGGCTTGTCCCAACACCCAAGGGTGTTCCCGAATGTGAACTAACCCTCTTGTGGTTGGTTTTGGATGTAAATTCGTGCTTGATCTACTAGTCCATCTTCCTAATCTAATCCCGGGATTTCTAGCACGCCCCTCTACCCCTCTTTAGTGCTAGAAGTCGGGAGTGCCCTTCAAGTCACATTTTTCTGCAACTCAACATAGTTGGACCCTCAAGTGGGTTCAACCTGGGACTTGGGAGTGCGTCAAAACCCCTTTAATAACCTAGACCAAAATAATTCAGCCCATGGTGTCACAATGTAGCCCAATGAGGGTATTATGGTCCTTTGAGGTTTAGTTTCAAAAAAAATGATATGGAGTCGAAATTATTTTAAGGTTACCCATAGTGGGGTATTACACATTCATTGAGTATTTTGTTTTATGAACTTGAGTACAACATGCATTAAATGTGTTTAAATTGAACTGGAGCTTCGTATTGCTTTGATTATCCACTCGGTTTGCAATATTTGCATGAAGAACACTCTTTAAGTAGAACTTGCAATACCCTTATACAAGATGAGTTAAATATTTTAATTGTCCTTTTATTTATTTGTTTAAGCTCCATGTAATAACTACATTTTATTCTTTTTTCATCGTTGTCAACCATTAGGGGTCTATTGGAGTGACAAGGTAGGTGTAGCCATGTAGGTGAGGTTTGGTAGGTACCTATTTAAAGTGTAGGTAGGTAGAAAGGTGGAAGGGCAAGCAGCTAGATAAATAGATGGGGGCCGGGAGGGTAGGTGGGTGGATATGAGAGTAGCACATTTTAAATTGATAGGTTAGTAAGTAGACGGGGAAGAGTTTACTTTTAATTTAAATATATAGGCGAGTAGGTCGGAGGGGGACAATGGGAGGAAGTAGAAAAGTTTCAAAACAAAAAAAAAGAAAAAGAAACTGGGTGGGGGGCGATGAGAAAATAAAATTCCAAAAAGAAAGAACTGAGATCAGGGAAAAAAAACTGGGAAGGGGGCGGGGAGAAAATAAAGTTGCAAAAAAAAAACTGAGATCAGGGCTGAGAAAGGGCAAACAAAAAAAGTCAACCTGAGATGGCACAGGGATAGAAAAGAGAATCCTATCAGTGCACCATCCATCCACGTTGGTGCACTGGTGGGTGCTGGTTCACTCTGGCCCGTGTTTTGCACCAATTTCAGATTCCTTATGGCAATAAGTTACAGTGTTGGGTGGGTATATCCATTTTAACATATCAATCAAGTACATATAAATCAAATATTAAAAAAGAAGCTGTATAACAAAAACCCTAAGCCCTAAAGGTATATAGTCTTAAAATATAAGTGCATAGATGAATGTCCAACACCTCATTCACTAGGACAATTGGATGATGTTCAAGAGAATATCATAAGAGCCTTGTTCAAGGTATTAATGCAACAAATGGAATTTTTTTCCAAAAGGAATGCATTTATTAGTTAGTCACTATAATCAAACAAACCCTCCTAACAGCATGCATTGCAAAATATGGAAATGCATATTATGATATTGGTTATACTTTTTTTTGCTTCCGTCAAAATAGTCACTCTCCTGTGGGTAAAGGTAGACCTCAGAACAGGGGAAATTTGACATATTAACCACCCAAGTATGATAATTAGAAGGGTAGTAATAAAATTTATTGGCCAGGTAGGATATATATTTACCATGATATTTAAGGGGGTAATATATTGGGGTAGAAGACTTACCTGCCCAACACTGGCCATGACCTATACTCAAAAGTTTCAAATTTTCAGCAAAATCAGCTGGAAAAACCCTTTTGGAACGACAGTAGCCTTACTAGCTATCTAACAATGGTCTGTTTTGTGGTGCACCGGATCCTTCTGTTAACCCAATGTGGGATAGGTTGAACCCTTAGATTTTTCAAGGTCCCCATCACTTACTGGAACTGTTTAGATGACTCACTTTTCTGCATGTTTGGAATCTGGGAACTCTCAAGGTGCTTCTCTTCTACTGGTGAGCAGCAGCAGGTCAAGAGAGGCCATTTACAACTCGTTCAATAGTCTGACTCAGTCCATGATGGATAGTTGACGATATGATGGCTGCTGCAATTGACTGGTCTGGGGGTGGGGAGGGGTAAGGAAGGAAAAGGGGGCACAGAAGTCCCGAATCCAGTCTAATTGCATAAGGTTTCCTCAGACAGGTTTCTTATAGTGAAGAACTGGACAACTGGATGAAACCATATGTAAGTCTTTGTCATTTCCAGACCAGTCCATGTTAATGAACAACTGGATGAAAACAAATATTGCACATGTGTCAACAAGAGATAGGGCCTTCAGTGAGGACCAATACCTATTTTCCAACTCGGAACATGCTGAAAGGCTGAAGAATTCCAGAATTCCTTAGATGGGTGTACCTATCGAAAATCACATTGTGAAACAATTGGCAGTGAATAGAAAAAGAGGGGATGGGTTGGGCCAGGAGAGGAGGTAAGTAATGGCAGCAGACTTATGTCACAACACAGGCCTTCTGCACACAGTTCTGATGCAGGTTCAGATAATTTGTACTTTAAGCTTCTTCCATGCCCCTAAGGTTTAGACGTGGCTATGTGTCTCCAGGCTTTGAAGTGTTGTCAGAGGACTGGTTTTGACAAAGTTTCAATGACACTCTAATTAGTTCTTAATTAGTACAGGATGTTTATGAAGTAATTCTTCTGCAGCTGTTTCCAAGCAAACAGTACACAATGTTTTGTTTGGCTCTCTTTGCTGGAGACATGGAGCAGGCTGCTGCAGCACCCTGCCAAGATCTGTCGGACTTTTTAGATTTCTAATGAAGATCTGTGAAGGGGTTGAGCTGACTTGCTCATCATAGCTTTTATTCTTATTTCTCAACAACACTTCAGAGGTTTATTGAATTGCTGTTTGTTCATCCTTTTTTAACAGCTTTTGTTGGAGGTTCCACTGTCCTTGGTATACGAGTTCGCATTAATTTCACCAACTTTCTACCAATTATCCAGTCTCACAAATTTGTTCAAAACTCTCTGTTTTCAGAGTGTAGAGTAGAATCTCACACCTACTCCAACCCCCTGGGAACACTGCATGGCTGGTTCTTATCTCCATAGAGTGCATATATTTCCTTTGAAAGAGTTTATAGGGGAAGAAAGAAATAAAAGACTAAACAAATAACAGTATTGAATGAATAGGTCCCAAGCTTCTCATATGATCTGAAAGCTGTAAACCACTGTCACAACTTGCCGTGTCCAAACGCCTAACAACAGGTGGCAAAGGCAATGTAGAGAGCATTTCTAGTTCCAACTCAAATAACATGAAGTACTTGACACCAAGATTCAATGGTTGCAGTGATCACTATTTCATTTAAATAAAAGGCTCCACATCAGATTGCTGCAGTTCAAAAACTCTTTCATAGCATCATAGCTACAATTATCAACTTACCCCTCATTTTCAGATACATTTTGTTCACTTAGTGTCACCAGCGTACAACCTGAATAAGTTCTGCACTTATGTTCAGATAACACTTTTTTGACTAGTCCTGCCAGGTTATAACCTAAATAAAACTCTGCACTTCAACATGCTCCATGTCAGTGTGGAAGCCCTCTAACATGGCCAAGAAGTGCTTTAGTTCTTTTCCAAAGATACATCTACATTACCTCTCAGTCATCTACCACTTTTCTTGCATTTTCAAGACAAAATTTGTTGGCTAGTATGGCTGGAGTAGAACCAAGTTCAACTGCCTGTAGACCTGTTCAAAATTCAGTACAGAAAGACCTCTATAATGGCCCCCAAAAGTCCTTTTGCTTCACTGCCACCCTGCCACTGAATGAAGGTTTGGAGCTGTGATCTGGTCCCAACTTCCATCACAAAGGTGGTGGAGCAGCAACTTAAGCATTACTGACCTGCCTGGAAGTGAAGGCATCATAGTCTTCTTTGAACTTCTTGTCAGCTTCACTTGGCTCGTCTTCAAGCAGCTCAGGGGAAAATATCTGTATCAGTGCCTCCAATTGATCAATAAATGAATGCTTCAACTGTTCTCTTAAAGTGCGCTGCATTTCCTGCCACCGTTTGTGACACACCTCTCCGGACCTAAGACAAAGAACATATATACAGAATGTGAAGATGGGACAGAAATTTCTAATATCAGGTGCAAAGGTGATCAACAATCTGTTCGCAAAATATAGAACCTATATAAAGGTATCAGGTTCTTTGTACTGTGCAAACTCACATGATGAATCTTCCTTCTGCCATGAGCAAGAAATTAATACAAGTCCACAGACTATTCAGATTGTTATTCAGTTTATATAAGTGGTGCCAACAACATCTACAGGAAAACCCACCAGCATCAAAATGCCAATTGCTGTGTATAAGGGTAAACACAGGGCTCTGTCAATCCTGCAGATGGCACCTTGGCTGAAATTGGATTTGGTTCCAGGACACATAGAGCTTAAAAGAGGCCTCACTCAATGGTCTGTTCATCTACGCATTTGTGTGTCTATTGCCAACCAATTGCCATTTAGCCCTTCATCTCATGGCAGAGTACACTCTCCCTGAGTGACGTGTCACAGGGAGCAAGGAGATCACAAAAACTAAAACCAGTTGAGTGGAAGAAAAAGGACCTGTGTTCCAGGAGACAGTCCCATTCAACCCATTCCTCTGCGACAGGACAATCTTCCATAATTCTGCCAAAAGATTCAGAGTCAGAACCTGTGACTTGACTTGAGCTGGTATTGGTTTTTATCAGTAGATTTTACAAACTGAGATGGAAATAACAAAGCTAACAGGGATAACGATGATAATGCAAACCCTAGATGCTGTGGAATTCACAGCAGATCAAGACAGAATTACAGGAAGAAACAACTCACAAGGAACTCTAAAGTATACTTAACCCCTAAATGCTTTAATTTCCCCCACCCAGCTTCACATAGCTGGGCCTTTTAAACTCCTTACACATTCATGTTTAACTTGCCAGAAATTAGCATTTCAAACTTGGACTGTGATGGCCCCTTTCTTTCAGTACCAGAAAACTTACCACCCCTGTGTTATCTTAGGTAATGTGGTAGCAAGTCAAAAAGGTTGCAAAATTTCATCTTATCCACAACTGTTTACAATTGGGTCACTTTGCATCACTTAACAAAGAAGCTTCCTTCTTTGAAGCCCAATGACATTGAGAATAACAGATTTGCATGTGTTCATGGCTCAACCAATCCACAATTCCAACAGCACATTACAACAATATCCTGGTAGCAAAAAGATCCATCTGATTCAGTAAAACTATAGCAAGTTTTAAGCTTCATTCAACATGCCATGCCCCAAACCTCCACAGGCTGAAAAACAAAAAAATTCATCGCTCTATTTTGCTGATGTACCTTTGGAGCCTGTAGATCTATTGATTGTGGATTTGAGTATGTCAAGTATGACCTCGCTTAAAAGGTGACCCACCCTAAAGGAATTCTAAGCACCCGTCTTGCTCAACATCCATCTAGGTAGTGCCTCGTAGGTAGGAGACCACTTGAAACTTCACTTGCAACCTTACTCCCCAACAAATCCAACATGAGTAAAACAACATGCAACCTCATTCCCCAACAAATCCAAATACAAAACTAGATTTGGGGTGGGATTAAGAAGTTAAGGAGCCTGAAGTTCAGAATAATGGCATGGGATGGTCTTCAGACACTAAGGAGTAAAGTAATGCAAATCTTGTGCAAAAGAAAAAAGTCAAGAAATCTGCTGTCATTAGACTCCCAAGGGTACATAACAAGAAAACATTAAGGGCTCAATAAGTGAGAAACAACAATTAGTAACTTCATAAGTAATGAGAATTTCTCCATACGTGGGATTTAAATCAACGTGAAAATAATTGAGATAATAGAACTCAAAGTAAGGCTAGAGAGACATCAGATCTAACAGTATACAAAGGAAACCCAACCCTCAAGAACACATAAAATAAAAACAAAACCAAAACCTAAGGTAAGGAGCAGTTTGAATAATGATGACAGTCACACACATGTTCTGAGAAAATCAACACCAACAAGTATGGGTTTTGACCAGTGTTGGGCAGGTATCAGCTTTTGAACATACCAGATGGTACTGGCTTTGAGTCTTTTAAATTTTCATACCAGCTGGTACTGGTATTGGATCTTCTTTTTGAGCTTTCATACCAGCCTGATCCTGGTATTAAGGTCCAAGACTAATTTTTGGCAGGGATGTGATAGGTATACACCTCATATTGAGACAAATATAGCCTTGGTATAAAATTGGTATTACCTCAATTCCCTACCAGGCAGGTATCGGTATGAGGCTGGTACTACCTCAAGTCATACTAATTTGGTCAGTTCTTTGATACCAGGACCAGTACCAGTCTATATACCAGGTTTCCAGCCTGGTACCTGTTCAACACTGGTATTGACCATCTACAATAATATCCCCACTGACTTCATCAGCTCCCAATAGTGAGTGTAGGTCAATGTCATACATCAAACAATGTACTTTCTGTCAAAAGAATGGCAGTTGGCTGATTGATGTTGACTGGGTCAACAAAATCCAGAGGAGAAGCAGAGACCAAAGAAAACAAGTCAAAGGGCAAACACAAAAAGAGAGAGAAGAAGAAAAAAGAAATGAAAGGAAAACCCAAACAAGAGAAGAGGAAGGAAAAAATGAGAACAAAGGTAGAGGATGTTAAAAGCATGAACTTGTGAGGATGAACTAGGCTTTGAAAAGCTCACTACTTAAGGTTAAGAAGCCATTGAAACAATCACTTTGAAGATCCCAAAGGCAAAAACACCAACCTGCACTCTTTCTCTGTTAAGCAAACCTCTGGTCTGGATTGATGGAAATTTGAAGAGTAACCTTTTCTCTACAGCAGACTGGTTAAACTTGCTATTTAAGCTACAAAGAACTGTTTTGAGGTATACAGTCAATATTTAAGCCTTTAGGTATTGCTACAAAAAATAAAATTGCAAGTGAAGTCATTAGAAGAAAACAAAACAATTTAGGGTATATGAGTGAACCCTGACACCAATATGGATTTTCTCTAGATACATGAAGTTTGAGAATTTCCATATATCAGGATATCAGGGACCAACAGATTATCTTCAAATTTTCTAACTAACTGTACCTAACCAAGAGGAACTGGACAAGGTAGATTTCATATCTCACAGGTTGATATTTCTAAAGGTAATTGAGAAATCAAAGGAGTGTGACAACAGAGGAAAAGCTTTTCCAGTACAAAATCTTGAGCAATTCAAGAACTTAATGGCTTCAACTTCTCCCAGGAAGTGTTTTAATGATCCAACTGTTCTCAGAGGGGATATCAGCTTCCAGCAACTTGGATAACCCAGTTATTGACCACTAGTAGGATAGCTTTATATAAGGGTGTAGGTAAACTAGAAACTTCTGAGAGACAAGTAAAACAAGCTACAGGCTTCATGGGGTTTTTATCAAGCTTCCAAGCCACAGTTTTCCTTTGAACTTACTAGCAGCAATGAAAGAACTTTGAAGCATGTGAAGCAGCATATTGCTTTTTACAGACAGAGACACAGTTTTTACTACACTTATCCAGGTAAGCAATAACAAAAGAATGCTGGAATGTTTGAAGGTGTTTGGAACCTTCAAAACTGCATCTGAAAACGGACTGAAGAGGAAGCACTATCATGGCTAAGGGCAAACATTGGATTTTTTAATGCGGCAAAACAAGGACATTTGTGTTTCATTCACACAAATTCAATGCACCCCAAATCTGATAATAACTCTCCTTAAAGAGACAAACTGTTTTAAGATATTCCACATGAACTTCAAACCTCTAGAAAAAAGACTAATAATGCTAGTTCGGACTTGAAAGAATGAAATTACATTAGGTACAAGTACTAAAGCAGAAAGATTACCTCTGCAGCAGGAGGGCATCATCTGTAATGGCCCAATCTCCACTTGACACCATGGAGGATGCCACCTTATTATACCAAGCATTGAGACAGTTTGCATGTGTACGAGTTCCCATTTGATCGGAAATGAATTGCCAGTTGACATTATCACGAAACTGCATCAACGGCCATCAAGTACAAGCAACATGAAACAGATTCAAAACTGTCATAACCAAGCAATTCCACAGGAGAATCATGTATAAAGCCAAGAACTGAGAAAACCCATAAGAAAAATTCCAAACTTACATGTCGATGATCCACTCTGGAATCAGAAGGATCTTTCTTCAACTGAGCATTTACACGAAGAGATGTGTGCACCAACATGTGCAACTTCTCATATTCTTCTAAAGTCCATTTTCCTGCAACCCAGTGCAAGGTAGTTAGTGGCATGGTAGTCAATAAGATGACAGAGCTGTTTTGCCTGCAATTTGCTGTATTGGAGTAGCAAAAGACATTACCCTTTGATCTCTTTAACTTAGCTTCCCGCCATTTATCTTTGCAGGAATATGAATACCTCCCAAGCTTCTCAGCAATTGTTTTCCAATTGTTGCCATGCTGCTTATGCAACCTGCATTCACATGATCCAATATCCAGGTGTCTTTAGAAGCAAACATTCAGTAAGTAACAGCCAAGCATACAGATCAATCATAACAGAGTTATTAATAAGCACCCCTTGTTCAAATTCTTAACCTCTAGATTCAAACTAGGTTTAGGTTTTGCAGTTTTAGGGTTTTGTTTTTAGGCTTTATGTTTGGGCCCTTTAGGGTTTAAGAATTTAAGGTTTAATATTTGGAGTTGGGGTTATGTACAGACATAACCAGTCAAAATGGAGAATTGCAAGTGAGATCTGACAGGTATTTGCTATTCTAAGTCTTCTAACAAGAAGCTATGGAAAAGCCTTGCAAATACTTCATAAGTGCTCCAACTTCATCCTCCTTCCATTTGCCAAGTAAAGTTCCAGGCATCAAAAGCCGATGTGCTCGTGCATACAACGACCGGAAAGATCGATGTGGTAGACTCTTTGCTGCAACCATCACTTAAACACAACACTTAAGAACACAATACATGCTTCCATGTCTGCTGATCACAACTACAATTTGCAAAGATTGGGCAGATCCAGGAGACAGGAGTGATGAATTGCAATAGGGACCACCAAAGACAAGTCTTGAGAGTCCATTTGGACTTACAAACTTGCTGCCAGCAGCCCCTGCAATCCTTATGTCTTGATGAGTTCAGCACTTTTGCAAGACCCTCATTTTCATCTAACCCTTGCTCCTGCATTGGTACAGCATCACCAAAAGCAGCTTGAATGAAATTCTACCTGCGGGAGTTCACAGCTTAGAATTGAAGAGAAATTGACAGAGCTCACCGACAGAGTACTGCGCACATCTATAAGAGAAAGCAGTGGGCGAGATCTTACTCTGATGTAATAAAAAATAGCCTTCTTCAGTTCTTCATCTTCCTTCTTGGTGAATTTCCCATGTACCAGATTAGCTTTCAGATGTTGTGTCTTCCAGGTATAATGTTCAAAATTCGAAGCAACATCCTCTTCTTGATCCTCTAGCTCCTCTTGGCTCTTGGCTGCATGTTTGAGTTCTGATGATAGCTTGATTGGTACCTTTTCATTTGTCTGCACTGGCTTTTGACGCGATGCATTCTCTCTGCTCTTAATGCTCTCCATACTTTTGCCTTCGTGGGTACCTTCCTTTCCATCCCGCTGCTTCTCGTTCAAACTGGCGTTCTTACTGGTTTGCCTTTCAACGGCCAGTTCTCGCCACGGTTTCACAGGACTCGTTGTTGTTGCTGCCTCCTTATCCTTCTTCCCTTTGTCGTGGCTGGTTCCTTGGGACTTTCTGCTTCTGTCACTCATCTCACTGGGACTACCTTCCTGCTGAAGCTGCGGCTTCTTCGTTGTCTTCTTTGGCGCGCCGATTGATGGGTGTCCACTAGCGTCGTTCAGTTTATGCCTCGTTTCTTTCACAAGCAGTGCTTCTAAGCCATCGCTATTCTCGATCTTCCTCTTTAACTTGCTCGATGGCACCTCTTCGACATATTTGTTCCCGATATCTGAAGCTTCACGTTCTAATTTGCTAAACGACACCTTCTTCGTTCTTTTTTCGTTACGGAACTTTCTGGGATGTGCAAACACGCTGTTCTCAGACGGTGGAGTTCTTCTTGCCCGTTCTTCAGCCAGCTCATCTTCTTTCAGATCCTTCTTCTTCCTCTTCTCCGCCAGATTCAGGCAAAAAGGCTGACTAGAACTATTCTCGGAATCCGGACACTTTCTCTCAATGCTTTCTTTCTCAACTTCAACACCAGTTCTCTTCTCTGTTCCATTTTTCTCACGAAGCTCCATCCCCTTCTTCTCCATATTCACAATCTCTCGACCCAGATTCAGGGATCAGAAACTAATCTCCCATTGTCCTCCCTGCTGTTCCTCTAAGTTTGCCTGTTGCCTCGTCCACCGCCCTCGCACGGTTTTTATAGTTCTGCCGACGACAACCATCACCACTCTCGCAACTGCAATTCTCCAACGTCTCTTTGCCATTGCCGCCAAACGAGCACTCTTAGCTTTGCTGACAAATATGGTAGAATTCAAATTCAGGAACTCGGAACCCTAATTTCAGGTACTCGAAACCCCTAAAACCCTACCTCAGGAACTGGAAACCCTCGAAAACTAATTCAGGCACTGGAAAGCCTAATTTGAAGAAACTAAATTAAATTACAGATTTCATGACATTGTCACAATTTTATTAAATAGCTCGGTGATGAGTCTCCATCTGGTGTGAGACAACCTACTGTTGCCTACACTTGGCTGGGCCGTTCCCCAATTAAGGGGCCTATATTTCACAAATGACCCTACCATGGGTCCTTACCCTACACTCAACTGTGTTAACGGGCCTATATTTTAGGAATGGTCCTAGTACATACCCCACACGATGTTTTTAAATTGCTAGTGATCAACTAATTAAATAAATTAAAATAAATATTAATTGATTATCTAACAAAATAAATTATCTACTAATTAGTAATTCTTGAATATTAAATCCAAATTATTAAATTTCTAACGTATTAACTTAATTATTAGATATTAAATCAGTTTTAGTAAACCATTAATATTAACTATTTATTATTTATTAATTATTAGCCATAAATTCTTGATTAATAAATCTTAACTATCACATAGTTTAATAAATATTAATAACATCATAATAAATCACTACTTTAATTTGAAAAATATTTTAAAATTAAATATTAGACAAAAATAATATATATAAATTTTATTTATTTACTAAGTGAAAATTAAATCAGTTTTAATTACTCATTAATACTAACTAGACAATTTAATTTGTGAATTATTCATTATTCATTGGCGGATTAAGTATTTATTTCAGAATTAAGTAAGTAATGAATAATGAAATTATTATTATCTAAATAATTATTTAGAATAATTAGTTGTTTCATAGTAACTAAATATTAAACAATGGTAAATCAATTATTGAAAAACTATTGATTAAACATAAATTCTTTATTTATATACTTATTGATAGAAATTAAGTCATTTTTAATTAACTAACTATTATTTCATATTTCTCAAATAATCAACTAATTGATATATAAAATTCATGAATAATTATTATATCAATTTATGATTTAATATGTAATTAATCAACAAAATTTTTTGAAGTAATTAATAAATGATAATTGATTACGTAGTTATTTGGTATTAATTATAATGTAATTAAAAATTAAATAAAATTATTTAGTTCATATTTTATACTAATTAATGAATTATTTGAAAATAATAATTGATCAATAATTAATGTTCATTTAATACAATAATTATATCATATCGATATGACCTCACTACCATAATTTAATCATACTTTAGTAAATATGGTATTTTAAAAATGAACCATACAAAATCAAAATGAATTTTTCTCAATCCAATATGCCCATAATATGGTCAAATATATTTATATATTTTTTGAATACAAATTAAATATTTATAAATACCATGAATATAAGTCAAATATTTTTAATGTACCTTGAATATAATTTAGATGCATTTTAATATGTTAAATAAACTTAATAGATGTTTAATATACTATGAATAAAATATGATGTGCCCCTAAACTCTTTAAAAAACCCAAATGTGGGTTCCAAAATGAAATAATGAAAAAGGAAAAAAGTTGGGCACGATTCTTAATTTGCAACATTTTAGGGGTAAGAGGGTGTGTTGGAGTTCCAAGATGAAATTAATACAAACTCATAAGCAAAAGTTCAAGATGAAATCAATATGCACAACCAAGGAAAGAGGGCAATTAATGCAAGTTGAATGCAAATGTTACGGCGGATTTAGTAGGGACAACCTCAAGCACAAGCTTTACACGACTTGTAACCTTTAGGAGGAGCCACCACTCTCCTCCCTATAATATATTTTGTGATTATTTGCGAAGGGTTACATCCAAATGACACTTTTTTTCGAGACTCCCAAGTGGGGTCCCAAAATTTTAAATGTTCATATCTATTTCAAATCCATTCTTTTTGAGCATATGAAGGCAATAACTTATAGACCTCAAAATATCTTCCAATGTTGTATTGCACACCCCAATTGGAGATGATTTGACCTCTTCTTTAAGGGGATTTATGGTCGAGAGTCAAATTCCGAATTTAATTCCCGACCTTTTTTTACATCATAACTCATGCATTTCATGTCTAAATGGACAATGTGAAAGCACTTTAAGCATCCACATTTCAAAGCCTCTCCAATGACATCCTTGGGGCTTCATTTGATATTTTTTTACCTTTTTAATTAGGGTTCTGAACATTTGGGACTCCCGCATGAGTGCAATTCCCAAAGTGGGAATCCGTTTAAGAATCATTAAGCTTAATCTTTTGCATTCTCCTCCATTTGTGAAAGTGTGTTTCACTCTTAAACACACTCTCTTGGCCTCATGTGCTTTTGCACTCCACACTTAGTCGCGAACCCCATGTTAGGGGTGTGACAAAATTTATATAATATATCTTTAATGTAGTCCACAAAACCCGAGTGTACATCAAATGTAAAAAATACCATAATAAATAACCAAATTGTAACTAAATGAACATAAAAGCTTATTATTGGATGAAAAATCCAATAAACTAGTCACTATGGAAAGGTGTGTAATTTAATAGTTGCAAAAGTAGTTATAAAATTTAAAAGATGATGACTAATTTATGCACCCCCAAATTCCTTGAAAGACTCAAATGTGAGTTTCAAAATGAAAACAATGGAAAAAAAATTTGGGGTACGCTCCTTTGCTTGCAACATTTTGGGGGTAAAAAGGGTGTATTGGAGCTCCAGGATGGGGACTAGGACGACTGATGAGCAAGTCAATTATTCATATCGATGTGCACATACCAAATAACAAATTGGTTAGTGTATAATTGAAACACTTTTGGTGCATTAACGAACCACATGCATACATGGATTCACAAGATTCTCGTGGCTCAGACTTGGGGGAAGCCACCACCTTCCCCTTTATTATTTTTTTGTGATTCACCATAGGGGCTTCACCCAAATGGCATTTTTCTCGAGACTCCCAAGTCGTGAGTCCCACAATTCCCAAAATTAGGACTCTTACCACTTTGGACGTTTTTAATTTCTTATGTAAACCTCTAATTGAGGCGAGGTTTAAAGCAAAATTTTAGCCTTCGTTAAGAGTTTTCCAATGATATGTTACACGCCTCCTACACACATGTAAATCAAGGCGATTCTTGAGTTTTAATGGTTGGGAGAATCAAGTTGACACTTTGACTCCCAACCCTTTTTTTAACCATAACTTGTGTTTTAAATACTCAAATGGATGATGCGACCCCATTTTAAACATCTACGTTTTAAGATATTTCCAATGATATAAGTAAATTTTCAATCCAATGAGTTTTGGCCCCTCAAAACATTTTTTGAAAATTTGAAAGTCCATCGGGATTCCAACTCCCAAAATGGGAGTCCATTTGGGAATGTGTGGGCTCATTCTCTCACACATTCCCACATTCTTGGGAGTGTGAATGTGATTCCCAGGTTGCACTCTTGACTCGCACCTTTCTATGCCCTTGCCTTGGTCGCAAGCCTAAGGCTAAGGTTGTGACATTAGTTGTAAAAATGATAAAACAAAATTACAAATGATAGGTAGTTGCATATGGTCGCATATGGTTGAATGGTTACATATTACAAGATTTCTTATATTGTCACCTTTTTGATTCCAAAGAATTTTTTTCCCTTGAGGTTCTAATTCAATTAGAATTTTGTTTTGTTCCCCCTGTTACTATATATAATTAGATTACAAATATAAAAAAATCAATGCTACATGTTTGGCCTTCAAAAAACAACACAATTTGGGTTTGTTTCAAAATACCATGCAGATACATACACAAAAAACCAACACAATAAAACTTGAAGAAACAAAACACAAGGAGAAAGCAATAAAGAAAAAACCAACAAAATTAGTTTGTTTCAGATTCCCTACAAATGATACATAATAGCCAACATAACAAAACTTGAAAAAACAAAACACAAGGAGAAAACAATAGAGAAGAAAAAAAACCAAAAAAATTTTACCAAAAAAAGGGCAAGATCATAACACAACAAAATGCAACATGAATGCAACAACATCCATGAACTAGTGAAAAGGAAAGATAAATAGGAATAGACAAAATTTTGATGCTCCTTCTAATCATCATCATGATGGTGTTGGTACTAGATAAACAAAAAGTTAGGTATATGTTATAGGAATAAAAATGGGGCCCTCATTGCTTTCTCATAGTTGCCATGCCTTCACCACTCATTGCTTCATGCTTTTGTTTGTTTCCCTATTTCTCATCTTTCCTTGCAACTAAGTTTTCTCAAACTCTTTTCACATATCCTAAGATTTTTTGGTGAAGGGACAAGTTTTATGAACACCTATTGTTGCGTGTTGTACATGATGTGCAAACCAACAAAGTTGTCTCTGTGCAAGAACAAAAACCTTTCCCTTTCCCATCCTTTGTGTGTGCATGTGTGTATCTCTTTTATTGCATTCGTTGCTAGAAAGTTGTTTTACAAGCAATGTTATTGCAACTATGGATTTTCCATCCAAGAAGCAACATCATCATGGAATTTTAAAGTGGATGAGAATTGGGGCAAAAGGACAACTAAATGAACTTATTGCACAAGATTTGCAAGAACTTCATAATCAAGGTGTTTTTCCAATACTTCAGAACAAAGGAGAAATTAAAGGAAAAAACTTTTCTTCAAAGTTTTGAGAATTATCCTTGTGCACCAATGCAGTGTTGCAATTTCTATTACATAAAGGGTGGACACTTAGATCATTTATCAAACCTATTGTTGATCCTAGTAAGATGATCGATCAAGCTTGACAACTAGTTTATGTTTTGAGAGCCAAAGAAACTACAAGAGACTAATTCAAGCCAACATAAGAATGTAAATGGTTTCATCACCACTTGTGCAAATTGCCATTCAATGTTGTTTGCAAGCTTCGTATCATGACATTTCAATCAAGCACAGTCCATACAAAGCTATCTTGAAAAGAATATCATTCACCCCTTCCTTTAAATCCTCTTATGTATTATTGGTCCTTGTTGGGGCAACTCCTCTTCCCCTAAGCTTACAATATCCAAATTTGGGTCATTAATTGCAAACATTTCTTGAGTTCGATTCCTATTATTCTTTTGGGCAAGGGTTTATGACTTCTATTCCTTCATCAACTTTACTTTTTCATGACCTAAATAACATCAACATGATTTCCCTAGGTTAGTTTTTGGTCACAACTAGAAACATCAGATCACTATAATTGGATAATAATTTAAGAAATATACATACCTTTGAAACTCAAACTCAAATTGAAATAGAAATTATGTATAGGTTATTTCATTTTGTTCAGTTAATAACTATTGGAGAAATTTTGGGAATTGCACAACACAAGGAGTTGTCTATTCATGAAGCATCTAAATTTGTGTTGCTCGCATTGTTTAATTAGTTTACTATCCACTAGACGAAATAACCAAATTGATTATAATTGTTACGACCCTAACCTTGGGCTTGTGACCAAAGTTAAGGCGTATTGGAGGGAATGAGCTAGGAGAGTGTCCCTAGACTGACACACACTCTCACAACTGTGGGAGAGTGAAAGGGAATGAATCCCAACTCTCCCACATGGGAGTGGATTCCCATTTTGGAAGTTGGAGTCCCAATTTGTCCTAAATGTTTTAGACAAGATATCAAAAAGTAAAAAAACTCCAAATTGGATTTCCAATATGTCATTGGGAAGGTCTTGAAATGTAAATATCGAAAATGCTTTCATGTTGCCCATTTGAATTTGTGTAGCACAAGTTATGGGCAAAAGAAAGGTTGAGAGTCAAACTAGCAGTTCGACTCCCGACCACTAAAACCCAAGAAAGTGATATCAAATGAAGTTTGATCGAGACATGCAATATGGTGTTGGAAAGATTTAAATGCGGGCTACAAGATAAAGTGTTCATACATCCAAAACAAACTTGGAATTAGGAAGATATAAGGCTCTAAAGTGGTAGGACAGTAGGAGTCCCAATTTCGGGATTCCCACTTGGGGGTCGGGTGGGATTCCCGACCAGAAAAACCATTTCCTTGTAGCCCTCGTGACCAATCACAAATAATATTATAAGGGGGAAAGTAGTGCCTCTTCCCAAAGGTCCAAGCTGAGTTAAACTTATGTTTGAGTTAGGTCGGGCTACGTCCCATTGCACCATTAACTCCAACTTGTACTAACCGCCTTCTTTACTTGGTTGTGCAAGTTGATCTTCACTTGAACTTTCACTTGTGAGTTTGTCTTAGTTTTATTCCAAAGCTTTGGCACACCCCTTTTTCCTTTGTGCTAGGAGTTAGGAGTGTGCCTTCGATTTGTTTTTTTGTTACAAATTCGAGACTTAGGTAGGGTAGTTACCCTCGATACCACTTGACAAACCTAGGGGTGCATCACTTACCAACATGCCATTCAAGTGTCATTGTAGCAAATATACTGAATTTCAGAAAATTAAGCTTTGTTACCTTGACTATATAATTTCTTGATATCTTCATTGAGATCGTTAAATTTTTTTGACTCTATAATTCCCAAATTTTCTTTACACCCTAATTGACAAAAGTAAAACACACACATGAAGATGATGATGTCGCAACATTCCAAGAGATCGTGAGCCTTCTTCTTCCAACACTTCAAAATAAAGAAACTCGCCAAAAAATGAAAGATCACTTATAGACCCATTAATAAAGGTCAAACTTAAATATTTGTGGTGTCACATAGCAGCCAATGAGGCCCCCAACTCTTTTAAACATGAGGTTTGCATCATTACAATCATTGTGATGAGTTTAAATTATGGGAATAGATGTATATGCTACTAGACTAGAAGTTACTACTACCTTAGCTTTCTTTAATAAATTACATTGGCATGTCGACACTTTGGTTCAACAATCTTAGGACAAAAAAACCAGAAGAAGAACTAATAATTCTTAACACTTGCCAAGTTGTCTAAGAACACCATCAAAAACTGCATCTAAACTAAATATTTGCATTTTTGACATAAAGATGAAAACAAAGAAGTACAAATATGGTGATACTTGGTTCAAAGATTCATCAAGCCAACAAATAACACGAATTAGACTGCCTTCCCCAATGTAATCCTTCCCAATGTAAGCTTACATTCTTTTCTTTTTCCTTGGGATTTGGTAAGGCTTTCCGCCAATAAACTCTTGGGTAGTCAAAGCCAATGAGTTCCATGTCAATTTCACCTTGCTACAAGAAAATTATGGAGGCTTGAAGTCATGCTTTTGAATGAATCTCTAGTGTAAAAAAACACCTCATCTTTTTCATTAGTATTCCCATCACCAATAGTAGCCCCCTCAAGCATGAGCCATTTTTTGAATCCTATTACATTGTTTGGGAAGGTCAGCTGGCCACTTGATATCTCTAAAATGGCAAGTACATTATGTTAACAAGATTTGTAAAAGAGGAAGGTGGTGATTGTAATTCCCTACTTTGCTAAAAAAAGTGATCATCATATGGGATGTGATGCAATCTTCATATAATAACAAGCCCATAGTTTTGAGCAGTTTTGTGATATGAAGATTAATCTTAGATCAAGTCAACCATATATTGCATTTTGTTTAATAGATATTATTTTATTACATCAATGTATGAAGAATCCATGTAAAGTATTTAAACAAGTCTATTTGTATGTGTTTGTAGTTTATAAACCTAAATCTCATACTATGTGGTTTGATCCTAATGCAAATACATAGGTGCACATTTGTCACAAGCTATGAATTGGCTAGCACGAATGAAAATATGTTTAAGGGTGGGCCAAGGCTTATACTATTTACATGTGTCATCTCAAACTATAATCATCCATTGTGATATCAAAGCAAACAATATTTTATTGGATAAAGATTTGAATCCAAAAATTGCCAATTTTGGCTTAGCAAGACTAATACGAAAAGGAAGAAATGAAATCATGACCCAAAAATGTGCTGGTATAGTGTATGTAAATCAAATTGAGTCAATCCAATTTGTCTTCTTAAGATGAAATTATTAGTTGTATGGCATGACAGTTACAATTTTTTAAGGAATATGAAAATGAAAATAATGAGCAAAGACATTAATTGGAGGGGATTGAAAAATACCACCAATTGATATTTGGTTGCTAAAGTAGAATCACAAGAATTTTTTTTAAAAAATCTATTGCTTATATGTATGAACTCAAGATAAAAATTCATGGAATCATTATCACATGATTAGTAATTGGACTAGTAGGTGCATACAAAAATATTAAATAGGTGTAAGGTAATCCAAAAGTTGTATCTTGTTATAAGTTTTATACTAACTTTATTAAACTTCGTGTGTATATTTTTTGTAGTGGTTACTTAATTCCTGAATACATGCTTCATGGCCAATTGAGTGATAAAGTTGATGTATATAACTTTGGCATTTTACTTCTTGAAATTATAAGTGGGAAAAAAAATCAAGATCCCACTCAATATGAAGATGAAATATATTTGCTCACATGGGTATGTGAATCATTTTCAATATTTTTTGGATATTCATACAATTTTCATAATTTTAAATTAATTTTGATTATAGAAACCATTAAAATAATTGAATAATATGACATCATTACACAAAAGCTTAAATTAACTTTTGAAATTTCATTGAAGACTAATATTGTTTAAACGTAAAATTAACTATTCAAAGTAACTAATGTAAAAGTTTGATATGAAAAATAAATTTCTTTGCATCATCATTATGAATGGTGTTGTAATATGGTTGTGAACATTCAAGATTAAAGCACCAATGTCGAATGAATTGTCCTGATATAGATTTTGTAGTGACTCCTTGCATTAGAAGAATTAAATATACTCCAATAATATATCATTACAACATAGAAGAAGAGACATCAAAGCATTCACTAATTGGTTATTGCAAAAAACATTTACACCAATATGATAAAATTGAATATGACTTAAACTTTTTTATATTGTAGGCATGGAAATTGCATATGATGAACAATCTTATGGATCTCATTGACCCAAGACTTTAATATAGTAATATTGAACGTTTTGAAGTGCAACGTGTATTGGAGACTGCCATTCTATGTGTACAAATTTTTCCAAAAAAATGTCCAACCATGTTTCACGTAATGGCAATGTTAACATGAGATGCAAATATTGTAATTTCTAATGATGAAGACAACAACCTAGACTAGGCTACTTAACCTAGGTTAAATGGCCTAGGTATCATAAGTTGCAAGAACAAGGACTTGAACTTTTCACCTCCACTTTGGGGTTCAAGTCTTCATCCATTGCAATACCACAACTTTTCATACTAAGTATATTAAACAAAAAATTATAAAAATAAAAAACTTTAACCTCAAATTAAATTAAACCACCTTAAATTGATATAGGTCAATCTATTTAGTACCTACCAACTTAGCTTAAATTAACCTAGGCCTCTTTAGGTTAACTTAGGATTAGTAAGGTTAACTTAATTAACTACAAGACTAGCTTAGGTTAACCTACGCCTCCCTACACAATTTTTTTAAAACTTAGTCTAGTCTAACTAGGATTATTTAAGTTCTAGGCTACCCTCAAATTAAGTTAGGGTAGACCTAATTAGGTTAGACCTAAATTAAACTAGGCTAATTTAGGCTATACATAAACTATGTGAGTCTAAACATGGTTAAAGATAATTATTTTAAATAATTTTGGCTAAAAACAATCATCTAGGTTAAACATGGTTAAACATTATTTTTAACATAATTATTTAAGTTAAACATGGTTGAAAATTATAAATGTGGGGCTAGACTAATATAATTTATATTTATAGTAGTGATTTAGGTTGAACATGGCTAAATTGATATAAATGAAACTAAACAAAAAAATTATGTTAAGCATGGTTAAACAATGACAAATTAAGCTAAATTTGAATATTTAGGTTATATTTGGCTAAATTTGAAATAAAAATAAACTTCATTATTAAACCAATACATGGTTAAATCTAGTTAAATTGTGATACAGTTATAAATGAAATTAAGTTATTTAAACTAAACTTGGCTAATAAAATTATTGGTCCTATATGATTGTAATTATTTATTTAGTCATTTTTGTTAATTACATGAGTCATGAAGTTAATTACTAGTTATTAAAGACATTTTTAGTCATTTCTTTAATCATGTTGGACATTGTAATTGCATAGGACAAGTTGTAAAAAACATGTTTTGACATTATGAACACTTTTGACCAATCAATAAATGTAATTTTATTTAAATTAATGTTATGGATTATGAAGTTGATTATTAGTTGTAACACCTTGTTGACACATGGCATGCCACATCATCATCATTAAAAATCACTAAAAGAAAAAGGCCAATATGTGACCAATGCATTTACAACTAATTGTAACTATTTGGTTTTGTAACTAATTTTTTGTCCTTTGTGACTAGTGTGACATCATGTTAACATTAATTGAGTTACCTACAACTAGCTTGGGATTAGTCTATAACTAAATGGGTTTACATATATATATGGGTTAGATTTATCATCTAAGAGTAGCCTTCTAAAGTCCCATTAATCACAAACGAAGTGGTGTTTAGTTGCAATCAACATATGTCTATATATATCCGTTATAATAATAATTTGATTTATGATTAAACTTAATATTCACAGTATTTTTATTGTAATTAAAATCATTGATGTGATTATTGTGATTATACTAATTTCATTACATTAAATTACTTATAATTTCAAATAAATTAAATGTATTCCAACATAAACTATTACACTAAATATTTTTTATTTTAAAATAAAAAATCAATATGTAATTATTATATAATCATAATAATTACTTTATTTATACATTAATTATAATAGACACATAATTTAGGATTCAGCTTAAATATTCACAATTTTAATTTTTAATATTTTAAAAATAAAAATATTAGTTTTTTATAATTATAAGAATTACATTCCATTATACAAGAATATTTAATTATGTATTTACAATATATAATTGTTATTACGTCATAAAAGTTTAGAATAATTTTATTACAAATTTTAAAAAATAAAAATAAATTATTATACTTGTTATTTATTATTGCTTACATAAAATGAATAAATAATAATACGACATAAATTTTCACATTAATTAAAACGATAGTTCCCAATCATAAAAAATAACTATTGTATTCATAACACTTATTTTTTAATAATAATAATAATAAATTATATCATAATTGCAAAGTTATGTCCTATAGTTAAGATTTTTATTTCAGAATTTTAAATTAATCTTAAAATAATGAGCAAAGTTGTTGTAATTACTATATTTTTAAAAAAAGATACACTAAAATAATTGTATGTATTATTCATTATTATTTATTTACAATAAATTGTTAATACAAGAACATACAATTTTATATTAATAATAATTATTCCATAGTGACATAAAATCATTATAATTACTTAATTTATTTGTAAATTAGAATTAGAATACTTGAATAATTTATTTATTATTAAAATTTATTATTATAAATTTAGTTCTTATTTAAGTTTTTAGAATTAATGTTATGACTATAACCACATGGATTTTAATATAATAAACTAAAATATTGATTTCTTGTAATTACTTGTTCATAATATATCACTTTTATAAATAATGATAAACGATTATATTTATTAATTATAAGTTACACTAAATAATTATTGTTACAACATATGTTTTTATATTATATAATGTTTATTCTTACAGTAAAATAAATAAATTACTATAATTAATGTTACATTATTCTAAAATCATTGTAATTATTTTAGATAAGAATTAATTATAATAATTTCATAATTATTTTATAATTGAACATAATTATTCACAATCTGTAAATTATAACTTTAAATCTGAATTAAAATTTGCAAAAATTATAATGTAGTTAAAATAATTATTGTAATGATTATATATATAATAAATTTCTGTAATTACTTATCAATGATAAATATTTTATAGTTATATTACAGTAATTAAAAATATATTAATATATGTTTAGCAAATTATTGTATTCATAGTTATTAATTACCACTGGAAAAAAAACATTTATTTGACCGATAACAAATTTTAAAATAATAAATGTAATTATATAATAATTATAGTAATTATTTTATTTCTAATTTAAAATAAATAATTTTTGTAGGAGTTTATTTTCTAATAAAAATTATTATTTCATTATTTTAAAATTGGAAATAGTTATTTATAATAATAATTTTAAAATTATAATATTTAAAGAATTTCTACATTAATTATATTATTTATAATTCGATTAGATGTTTGAAAGTTTTTAAAAAATTAAATATATAAAATATTTATTTATCTATGAGTTATGTATTGACAAGTTGTGAATAATTAAATAACTAGTTAATTAAATATTAAAATTTTATTAGTTGTTTAAATAATTGATAATAAATACTTAATATTTGTAGTGTATAGTTTATAATTAAAAGATATGTTAAATATAATAATTATTAATTAAATGGTTATTTAATTATCTAATGAGCCATGTATTTGAATTGTTTAAAAATTTAAAAGCTAAGGAAAAAGGCACAAAAAAAAATTTTGAAGTTACAACTTAGTTTGTGAAGAAGTTGCAACTTCAAAACTTATCCCAAATTATTTACTCTCCATTCTTAGTTTGAACATTATATAAACAAAGGGTGTGATCATCTAATTTCACATTAAAAAATGTGTGCACATGGGATGAGCCATTCAAAAGGCTGAACCCAAAACAAAATAAATAAATTATGCACAATTTTAAATTACCTACTTCCTCAACCTACTTATCTACTTAGTTAAATAGGTGTTTAGTTTGACCTACCCAATTAAGTTGACCTATGTACTTACCTACCAAAATACCTATTTATATGAATAGGTATTTAGCCTAGGAAAGGACGTACCTACCTTTTTTTAAAATTTAAGTATATAGGTAGGTATTTAGCTTGAGTTTGTATGCACCTACTTATGTGCCTACCTAAGTAGCTACCAACATAATATTAATATTTTGTATTAAATTCATTTAAAAATGCCACATGGCATATTTACATTGGGCTACATGTCATAATATATATCATCCAAACATGTGAATTGAGCATCCTAGATTATTTCAAAATAATATTATTATTTATTTTAAATAATTAAATATTGAGACTCGTGGTAACCATCATTTGCCTTCAATAATGTCCAAAATAGTCGCATCTTAATTGCATGTGATAGTACATAATCAATGGAGTCAAAGAATGAACTTGTATTTGTTGATTTTTTCATTGATCCAATATTTTTGTCATTTGCGACCAATATCACATGCAACTTGTCCAAAGCAATTAAGGGGATTTTAGTCGTAAATGTCACTTGCGATTAAAATTTAGTTGTAAAAACCAACTAAAAATAAATGTTTTTCTTCTAGTGAATTAAGTCACTATTAATTGATATTAGTCGCAAAAGTAAATTATATTCTAAATTCTTAATTTTAAATCATTCAAATATATTCATATAAATTCAAAAATAATATTATTATATTTACCCAAAAATTGAACAAGTTGTCATATTGACTTAATCATGATGCCATATGGTATTTTGATGTCCTTTGAAACTACATAGTAATTTTTGTAACCAAGTAGCTATAAACGTAGTCGAAAAAGACAATAGTTGTTTTTTAAACAAATCACAAAACCCAAGATGTGTTGTTTCATAAAAACCAAATTGCAACTATGATCATTACTTATTTTTACAAATTCTCAAGTCAAGAAATATTATTTAATAATGTTGAAACTGTGTGATGTATTTGTAACATAATAAATGTGTTACACATGATAACATTTGGTTGAATTTGAAATGAATCTTGATCATAAAGTATTTAAAAACACTTATTAAAGATTGTAACCAATCTTTCTAGGGATAATAATGAAATGTAACCAATGTAAAACTAGTTTGAATGACCAAGATCACAATCTAACAAATGAACTCAAGTTTGTCGTTTCATGATTAAAAATGTTTCCTTCAACATGCATTATTAATTTTTTATAACTTATTTTCACCCATTGGTCAAGGAGCCAAGGGTGTTGTATTTCTAAAAGGACTCATGGAATTTTTATTTTTTTTTATACATGAACTTTTATTGTTTGGAGTCTTAAAAGGTCCACAATTTTTCACTAAACTAGGTTAATTATATTTTTCAAGAATCTATATTACATATAATTGATTAAGTCTAATAAAATTTTCATAATTTTTTTTGTAAAAGATCATTTTTTTCATTGATATCATTTGATATTAAAACCTTAGTTACACCTTCAACTAAATTCATACCATCTTTCTTTTTTGAAATGAATGTGTTATATTAATTTTAATTTAAAACATGTTTCTATATGAATATAAAAAACCTCAAACATTAGAACTTTTATATTCATTCAATTTGGTTAAGGTTTAAATTTCACAACATAATATGATCATGTAATATAAATACCTAGGTTGGATCACTTTAACATGATCATTTCCTACACTTTTATGCAACCACATTTTTCATCCACTCCTTAATCCTAGTTTTAATCTTTAGTAGTTGTTGTCTCCCAATTAAAAGTTGAATAATGTGTGTGGCAATTGGTTGGCTACAAAATATGTTTTGGAATTAAGATGTGAATAAAGGCATGATCACTTTGGAGGTTGTGTTGATAATGTTTCTTAGTGGTTGCAATGGACATACATTGCACATGCAAGGTGAAAGTAGGCAATGATTTGTAGGAGAAGGCAATTTTGGTGTGTGATTGAAGTTAATTACAAAAGGAGGAGGAACCCAAAAGAAGTAGATGCAACCTCTAGTTACCACAACTCCTTCAACTTTGATCCTAGTGGTTGGACATTCTCTTCATAGTAATAATAACCACAATGATCAAATGTGTTTGCTATTCTTCCAATTGTTTAATGCGACATAGTCAAATTATTATAGGTTTGAAGTTTTCTTGGGTGGTCGACATGTTGAACATGTTTGCATGGATGTGAGTGTTGAAGCTTTGCATGGAATTGGAGATGCTACTGGATGGGATTGGTTACCTAACAATGATAATTTCTAGAGAGGTGGTGATGGTGAGCATGTGAACTTTTGAAATTGATTTAAAATAGTGATGACGATCAAACCCTTCGATTATGAAAAACTTGTGCGGTAGATGTTTTGATGGTTGTGACGATGATGGTGGGTGTTAACCCAAATTTTCATTTTATGTACATAGTAACTAATTGTTACTAATTGGTAACCAATGAAGCAATACTATTTTGAAGACTATTTTTGTTATTATGGCATAATAGGTAATCAATTTGTTATGATAATCGATAACATGTCTTTTGATGAACCAATCTGTTGAATTAACTAGTAATGGGTTTGTTAAGTTAATTGATAATTGGTATGTTAGCATAATCGGTTGTTGACATGATAGGTTTGTGTTAAACCTATGGCAAGTAATGTTACGATTCAATTTTGAATCAATTGATTATTGTATTAATGTTACCCATATTTAATAACATGTGACCTAACAAGTTATTGATCTTAATAGGTTGTTAAATCTATAGGTTATTTAACTTAACATGTAATTTGACCTAACTTGTGACTTAACCTAATCAGTTATAAAATTAACAAGTAACATTATACTAGTTAATAGATAGGTTGACATGTAGTTAGTCAATTGATAGTTTAAGTAATAAGTTAATAGAATAAATAGTTGGATAGGTAATGAAACAAGCTGCCATTTTGAGTTTTTTTGGATTCTTAATTTTTGTACTGGCCAATGATTGTTTAAATAGTCCATTTGGAATGTTTAAGTTTTGAATTAGTTGGTATAAGACTAGGACAAATTTATTTTGGAGACTTTTGATTGAACTTTGATTTTGTGTTTTTTTCCACTTTGAATAAACATTAAACATGTTTTGTTTTTTGTTTTGTTTTCTTGAAACTTTTTTGACAATTTGAATACATGTTGTTTTAAGAATTGTAAATAGATTAAATTTTTTAGTGTTCAAGTGTACTTGTTGTTTTATGAACTTGTTTATTGGAAAACTCAGAAGTTGAAAACCTTAATGGGAATAGAAAAAATCGTTAACATTTGGCAACCACATAGTAGATCAAAATTTAGGAGCAATCACGTTTAGAATTTTTGGATAGATTCATAATTTTAGAAAATTAGGTTTGAAAACCAATCACACTTAAAAATTCTAATTTGTATCATGTTTTACTTGTTTGTGTAAATTTTAAGATTGAAGTTGTTGGTTTTTGATTTAGTTTGAAAACATTAAAAAATAGGGAGAAGTTAGTGTAAAGTTTTCAAACTAAACTAGGCGCCCAATCTATAATCAAGTTTAGTCAAGTGTAAGTTAATTTAGCTAAATATAGGTTAGTTGAACCAAATTTAAATTAATTTAACCTAATTTAACCAAGTTTAGTTAAATTTAATTGAGATTAACCAAAATTAGGTCAGTTTAGTCAATTTAATCAAATTTAAATAAGTTTAGCCAAGTTAAGTTAGTTAGCTAAATGTTGGGTAATTAAACAATGTTTAAGTTTGTTTCACCAATATGAGTTTAGTTACATTAAGATTAACCAAGAATAGGTTATCTTAACCAAGTTTATGTTAGTTTAATCAATTTTAACCAAGAGAGGTAAGTTAAGCCAACTGTAAGTTGTTGAACCTAGTTTAGATTAATTTAGTTTAGTTTAACCATGTTGATTTTTGTTTAGGCTAGTTAATTTTAGTTTAATCAAATTTAATTGAGAGTAACCAAGTTGATTTTTGTTTAGCCAAGATCAATTTAGTGTAATCATGTTGATTTTAATTTAGCCAAGTTGAAGTTAGTTTAACCAAGTTTAACATATTTTTATAAAAAAAATTCATCAAACTTGGCAATGAATCTATAAATGAATGAATAGATGAATGAAAATTATTATTAACGATGAATGGATGCCTAAACATCCCCAAGTTACCAAAAGTCTTTTAAAATTATAAAAAAGTAAAAAACAAAAGTTGTGAAAAGTAAAAAATGTAATGACAGATGAAAAAAATCCACAAGAACTACTTGTCACTACATTCAAACTACTTGCCACTACATTGGATTTTTTGAGTCAAAATTACCTATTACCTACATCACTATGAATGTAGTGGCAAGATCATATGTATGAGTAAAAGATTTTGGAAATTAAGTCAAAGTGTGAATGCATTTGTGATACACATATTAGATACTTTCAAGTGCTCCTTCTTGCTTTTAAATATTGTGTTAAATTTATACAAGTTACTACCATGTTAAAATTTTGAAAAATTATTAAATAAAATGGGTACCTACTAGTTAAAGTAGAGTGCCATTTGTAACACTTAAAAGAATGGATTTCTCAACATAATGATTTTTAGACAATGAATTGTAGTGTTGCAAGACACAATGAGAAAAAATTCACACTACACTATCCTTTTGACTTTTAAACAATTATGGCCATTCAATTGAAGATTGAAATTTTAGTTGAAGACTGAATTTAACATTATGTAAAGTCACCAATTCTTACACATATTCAACAACTCAAATCATATACAGTTCCAATCCCTCCAACATACTTGACAAATAATTATGATCTTTGATTCAATTCATGAGATGGCCCCCACAAAGGTTTTTGGTTACAAATCTACACTGAAACCTCCAAAGTTGACAAGTTTTCACAAAAAAACCCCTCACCACATTCAAGATTTCAAAGGATTGAAATATTGGAAGTGGTGAGGGATCTTTTTGTGATGATTAAGTGCAAAATTGGAGACATGATCTTTTGCAAAATTGGATTTTTGTCCAGCATTTGAAACATTTGTTTTCCCTCCATTGCTTAGTTCATAAATCAATACATGTAGCCATGAAACACATTGATATTGTACTTGCAAAAAATCCACTAGGGCAGACCGGCCAATGACTGAACATTTAAGCACTCAGGGCAAGCTAGATCCAAGGGGAGGGCTATGTTGTTTCTAATGTCCAAACAAAACTTGAACCCCTTCTCGTGGTACATTAGACACACTAACAATCATTGAAAACTAATTAGAATTGAGAAAGTTACAGCCCCCCAAAATAAAGGGGGTCTAAAAGTCAAAAAAACATTTCACTGAACACTACAAAGGTTGATTTCTAAACATCCAAAAAATTCCTTGTATGTTGCTCTATTGCTATTGGAGTTCAAATACATTTTAAAAACTTCAAGTGACATTCCTATAACACTTTAAATTGTTTAAATAAATAAAAATAAGAAAGTTATGAGGTTTGAAAGTAGGAGGGGTCCAAAGAGAAGGAAAAAAAATCATTTTATAAGTTGTAAAGTTTATTTTGCTTCATGTTATTTTTCATTACTCCTTTCCCTTTGCACTTCAAAGATGATTTCTAAAGCTTGAGGTAGCATTCCCATAACATTTTAAATCACTCAAGATGAAGCACATATGACAAATATATAAATAAGTGTTTGGTCATAGGCAAGCAATCGGTGATGGGCCGGTCTACCCTATAGCTGGAATACCAAAGGGGTAGAGATGGGCCAGTCTACCTATTGCTTCCGGTGGTCCAAGGAAGTAAATGAGGGAACTCTCAATCAGGTGTCCCAGGTGTCCCTGATCTCGCTCCGCGGCAATCACATGGGGCTCATAGCCATTAGCTTCTAAAAGAAATTTTCACACATTTTGGGATGAGAGATGCTTGACAAATAGCAGCAGGTAGTTGATTATCAAAACCAAAGTAAACCCTAAATCCAAGTACTCTTCACCTCCTGATCATCTGCCATAACATACAATGTGTCAGTTTCCAAAAACAAGTTTCTAATGTTTATTCTGAAATTTCATAAGCAGGTGGAATTTAGTTGTTGGCACCATGGGAATCAATTGCTTCATTACAAAGAATGGACCCAAATTCCTGTACTTTACTCTAGGGTTAGTCTCGTCATTAAATATTCTTTAAAATGGAAAAAACAAATTCTTGTGAAAATATGAGCCTGAAGTGTTGAAAACCATCATAATTGTTACAAGCTACAGTCTGAGTAAGTTCCCTCATATGAAGAAATCGAGGTAGATCATGAAGAATAATAATTTATAATTTATTTTTTGAAAATAAATCATTATTCGTTTTGTCCGTGTGGAAACTGACCCTAGGCTAGGTTAGTAAAAAGTTGGTCATTTAGGCAACCATTTACACAAGTTGGTCATTTACACGTCCATTTCCGTAAATGGTGTATTTCCGCGAATGGCTGACCAACTGCAACACCGAGCCCCCATGGTTCTTAAACATCAACTCTTCTACATTTTTGGCTACCTATTTGAACTCAGTATAGAAATTTGCGATTTTTTTTTCCAACTTTGTTCTAAATATGGCTATTGGAAACCCGAAATGGCACTTGATTTTTGGCACATATATATAGGCTGTATAGCCAGAAAAAGAGGTGTCCCTCAGTGGACTTCCATAATGCCCTTAACCGCCGATTTCTGCTACTGTGTGTTCTTCTGCCGTCTCTGCTTCTTCTTTGAGTTTTTCTCCGGTCCCTGGAAGTCATCAGAGAAACTGTGGCTGGAGTTCTTTTGGGATCCTTCCCAATGGTGGGGTCACGGATCAGAGAAGGTAAGTGGACATCAAACCTCTCAAAGTTCCCATGTCGATGCAGCCATAGCTCTTGACGTTGGGGTCAATCTTGTTGCCCTCTCTTGGGTGCCATCGTGCCCTGATCTAAACAAGTGGCATGAATCCTGTTTCGTTCCTTGGCAGTCGTGGGATAATATTAGAAGCCTGGAGAAAGTAGGTCAATGCAATATGCTGATGGAGAAGGTTCGTGCAGCTTTTTCTCTTCTCATGGTGCCATTTAACCCTGGGATGTGCAGAATACCTGACTGCTCCGCTTGATCTGGATTTCTGGTTGTAGACAAATCGAAGATACTTGGATTTCAAGCATAAGAAGATGCATCAATTTCACTCCATCAATTTCAGTTGGAATAATGGAGAGGTTGGCAGATGACTTTGGAGCATTGGTGATGAATTTGTAGTGTGCGAAACCCTAAACCAGAGTTTGATGATTCAAGTGGAGCAGTTGAGGTTTGTGTATCAGATTCAGATCCAGCACTCTTGTCACTCCAGCCCTTGACCACTTTTTTTAGTGTTAATTGTGAAATTGAGGATGACTGTTTTGAAGAGCAGAAAGTGCAAGAAAGCACAGTCATTTGCCAGGTGCAAATAGGTTTAGGAAATGCACATGTAGCCAGCATAGGCTTGAAGGTTATCTATCTTGCACTCTCCCAGGTGTAGACTGTGTTGGGACACTGAATCAGAACACCCAGGACATGCCCTCCATCTTTACCTCTAATAATCTGGTTTCTGCAACAAAAGCCCTTGAAGCATCTCAGGTCACTATGCTCAAAGTTGTAGACCAAAACAATGCTTTCTTACTGGTGAGGGTCTACAATCTTCAGAACATGCCATTGACAGCCACAGTAAAACAGTTGGAAAGAATATGATACAGCATGGATGGAAGGACCATGCTTTGGATTTTCCCTTATCCATTCATCTCTATTGCCTACACTTTACCAAAGCAGCAGGCCCCTGATTGAATGCCGAACCAAAAAGCGCTAGGTTTGCTGGGGTTTAATTCCCACGTAAATTGCACACTATCGAACTGAACTTGGGTAAGGAGTTATGTAGTGGCTATTTTGTAAATCTTGAGCACATCATTTCTATCCAGATAAGTCCCACTACTGATGCAAGCCTCCTCATGATCAATCTGTTGCCTGTCCTACCCCACACTGCATCAATTTATATGGATAAGAAGTCTACATCCACAAGACCCCACCCCACATTGCATCAATTTATCTGGATAAGAGGTCTACATCCACAAGACTACGGTGGGCAGGGTTTTATGGGTATGGTCCTTCTCTTTCTCAGCTATGAAAGAAATGCCTTATGAGTTCAGTGGCTTTTCTAGATCAAAAGGTCATTTGGTCTTTGTGCCCCAGACAATGTACTAACATATATGTGCAGGTACCTCCTGCCCCCTTCGCATAATCAATACAATGTAACTAGAAAATGACTGTTGCTAGGGGCTTCAAGATGGAGCTGCTTGAGGGGATATTGCACACAGGGAATGGGCACTCCAAGTGTGGTGGCAGCAGTGGCTGTTCTAGGGGGTCCTGTTTCAGCAGCATCTCCATTTATGTCAAGCTCACAACTAGCTCTGGGAGGTTGCCCACATCCACATGATGTGGTGATGTGGTGAGAGGGTTAAACCTTGCATGTCTGTGAAGAGTTTGAAAGGATCATGTTTTGTGTATGAGTACTATATTTCTGTGCATGCAAAGGAGGAGGTTTTCTGTGTCTTTCACAAGGCGATCTACCCTTATTCACAGTATTTAGTGCAAAGCAATGCAACAGTGCTGTTTGCATCTACTGCCAAAAGCCAGGTGCTGTTCTAATTGCATTAGTTAAACCTTGTTCTTCCTAAGCATTATTCAAGTGGTTATTGTCAACGACTATTTACTAATTGCTTCGACTGGAATGATTGTTCCCTCCCCCAAAAGATATTCTTCTTTCCTAACCCCCTTTTTCTCCCCCCGCCCCCACCCTCCTTGGATATCTCCCCCTCAAGATATTTACCAGTGTTGTGGGGTTCTCACTGGGACCCCTGGTTCTCAGATCAGTTCTCAGAATGAGAACAGACTGATCTCCTTTCGGCCTTGGCACACTGGCCCTACTTGTTTTCTCATTGTTTACCATTCTCATTCCACTGTGAGTTTGTGACATTGATTTATGACTAGCAAATTCACAAATCAGTTTGAGCTGAGTTTTGATGTTGGAACAAAATTTGAGTTGCTTTGTGGAACAATCCTAGGTGATCCTTGCTAAGGGGCATCCCATGCCAATGCATGAGCACTAGAGCTGTTCCAAATCCAACCACAAAATGCAAGATCTTGACATCAGACAACATACATGGTTACTACAACGCCGCAATATATATATAAGTGGCACGAGGAATTTCAAGCACTAATTGACACATCTAGTTGTGTCTTTGTCTGATAGAAGACACCTTCTGTAATGACTAAGCTGGCATCAAGACAACTTCCCTGCTTGTTAATATCATGCTTACCAAAAGGAATTTCAATCCGAGATTCTATGGCCTCAATTGGTGTATGATCTGTAGCATAACCATACACTCATTGTTGACCTCCAAGTTGTTCCACGGGGCAAAATCAATACTAGCATTCCACCAAGAAGTGAACATTCAGTTAATTGCCAAACAAGAAGATGAATCTGAAGCATATAACAAGGAGTATGAGATGGTGAGGTTTATACTACAATTATGGTTGAAGAGGTGGCAAAGCTGTGAAACTTTTTCAAGGTTTTCAGTTTTCTGAGCACTTTGTCATTATGTGCTGCTGCAGCTGATGGGTGCTGAACCGCCATCCAAGCAGGAAACAAGAAGTGCCACACACTGCATTGCAGGCTTGAACTAGACCAAGGGGGCAGGGGGGTAACATCAAATGGCTAAAGAACTCAAAACACTCATCAATGTTTTAAGAGTGCAAACAGGTGCAGCATGGTGATCATGTTACATTGCAGGCACAAAACAAGGCAAATAAGGAAAGAAAGAGGTCAAGTGTACTTCTTAAACCCATAATCATAGCTGGGATGCATCTGTTGCAACAGTATACAATGTTTCAATGCCTCCAATTTCAGTCATGCCGTTCTTGGCCTTTTGGCTAAGACTCAAGTGTAGTATCTTTTCATATTAATTTAATATTAGATATGATGCTCATTGAGCATCATGATATTAAACTAGTTTCTCTTGGCTGTGAGCTTGTCTGGCAGCTTGCTGCCTTGAGCCCATGTGCATCGCCTTGGTTTTGCACTACCTCCTAGGTAGGTGCACCCCTTCCCTTTTGGGGAACCAAGGAATGTAAGCCGGATGCCTTAGCTGTCACTTGAGCCTTGCTGCATATATGAAAGGAACTTATATGAAGGTAGTTGCTATAACATGTTAATATGTCAGGACAATGGAAACAGAAAAAAGATCAGAATGGTGGATATCTGCCATGCTTGGAGATGCAGCATTGAGGCAAGGGCAGCTTGAGTATTTGGTTAGTTTTTTTTTTAATGAAGATAATTATGATGAGCAACTAAGTTGATGCCTTAAACTACTATTACTACTACTCTTAGTCAATATATTAGTAGAGAGGAATGGCAGTTAATGAGTAAGTTGTTGTATGAATTTGTTGCCATCCCCTCTCTCTACTCTGCCTCTTCACTTTGAGCTTTTGATGTGTTCATATGCCTTCCTAATTCTCCATTATTAGCCTAGGTTTTATGGTGACTCCAAGCTTCTGTTTGTGATTCTGAATTCATTCATTGCTGGAAATTATTTTGTAGTTCTTCAAATGTGTGCAGAAGTGAGAGCTTTAAGTCCAATTTGCATTTGTTTCAGTCCCACAGATCTTCACATGTAAATGCAAAAGAAACAAAGCACTGTGTTTATATTGGTGGAGTGAAGAATTGATCATTCAGGGTCAATTGGGAATGAGTCTGTTGGGAACCATCAGCCTGA
>Ga0116229_10001740_pt1 | contig 34644 bp, 27 predicted proteins | sample S1TSphgellanicum_3_FD_87313 | JGI IMG/M metagenome (GOLD analysis project Ga0116229, IMG submission 87313) | Host-associated microbial communities from peat moss isolated from Minnesota, USA - S1T2_Fc - Sphagnum magellanicum MG | ecosystem: Host-associated > Plants > Peat moss > Unclassified...
ATGCCGGCATCCGGTGATCCGATAGTACTCGCCCAAGCGCTCAGCAATCTCATCGACAACGCGATCAAATTCTCTCCCGAGAATGGCGTCATCGACGTCGGCGTCCAGCGCCGTGGCGGCGTCGCGGAAATCGTCGTCAGCGACAACGGTCCCGGCATAGCCGACGCCGAAAAGGCCAAGGTGCTCGAGCGGTTCTATCGCGGGGATGCCAGTCGCGGCACACCGGGTGTGGGACTCGGCCTCAGCGTAGTCCAGGCCATCGCCAAACTGCACGGCAACGCGCTGGAACTGTCGGATCGCAGTCCGGGTTTGCGCGTCGTGCTGTCGCTGCCCGCGTGAGAGCACACCTACACGCCGACAGGCCCATCCTCGGGTGCCCAGGATGCCCGCTCGAGCCTACTGTGGGGGTCGACAATCGCGGGTTTCCAACAGGAGCACATTCTCATGGGCGATGACAAACCACTTGCCGACAAGAACGAAAGCCGACTGCGCGGTCGGGCGCTGAATGGCGCCGAGCAGAAGGACGCCGTCGATCATGCCGATTTTGCCAAGGATCGCAATCCCGATACGGAGTTGCATCTCGACGGGGAAGCCGACACGCTCGACGATGACGGGCTCGACATCGAGGACGACTCCGAAACGCTGGCCGGAACCCACGGCAACGTCAGGCCATGAACTGACGAGCGTGTGATTGGACGCGCTGTCGCGTGGGTCGACACCGACTCACGCCGCTGGCGCCCCGTTTGGGCGAGGGCTAACATGCTTGCTCATGCACAAGCTCATGCAGCGAATCGCTCTGACGGCGCTGGTCCTAACCGACGGTTGGGCGGTGACTGCGGTCGCGCAAACACCGGAGCAGCAGCAGATGTGGGACGCGCAGCGGGTACAGGAACTCGCCGACGAGAAGGCGAAAGCGGAAGAACTTCGCAAAGCGCGCGAAGCGCGCAAAGCCGATCCGATGGCGTGGGTTCGCACTTTGGACCCCATGACCGCGGGCGGTTGGGAGTTCCGGGGTGTGGCGAGTGACGGTTCGTGGGCAGCGTACACGACCACCCACCAGATGAAACGGTCGGGCAAGAGCGTCACGGTATGGCTCCGGCAAGAATATGCCGAAGTGCAGGTCAACGCCGACACTCGCTATATGAGCGTCGTCGAGAAGGTGCAATACGACTGCGCGAAAGAGCGCGAGCGCCCGCTCGTCGTCATCTATTATTCCGGCAGCAACATCCAGGGCAGCGCACAGACCGAAGAGCCGGACTCGAAGTCCATCCCGTGGAACGCCATCGTGCCGGGCACGCGCGATGAGTTCAATTTCCTGTGGGCGTGCGGCACCGATCGGTAGAAACCGTTCGCCGCCCCGATCATATTCAGCATCACCCTACTCATCACGGTCATATTCAATAGGAAGCGCCCATGCCGCAAATGAAAGTCGTTCAGATTGCGAAGCCTAATGCCAATCTGGAACTCGTCGAACGTGACATCGCGGAGCCTGTCCCGCGCCACGTGCGTATCAAAGTCCAAGCGTGCGGGGTATGTCATAGCGACATGTTCACCGTCACGGGAGGGTTTCCCGGTATTCAGTATCCGCGCGTGCCCGGCCACGAAGTGGTGGGCATCATCGATGCCGTCGGAGCGGACGTACCCGACTGGAAAAAGGGGATGCGGGTCGGCGTGGGCTGGCACGGTGGTCACTGCGGTCATTGCCCGTCCTGTCGTCGCGGCGATTTCATCACCTGCAATCGCGGACAAATCCCCGGCATCTCCTATGATGGAGGATATGCCGAGTACATGACTGCGCCCTTCGAGGCGCTCGCCTCGGTGCCCGAAGATCTGAAGTCAGAAGACGCGGCCCCGCTCCTCTGCGCCGGCATCACCACATTCAACGCGCTACGGCACAGCGGCGCCGCTCCCGGTGATCTCGTGGCAGTGCTCGGTGTCGGCGGCCTGGGTCATCTGGGCGTGCAGTTCTCCGCCAAGATGGGATTCAAGACCGTGGCCATTGCCCGCGGGGCCGACAAAGGACCGTTGGCGAAGAAGCTCGGCGCCCACCTCTATATCGACAGCACCGTCCAAGACGCCGCCGCGGAACTGACCAAGCTCGGCGGCGCCAAAGTGGTTCTGGCCACCGTCACGGATGCCAAGAGCATGAGTGCGATCGCGGCGGGCTTGGGTATCGATGGCAAACTTCTCGTCGTCGGTGCCAGCGGCGAGCCAATCGAGGTTTCTCCTTTCGCTCTCATCGGTGCGCGCCGTTCCATCGCCGGTTGGCCCTCCGGCACGGCGCCCGATTCTGAAGACACGATGAATTTCAGCGTGCAATCGAACGTGCGGCCCATGATCGAAACCTTTCCATTGGCCAAAGCGGCTGAGGCGTATCAACATATGATGAGCGGTAAGGCGCGCTTTCGCGTGGTATTGATACCCTAGCCCGAGCCCGCCTGGCAATAGCACGACTCGGCCTGGAACTCGGGGCAGATCGCATCAATCCGGCGGGTTGTATTTCTTCAAGAAATCCATCGACGCCTGCAGCATCTGCAGGCGGGTGGCGCTGCGCGACAAGTAGTGGTCCTCTTTGTCCAGAGTGACGAACTCGACGGTTCGCCCCGCCTTCTTCATCGCTTTGGCCACGTCGACGCTTTGATCGTACGGCACGGTGGTGTCGTCGCGGCCGTGGATCAACATCATGGGGACAGTGAGCCGATCGATGTGCTTGAGCGGAGAGATGGCATCCAGTCTCTTGTCATCTGGATTGTCCACGCCCAGAAATCGCTCCCAGTAGCGCTGCCCCGTCTTCTCCCCGTACGACTCTTTTCGAACCACCCACCGCATGAAATTCGCGGGATCCGACACAGCCGATACGGCGACGGCGCAGCGATAGATGCCCGATTGCAGCGTGACGCCGGCGAGCGCGGCGTAGCCTCCGTAACTGGCACCGACGATGCACGCTCGCTTCGGGTCCACTATTCCCTGCGCCGCCAGATAGCTCAATCCATCGGAGAGGTCGGTCTGCATTTTGCGACCCCATTCCCCATACCCCGCCTCGATGAATTTTCGGTCGAGAGACGAGCCGCGATAGTTCGGTTGCAGCACGGCATAGCCCTGCACCGCCAACGCTTGTGCCCACCAGTCGAAGCCAAGGTTGTCGCGCGCCTGCGGGCCGCCGTGCGGAAACACGATCAAGGGCAGATCCTTGGCAGGTCTGTCGGGCGGCAGCGTCAAGTACGCCGGAATTTCCAGGCCATCGACGGCGTTGTATTTGATCGACCGCATTTCCGCAACCTGGGTGATACCCTCGTACACAGGACCGACGGGTTTGGTCAGATGCTCCTTGGTATCCGACAGATAGTAGCCATACCCTGATTTGGGTCCCTGCACCTGCAGCAGGAGTCGCGTATGATCCGCCGACACGGAATCCAACTCGACTCGCTGATAGCCGAAGACCCGTACCGTCCAATCCCATCCGGATTGCAACGCCTTATCGATGAAGCGATAGCGCGTCTCGTCGCCGACGTACCCCATGCCGATCATGCGTTGGCTACCGGGCTGCGTCAGTAGTTCGGTCATCGCCTCGTTCGGTGCGAGATCGGCACCCCACGTGCCGTCCTTGATCGAGAGCGGCCGCCAGCTGACACCATCCGCATCGGTCACGGCCACGACGATCTCCTGTCCGGACGCCGTCAATCCCAGCATGTCCGGAGCATCGATGGGCGCTATGCCTGAAACGGTGTGCAACAAATGACGACCGTCGTAGAGTCGAATCGACCAACGGCGCTCCTGCTCGAAATAATCTTGTTCGGCCACGACCTCGCCCGAATCGTCCACCAACCATCCGTTCGTGGCAGTTCCGCCCTTTTTGACCAGCACCTCCGACCCAGTGTTCAAGTTGATCTTGAACAGGGCAGCCTGAGTGACATCGGACACGTAGATGCCGTGCACGTAGAGCACCGTATCCTTGCCGCTGTGAACGACGACGGGCGCTCCCGTGACCACGTTCATGGTTGCAGTGTAGTCGCGAACATGGTTCAGCAGATCGCTCCATTTCTTGGTTTGCAGGTTAAACACATGCAGCAGGTGCCATTCGGTTTTCTCACCGGAGAGTTCCATGGGCATCACGGAGGATGCAGAGGTGACCAGGAGATGATCGTCGTCCGCCCATTCTATCGACGGCACCTTCGAATCACCCAATCGTAGAACGGCGAGCAACTTCTCTTCATCGATCTCGATTATGGAGAGGACGCGCGAATCTAGCGCCGTGTGGACCAGCGCCACTTTCGTACCATCAGGCGACAACGACGCTTGCTCGATGGACGGCAGCCGGCCATACGCCTCGAGCGGCACCGCCGGCACTCGGCACGCCCACAGGCATACCCATATAAATAGCGTCAATGGGCCGACAAATCGCTTCCGCACCCGCGCTGCGCGCATTCCCTGGTTCATCCGACTCACTTCAATAATTCGACCGGCAGCGTCGACCCGAGCGCGGCTGCACGCTTGGCCAGGGTGCGATAAAAGGTTACGAATGCGGCTGCCCGCGAAGCACGGCCCAGATGCAGCGCATCGGCGAGGTCGAGGCCTCGTTCGAATGCCTCGGTCGCGCTGCACGATATTTTGTCTTACCTAGTAAGTCAACAAACGGCCGCGATCGCTGCCTATACACCCATACAGCCTTACGCTAAAGTTGACCCGAATGCGCATAAATACATGTTTGGCGATCGTCGCGGGGGTGGCGATCGTGGCGGCACTGTTTGCGCTCCATGCGGCGAGTTCGTCCGTCCTCGTGACGAAGGTCGACATCGAGGAAACCCCTGCGACGATCTATCGTCCCGTATCGGGCCCGGCCGCACCGGTGGTCCTGATCGCGCATGGGTTCGCCGGCTCCCAGCAACTGATGCAATCCTTCGCGCTCACCTGCGCCCGCAACGGGTATACGGCGGTCACCTTCGACTTTCCAGGGCACGGCCGCAATCCGCAGCCCCTCACGGGCAGCATCACGGATGTCAATGGGGCTACCCACACGCTGCTCGATGACACGACGCTCGTGGCGCGCTATGCGCGAGGTTTGGGTGACGGCCGCCTGGCCGTACTGGGTCACTCGATGGCGTCCGATATCGTGGTGCGCTTCGCGCAAGCCGAGCCGGACGTCGGCGCCACGATTGCGGTGTCGATGTTTTCGCCCGCCGTCACCGCCACATCGCCGCGCAATTTGCTCGTCATCGTCGGCGATTGGGAAAGCATGCTGAAGCGCGAAGCGCTGCGCGCGGTGGGGCTGGCGACCGCGCCGGCCGCGGCTGAGGCCGGCGTGACCTACGGAGACTTCTCGATGGGCAGCGCGCGACGGGTCGCATTCAGCCCCCATGTCGAACACGTCAGCGTGCTCTTCAGCGAAGACAGCATGCGAGAGACCTTGGGTTGGCTGGACCACTCGTTTGGCGTCACGCGTAGCCAACCCCCGGTCTTCGATCATCGGGGGCCGTGGATCTTGCTGCTGTTGGCGGGCGTCGTCTTGCTCGCGCGTCCCCTGTCCCAATGGCTGCCCCGCGTGGCGTCTCCGCCGGTGGGTGCCGGGTTGCCGTGGCCTCGCCTCTGGATCGCGCTCTCGGTCCCGATGCTGGTGACCCCGCTGATTCTGCGCGTGACGCCCACGCATTTTCTGCCTGTCCTGGTCGGCGATTATCTGGCCGTGCATTTCGCCTTGTACGGCCTCGTGACGTGGATCTGTCTGGTTTGGCTGCGTCGCACCCGGGCACCCCGCCATGGCGGGACATTGCCGCGGACCGAATCTGGCGTGCTGCTACGACTGGCCGGCGCCTCGGCCGCCGTGATCGCGTACGGATTCATCGCGTTGGTGTGGCCCATCAATGCGTTCGTCACATCCTTCGTTCCGGGAGTGCAACGCGCCGTGCTGGTGCTCGTCATGTTGGTGGGGACGCTGTGCTATTTCTTGAGCGATGAGTGGCTGACCCGGGGGGCGGGGTCGGCGCGCGGTGCCTATGGCGTTTCAAAGGTCGCTTTTATCGTCTCCTTGGCGATTGCGGTCGGGCTCGATCTCGAGCGGCTGTTTTTTCTGATCATCATCGTGCCGATCATCGTGCTCTTTTTCATCGTCTACGGCTTGTTCAGCAAATGGTCCTACGAACGCACGGGCCACCCGTTCGTCGCCGGATTCGCGAACGCCGTGGCATTCGCCTGGGCAATCGGGGTGACCTTCCCGTTGTTGGCGGGGTGAGTCCCGTTGCTCGCGGGGACCGCTATCGAATTGCTGCGCCGACGGTTATGCTGCGCGTCAAATGGATGACCAATCCGCTCTGCTTGGCCAACTGCGCATCGATCGCGGCACCGCCGGGCCTTCTGGCGGGGCATGGAAATGGGTTGTCCCGTTGGCGGCGGCGATCGTGATCGGAGCCATCGTCATCGGCATCGGGATCAAGCCCACTCGCATCCCGGTGCAGGTCGCCGTTGCAGAGCCCTTGGCCGGTATCGCCGGAGCCGCGGCATCCGTTCTCGATGCCTCGGGCTATGTCGTCGCGCGCCGCCAGGCCACCGTCGCCTCCAAAATCACCGCCAAGATGGTGGAACTCGACATCGAGGAGGGCGATCACGTCAAGGCGGGCCAGACGATTGCCCGGCTCGACGACACCAATATTCGCGCGGCACTCGACCAAGCGCGCGCCCAACTCGACTATGCCAAGGCAAGCCTCGACGAGACCCAAGTCAATCTCGCCAACGCGCAGCGGGATTACGACCGCCAGAAGAGCCTTCTGGAGGGGCACTTCGTCAGCCAGGCGGCCGTCGACAATTCCCGGACGGCATTGGACGCCCTGCGGGCGCAGCTCGCCACGCAACAACGCAACGTCGCCGTCGTCGCACGCGGCATGGACTCTGCCCAGCGCAACCTCGACGACACCATCGTCCGCGCCCCGTTCGCGGGTGTGGTCACGGTCAAGGCCGCGCAGCCCGGCGAAATGGTGTCACCGATTTCCGCCGGCGGCGGGTTCACCCGAACCGGCATCGGCACCATCGTCGACATGGATTCGCTCGAATTCCAGGTCGACGTCAACGAGAATTTCATCAACCGCGTGCGTCCCGCTCAGCCCGTGACAGCGAAGCTCAACGCCTATCCCGATTGGCAGATACCGGCGCACGTGATCGCCATGATTCCCACCGCCGATCGCAGCAAGGGTACGGTCATGGTGCGCATTGCCATCGACCAGAAGGATGCGCGCATACTTCCTGAAATGGGCGTGCGGGTTTCGTTTCTGGCCGATCAATCCACGGATGGCGCCGCTCGCGCGGCCGGCGTCAGCGTACCGGCCGCCGCGGTTCTGGGTGCCGGCGCGGCAGCCGTGGTGTTCGTCGTGCACGACGATACGGTCGAGCGGCGGGCGGTAAGGGTGGGCGAGCGCAACGGCGACGCCGTGACCGTCGTGGCGGGTCTCGACGCCGGCACGCGCGTGGCGCTCGGCGATCTGACGCAGCTCAAGGACGGCGCCAAGATCAGGATCGAACCGAGGCCATCAGGCCCGTAACGAGGGGGAAACCAGTGAGCGATGCCATCGTCTCTTTGCGCAACGTGACCAAACGCTACGTGCGCGGTAAACAAAGCGTCGACGTGTTGGGAGGTTTGACCCTGGATATCGCCAAGGGTGAATTCGTCGCGCTGATGGGACCAAGCGGTTCGGGCAAGACCACGCTGCTGAATCTGATCGGCGGACTGGATACGCCCACATCCGGTGAAATCACGGTGGCGGGCCAGCGTCTGGATCAGCTCGGCCGCGGCGGCCTGTCGCGCTGGCGCTCGCATCACGTGGGCTTCATCTTTCAATTCTACAACTTGATGCCCATGCTGAGCGCCCAGCGCAATGTGGAACTTCCACTGTTGTTGACTCATCTGCCGGCGGCGCAGCGCCGGAGCAACGCCCTCGCCGCCTTGACTCTCGTCGGCATCGCCGACCGGGCCAAGCACAAGCCGAACGAACTGTCGGGAGGCCAGGCGCAGCGCGTCGCCATCGCGCGGGCGCTGGTCGCGGACCCGACCCTCCTGGTTTGCGACGAGCCCACCGGTGATCTGGACCGCAAGTCCGCGGACGACGTATTGCACCTGCTGCAGATCTTGAACCGCCAACATGGCAAGAGCATCGTCATGGTCACGCACGATCCCAAAGCAGCCGAATTCGCGAGCCGTCAGCTGCACATGGACAAGGGCGGTCTGCTCGAATCATGAAATACTTCCCGCTCATCTGGGCCACTCTCTGGCGCAAGCGGGTCCGCACGATCTTCACGCTGCTGTCCATCGTCATCGCATTCCTGTTGTTCGGCATGTTGGAGACGGTGGATTACGCCTTCGCGCACGCAGGCGATGGCGTCGCGGGGGCGAACCAACTCATCACCATCAACAAGTACTCCATCACGCTGTCGCTGCCGTTGGCGGACGTCCAGGAAGTGCGGGCCGTGCCCGGCGTGTCCGCGGTCACCTGGATCACCTGGTTCGGCGCCTACTACCAGGAATCGAAGAACTTCGTGTTCGCGCTTCCCATCGAAACCCAGAGTTATTTCGACGTGCACACGAATACATTCGTCGTCAAGGACGATGAGATGGCGGCGTTCCGCAACACGCGCAGCGGCGCGCTGGTCTATTCGGGGTTGATGAAAAAATTCGGCTGGAAGGTCGGCGATAAACTTCCGCTGCATTCGACGATCTGGACGCAAAAATCGACCGGATCACTCGATTGGACGTTCGACATCGTGGGTACCTTCGATGCCAAGGATCCGGCCCAAGCGTCGCAGATGTCCTCGAACGTCATGTTCCACTATGAGCTCTTCGACGAAGGCCGCAGCTTCGGCAACGGGCAGGTGGGCTGGCTCGAAGAACGCGTCAGCGATCCATCGCAGTCGGCGGCCATCTCCTCCCGGATCGACGCCCTGTTCGCGAACTCGTCGAATGAGACGAAGACCCAGCCGGCCAAGGACTTCTCGATGACCTTCATTAAACAGTTTGGCGATATCGGCTTCGTGCTGCGCGCCATCCTGGGTGCCGTGTTTTTCACGCTCCTGTTCCTGACCGGCAATACGATGATGCAGTCGGTGCGCGAACGTATTCCAGAGCTTGCGGTGCTGAAAACTCTGGGCTTCAGTGATGGCGGGGTGCTTGCCTTGGTGATCGCCGAGTCGCTCTTGCTGTGCGTCATCGCCGCATTGGCCGGGCTCGCGCTGAGTTATGCGACGCTACCTTACATCCAGCAAGGCCTTCCGGGTGTGGAACTGTCGTCGAACGCCCTCTTGCCGGGGGTCGCGGTGGCAGTGGTGCTGGCCATCGTCGTCGGCCTACCCCCGGCACTGCGCGCCATGCGGTTGAACATCGTCGACGCCCTCGCCGACAAACGCTGAACGATGTTCAAGCAATTGGCCGCCGTCAGCTGGATGAATCTGCAAACGCTGCCGCAGCGCATCGGTGCGTCCAGCGTCATCGTCATCGGCATCGCGGGTGTGGTGGCCGTGCTGGTGTCCGTGCTCGCGATGAGTGCCGGCTTTAAGCACACACTGGCCGACGGCGGCCGCGCCGACCGGGCCATCATCCTGCGCGGCGGATCGGATGCCGAGCTCAACAGCAACATCACCCGGGCCGACATCGACACGATCAGCAATGCGCCCGGCATCGCCAAGGACGCCAACGGCAAGGCGCTGCTCTCGGCGGAACTGGTGTCCGTCGTGAATGTACCGAGAGTCGACACGGGCACCGACGCGAACGTCACGCTGCGCGGCGTCGGCTTGATGCTGACCCGTGTGCGCCCGGAGTTGACCATCGTCAGCGGCCGCATGTTCCAACCCGCGGTCCGCGAACTGATCGCGGGTGCCGGTGCCGTCAAGCAATTTCGCGGCTTGACGCCGGGCAGCGTGTTGCATCTACGCGGTGCGGACTGGTTGGTCACCGGCGTATTCACGAGCAATGGTGACGTGCATGAATCGGAACTGCTCGCCGACGCCGACACCGTCGGCTCGTCCCTCGAACGCACGGGCTATAGCTCGGCGATCGCACTATTGACGGACCCCGCCGCATTCACGCCGTTCAAGGATGCGTTGACCACCGACCCGCAGCTCAAAGTGGACGTGCAGCGCGAGACCGATTACTACGCGGCGCAATCGCGCCCATTGACTAAAACCATCAACGTCGTCGGCAACACCGTGGCCGTCATCATGGCCATCGGCGCCATGTTCGGCGCATTGAACAGCATGTACTCGGCGGTCGCCGCCAGGGGCCGCGAAATCGCCACGTTGCGGGCAATTGGATTTGGAGCACTGCCGGTGTCGTTGTCGATCATGCTCGAGGCGCTGCTGCTGGCGTTGTTGGGCGGCATCATCGGCGCCGCCCTCGCCTGGTTCTTTTTCAACGGTCATACGGTCAGCACGTTGGGCGGAGCGTTTGCGCAAGTGGTGTTTCGTCTCACGGTGACGCCCACCCTCATCGTCGGCGGCATCGTCTGGGCATGCGTGATCGGCCTGCTCGGCGGATTGTTTCCGGCGCTGCGGGCGGCGCGACTGTCGGTGGCCGACGCATTGCGCGCCGCCTAAATCTGACGTGCCGCGCGGCACTCGCCTACTGGACGGTCTGGAGGATCTTCTCGATGCGGGTCTCGGCATCCGTACGTACGCGGAAGACGACCCGCCGCGATCGCGCAAGATCCTCGTTCTGATCGCCGTCCAAGATGGGCTGTGAGGACGACAATCCGTTCGCCGTCACGTAACGCTTCAGCCAGGCACGATCCGACGCACTCTCGGGCAGCTCCAACACCAGACTCAGTACCGACCGCGTTCTCGCCTGGGACAATTCCATGTTGCGAAAGTAGGCGTCGTCCGGGGTCGTTACCTTGATCCACTCGGAAGAGGTGTGCCCTTCGATGCGAACTTCATTGATGGCGGTGCGATACTTCGGTGAGACCAATATCCGCTCGTAGCGAGGAAAGAAATTCCGGAGGATTTCCTGGAACTCCGGTTTCAACTCGCTCTTCCCGTTCGCGAACAGGATGTCCGGATCGGTGAATCGTATCGAAAGATCGCCCTTGACGAGTTCGGCCTTCCATTTCGGCAGATCCGATGCGAATTCACGATGCAGGTCCTCATACAAGGCGTCCCGGGTTTCGTTGTAGGCCACGGCCACTTCGCGAATGCGCGTCGCTTCCGCCTCCAAGCGCATCATGTAAGTCACCGCGATCAGCAGGAACATCACCATCAAGCCGATCATCATGTCGCTCAGCGGAATCCAGTGCCCCTCCTGGGACTGAAAACTCTCGCCGTCGAGACTGTTGGCCGCCACGTCAGGCAACCTGCTGCGTTTGCGGCGCTTCGCTCAACTGCCGCTGATGAGCCGCCGCGTCGCGCGTGGCCGTCTCGAGCGACTTGGCGAGGATCGCAGTCAGATGCTGACCATGAACTTGTACGGACTGCCATGAACTCTTGAGCACCGAAGCCAGCATTTCCTGATTCGTTTGTACGCCGCGGGCAATCTGGTCCGTCATTTCGACGATGTTCTTCTCGATGGTCGGCAGGCCGAGCGACGCCTTATCGACCAATCCCGCCAGCAGCAGCATCCCATCGGCCAGCTTCTCGCGCTCGCCATTCAACGTGGTCAGAAGCTCCTTGAGCGACTCGGCCGTGGCGGCGAATGCGCCGGAATTCGCGACGAGTTCCTGATGGCGCAACGACGCATCCAACATGGTCTGACTCATGACTGTTTCGCGCTCGATGAGCGTGTTCAATTGCTGCTCGTACTGGATCTGCCACGTCACCAGCCGCTCGACGCCGGCGTTCAATTGCTTGAAGTTCTCGCCGAATTGTTCGTCGAGCTTAGAATTGAAGTCGCGTACCACGTCGGCCAGCACCTGAATGAGCGCCTTGGCGTTGGCCTCGGCCGTCGCTTGCGTATTCGTCTCGAAGGCGTGAATGAGCCGCTCCAGCCGCTCGGCATTGTCGCTTTGGCCGAGGCGCATCCGGCTCGTCAAGCTCGAATCGCCCGTTCCTGAAATGGAAGAATTCAGCGAGATCAACTCGCTGGCCAGATCATCGATCGAGGCGCCGCCCGAGTTTCCCGCGGCGGGCGAAGGATCGCCGAACATCACGAACCTGATCTTGATGGTCAAGGCCCACCCGATTCCGCTGACCGACACCCAGAAGGACGTGCGGATGCCTTGCAACAGATGCGGGACGCTCGATTTGACGTCATTGGGATCGAAATCCGCCAATCCCAGGGCGATGCCAAGAAAACAGAAAAAAATGCCCAACGTGGTCAGCAGCGTCGGTCCCAACGCAATGCCACGGCGCGACCAGAAGACCTGAAAATAAATTCCCACCAGGCTCACGAAAGCAATCGCATATTCCGTCAGCGGATTCATGTTCGCCAGAATTCGTCCCAACATGCCGTAGCCTCCGCGACCTTCCAATTCAATGAGCCTACGGGCAGCGGCGGACTCGGTGCAGCGGACTTATTCCCACTACTTGAATGCTGGGGTGCAGGAAATGCCCGGCCTCGAGGATCAAACAGTCAAGTGCGCCCGCACGAGTTCGTCGGTCAACGCCGAAATCTTGCCCGCCATGACTAGACGGCCCTTGTCCAGCATCCGCAGGTCGGTGGCCACATGCCGCGCGAACGGGAGCTTCTGCTCGACCAGGAGCACGGTCAGGTTGATTTCCCGGTTCAGCCGCTGGATGACCTCGCCGATGTCGTGCACGATGTTGGGCTGAATTCCCTCCGTGGGTTCATCGAGGATCAACAGCCGTGGATCCAAGACCAGCGCGCGCGCAATGGCGAGCTGTTGCTGCTGACCACCCGACAGGTCGCCGCCGCGCCGGTGCAGCATCTGCTTCAAGACCGGGAACATGTCGTAGAGATGCGCCGGCACCTGCCGCGTCTTCGGGCGCCGTGCGGCGAGACCGATGCGCAGATTCTCCTCGACCGTCAACTGTGAAAAAATCTCGCGGCCCTGCGGCACGTAGCCGATGCGCCGGTGCGCGCGCTCCTCGGCGGGCAGCGTACGCAGGTCCTCCCCTTCATAGAGAATCCGGCCCGTTTTGGCGCTCACCAAGCCCATGATGCATTTCAACAGCGTGGTCTTGCCCATGCCATTGCGGCCCATCAGACACGTGCAGGAGCCCTCCGGAATGCTCATGTCGATATCCCACAGGATATGACTGCCGCCATAAAACTGGTTGAGGCCCTTGATCTCCAGCATCGTCAGACCCCGAGGTAGACTTCGATCACTTTGGGATGGGCCTGCACCTCATCGATGCTGCCCTCGGCGAGCACGCTGCCCTCGTGCAGAACGGTGACTCTGCGTGCAATCGAGCGCACGAACGCCATGTCGTGCTCCACCACGACGACCGAGTGTTTTCCGGCCAGCGACGTCAGCAACTGCGCGGTCCGCTCGATCTCCTGCGGCGTCATGCCGGCGACCGGTTCGTCCACGAGCAGCACCTGCGGGTCCTGCATCAGCAACATGCCGATCTCCAGCCACTGTTTCTGTCCGTGCGACAAGGTTCCGGCGATGGCGCGGCGCTGCTCCAGCAATCCGATACGCTGCAGCACCTCCTCGATGCGCTCGATCTGCACCGGCGCGATCCGCGCGAACAGGGTGCTCCAGACGGATTTATTGCCCGCCATGGCCAGTTCCAGATTGTCGAACACCGTGTGTTTCTCGAACACGGTCGGCTTCTGAAACTTGCGGCCGATGCCGGCCTGCGCGATCTCGGGCTCGGTCAGGTTGAGCAGATCGACATTCTGGCCGAACCACGCCGAGCCCGAATCCGGGCGCGTCTTGCCGGTGATGACGTCCATCATCGTGGTCTTGCCGGCACCATTCGGTCCGATGATGCAGCGCAATTCGCCGATATCGACATACAGCGTCAGCGCGTTGAGCGCGCGAAAGCCGTCGAAGCTCACCGTGATGTCCTCGAGATACAGCGCAATGCCGCGCGCCGCAGCCGCCTCGACGCGCGGCGAACTGCTGCTGCGCGACCGCCCCGTCAGGCCGGCCCACGGACTCGTCACTTGGGCACGACCGTGGCGTCCGCCGGCGCCGCATCCGGTACGGTGCGCCGCAGCCGCTGCGCCATGAGGCCCACCACCCCGTTGGGCAGGAACAGCGTGACGAGCACGAACAAGGCGCCGAGCGCATAGAGCCACATGCTGGGTAATGCCGCCGTAAAGTACGTCTTTGCGTAATTCACGATGAAGGCGCCGACGACGGCGCCGTACAGGGTGCCGCGCCCGCCGATGGCAACCCAGATGACGATCTCGATCGAGTTCGCAGGCGAGAACTCGCTGGGATTGATGATGCCGATCTGCGGCACATAGAGCGCCCCCGCGAGACCGGCCAGCAACGCCGACAAAACGAACATCCAGAGCTTGTAGGATTCGACGCGGTAGCCGAGAAAGCGGGCCCGGCTCTCGGCGTCGCGCACCGCTTGAATCACGCGCCCCGCGCGCGACGCAATGATGTAGCGGCACAACAGGTACGTGCCGCCCAGAGACAGTGCCGTGCACAGGAACAGCACCATGCGCGTGGCCGGTGATTGCAAACTGAATCCCAGCAGATCCTTGAAATCGGTAAAGCCGTTGTTGCCGCCGAAACCCATGTCATTACGAAAAAAGGCGAGCATCAGCGCGTAGGTCAGTGCCTGGGTGATGATGGACAGATAAACCCCGGACACGCGCGAACGAAACGCCAGAAACCCGAACACCAGCGCGAGCAGGCCCGGCGCGAGGAACACCATCAGGGCGGCGAACGGAAAGGAGTCGAAACCATGCCAGAACCACGGCAGCTCCTTCCAGTTGAGGAACACCGTGAAGTCCGGCAGTACGGGATCGCCGTAGACCCCGCGCGTGCCGATCTGGCGCATCAGGTACATGCCGATCGCATAGCCGCCCAGCGCGAAGAAAGCCCCATGCCCGAGGCTCAGGATGCCGCAGTAACCCCAGACGAGGTCGACCGCCATGGCCAGCATGGCGTAGGTGATGTACTTACCGAGCAAGGTAACCGTATAGCTCGACATGTGCAGCGCTGAACCCTCGGGTACCAGCAGGTTCAGCACCGGCACCACGATGATGACGGCGAGCAGCCCGCAGAGGAAAAGCTGTCCGCCGCGATCCGATCGAATCGCCCCAGCCAGACCGCCGCTCCCTGCCAGACTGCCGCCCCCGGCGTTCATGAACTGCTGCATCGCTGGTTACCCGTCCGCCGCGCGGCCTTTCTGCGGAAACATTCCGCGGGGCCGACGTTGAATGAACAAGATCAAGAACACCAACACGAATATCTTCGCGAGCACCGCGCCGGCATACGGTTCCAACACCTTGTTGACCACGCCCAATGCATTGCCGCCGATTTCCGTGCCCCACACGTTGCCGACACCGCCAAAGACCACCACCATGAAAGAATCGACGATGTAGCTTTGACCGAGGTTCGGTCCCACGTTGGTCAACTGACTGAGCGCCACACCGGCAATCCCCGCGATCCCGGAACCGAGGCCGAACGTCATGGCATCGACCCACTCGGTCCGAATCCCCATGGCCTTGGCCATGGCCCGATTCTGTGCGACGGCGCGCACCTCGAGACCCAGGCGCGTGCGTTTGAGAATGGTGAGCAGCAGCAGGAACACGCCGAACGTGAAGACGATGATGTAGAGGCGGTTGTACGTGATCGACAGGACCTCATTGATCTGCAGTGAACCCGCAAGCCACTGCGGGGTCTCGACGGGACGATTGTTCGCCGAGAAGATGTCACGCACCGCCTGCTGCAGGATCAGGCTCAGGCCGAAAGTGGCCAGCAGGGTTTCGAGGGGCCGGCCGTACAGGTGGCGCACGATGCCGCGCTCGATGGCGATGCCGGCCAGGCCCGACACCAGAAATGCCACGGGAATCGCCACCACGATCGACGCGCCGATGTGCTGCGGCATCAGCAATTGCACGACGTAGGTGGCATAGGCACCGAGCATCATGAGTTCGCCGTGCGCCATGTTGATGACGCCCATCACGCCGAACGTGATGGCGAGGCCGATGGCGGCAAGCACGAGCACGGACCCCTGGCTCAATCCATACAAGCCCGTCTGGACGATCGAGTACAGGCTGCGTTGGCGGTCGATCGCGTGCAGTGCCGATTTTGCGGCAGCCCGAACGCCCAAGTCCACTTCACCCGCTTCGCCTTCGGCCGGCGGTTCGGCCATGGCGGAAAGCCGGTTATAGACATCGACGTTGAGACTGGTCGCGAGGGTGTTCACCGCGGCGAGACGTACCTTCGCATCGTCGGAGTCGAGATCCGCGAGCGCCAGCCCAGCACGGATTTCCCGTTTGACGGCGCTGCTCGGCTCCACGGGAAGACGCGCCTTGAGCAACGCGATGCTCTCCGGGTCCACCGCCCGCAGAATCTCCTCGACCGCCGTGCGTCGCACGGCCTCGTCGGGGCTGGCCAGATCGAATTGCGCCAGAGCCACGCGTAATTCCTTGCGCAGTTGATTGTTGACCCCGATCTTGGCCAGATCGTCGGCTTGGGCCGTGCCGGCTGACGTCCCCGTGAGCGCGTCGGTCAATTTGAGTCCGTCCGGCGCTTCGGCGGCGATGCACAGAAGCCCGTCGCTGCTGCGCGCATACAAGGTGCCGTTCAACAGAGCAGCGAGCAGCGCGTGGACGCGCGGATCATGGGTTTCGGCTATCTTTTTAATCAGAACCCGTTTCTCGGCGTAGCTGGCCGCGGGCAGGCTAGCTGCCAGTGCGGGCAGGCCGGCGGCCGGAGACGTCACGGGGCTCGCGTTCGCAGCAGCCGCGCCGGAGTCGGGCTCATCCGCCGCCCTCGCGGCCGGAGCCATCGCGACCGCGATCATCAGACAGGCGAGGCCCACAGGCACCGTGCATCGACATCGCCGCAGTCCGTTCAAAATGACCTCACGCAAGAGAAGCCACACCCCATTCCGTTCTACATGAACAGGGCCCCGAGCGCCATGCGGCTGCTCGGGGCCATCCGCACCCGAGGTTTATTTGAAGTTCTGGCCCGAGCACACCTTGGTGGCTTCGTTGTAGTTGCCGCACTTCAGCTTCACCCAGTCGGCGGTGATGCCCTTGTCGGACGCGAGATAGTGAGACCAGGCTTCACCGGGAATCTCCTTCTCGGTCTTCCACACCACGTCGAACTGGCCATCCTCGCGAATTTCGCCGATGTAGACCGGCTTCGTGATGTGATGGTTGGGCAGCACCGTGGCCGTTCCTCCCGTGAGATTCGCGGTCGAGAGTCCAGGCAGCGCCGCAATGACTTTCTCGGTGTCCGTCGAGCCGGTCTTCTCCACCGACTTGACCCACAACTGGAAGCCGATCACGGTCGCCTCCATCGGATCGTTGAACGTGCGTTTCGGATTCTTGGTGAACGCATGCCACTTCTTGATCCACTCCTTGTTGGCCGGCGTGTCGATGCTCATGAAGTAGTTCCATGCCGCGAGATGTCCCACGAGTGGCTTCGCATCGAGGCCAGACAGCTCTTCCTCACCGACCGAGAAGGCCACGACCGGAGTGTCCTCCGCGGAGATCTTCTGATTCCCCAGTTCCTTGTAGAAAGGCACGTTGGCATCGCCGTTGATGGTCGACACGACGGCGGTCTTCTTGCCGGCGGAGCCGAATTTCTTGATCTTGGCGACTTCACTGGTCCAATCCGAGAAGCCGAACGGCGTGTAATTGACGATGATGTCCTCGGGCTTGACCCCCTTCTGTTCCAAGTACGCCTGCAGAATCTTGTTGGTGGTGCGCGGATACACGTAGTCGGTGCCTTCCAGCACCCAGCGCTTCACGCCCACTTCCTTCATCAGATAATCGACCGCCGGAATGGCCTGTTGGTTGGGAGCGGCGCCGGTATAAATGACGTTCTTCGATGATTCCTCGCCCTCGTATTGCACCGGATAGAACAACAGCCCATTGTCCTTCTCGAAGACCGGGAGCACCGACTTTCTCGACACCGAGGTCCAGCAACCGAACACCACGGCTACCTTGTCCTTCTCGAGCAATTCAGCCGCCTTCTCGGCGAACAACGGCCAGTTGGAGGCCGGGTCCACGACCACGGCTTCGAGCTTCTTGCCGAGCAGTCCGCCCTTCTTGTTCTGCTCATCAATCATCATCAGCACGGTGTCCTTCAGCGTGGTCTCGCTGATCGCCATGGTGCCCGACAGCGAGTGCAGAACGCCGACCTTGATCGTGTCCTCGGCCACGGCGGCCATCGACGTCATGGTCACGGCGGCCGAGACCGCCCACTTCAGTAATATCCCCGTCTTCATTGAATTCATCTCCAGTTGTTCAACAGTTACATTTGCAGTTGCAGCTTCAGGCCGATTTCATGCGGCGATAACTTGCCGAGGTCATCGCTCTGATGCAAGTAGTACCAACCCACGCGCGCGTTGTACGGCTTGATGAGATAGTTGGCGTTGATCTCGAGGGTCTTGAGCTTGTCCGCCGCGATCGCCGTGTCGTTGGCAACTCCGGCATCGGTTTTCTTCTCGCTGTACTTGGCGAGCAGCTGGATCTTGCCAATGCCGATCTGCTGCGGGAACAGATAGGAGCCGAGACCATACCATCCCTTGCTGGTGGTCAAGCCCGAGAGCCCGTTGTCGTGCAGATACTCCGCCTCGACGGTAGCGACGCCGCCGTTCGGCAGTTTCTTGTCGAGCAGCGCATCCAGACTGGCGGTGGTTTTGCTGTCCTGGCTTTGGGCAACGAGGCCCACGGCCAACAGATCCTTGGCACCATAGTAGGTGCTGTTCAAATAGTAGCCTCCTTCCGGATCCCAGAAGTCGAGCATCAAGCGGCCGGCGTAGAGCAACTTGCTCTTGTCGGCAACCACGCTGTTGATCGACTCGCCGTCGAACACGCCGATCGAGGCTTTCAAGATGCCGAACTGGCCCCAATAGGCAACGCCGTTGTCACGGCCGGTCGCCACGCTGGGATAGAAATCCGCGACGCCGTCGGCGTACGGCGTCCAGTCGTTGGCATAATAGGGTCCGTACAGGTTGGCCCGGTCGCTCGGCGGCAGAAACCGGCCTGCCCAAATGTTGAAGTAATCTGAGAATTCGAAACGGCCCACCAAATCGAGAACCTCGACCTTGTTCTCACCCGGCCCGCTGCCGTCGTATTCGGTGTTGAACATGATCTTGATCTTGTCGGTGACATTGCCATTGACGTACAGGCGCGCGCTGTCCAATGCAAAGCCCGAAACGCTGCTGTCGCCCGCGTCCGTGTTGACGGTTCCGGGACTGTAGATGCAAGCCTTGTCGCAGTTGTAAAAGCTCGTTTGCAGGCCCGCGCCCACCGTCACCGGCGGCAGTGCGTCGTCGGCCTGCGCCGCACCGACCAGCGACATGAGCAGGGTCATGCTCGCCGCCAAGGTGCCTAGCTTGTGAGAATTCATAAACGGTATCTCCCTGGTGTTTTGTTAAAAGCCGCAGGCGGCCGTGGCGCGGCGACAACATGGACAAATCGCGTTGCAACACGATCCCGTCCTCATACGAAAGCTTGACGCCGCTCGGCGCCGCGCGAACCCGCCTGCACATCGACGCCGGGAAAACTACAACAGCGCATCGGCGAGCCATATGCGTCGTTTGACGTAGACGCGCGCAGGCGGTGGGCAAGCTGTGACAGAATGGCAACACAGGGATTCGTCAGGGTTTGCTTCACGAATGAGCTCATCGCAACGCATCGTCCGCGAGCGCCGGCAGTACAACCAATGGGTGGCATCGCAGACCCTCGAGGACTACGCGCTGCGCTTCACCGCATCGAGCGCGCGCAAGTCCTCGTTTCGCGTCGGCAACACCGCGATCGGGCCGATCGCGTTTCTTGCCTGCGAGGCGATCGGCGGCTCGTTGACCGTGGCCTACGGTTTTCCCAACACGCTCTGGGCCATCGTGCTGTTCATGGCGCTGATGTTCTTGATCGGTCTGCCCATCGCCTACTACGCCGCGAAGTACGGCGTCGATCTCGATCTACTGACGCGCGGCGCCGGCTTCGGCTATCTGGGCTCGACCGTGACCTCGCTGATCTACGCCTCGTTCACGTTTTTGTTGTTCTCAGTGGAAGCCACCATCCTGTCGGTGGCGCTCGAGTACCTGCTCGACATTCCGATCGCGCTCGCTCACGTGCTGTCGACGCTCGTCGTGATTCCGATCGCCATCTACGGCATCAGCGCCATCAGCCGCATGCAAATCGCCACCCAACCGATCTGGATCGCGCTGCAGTTCGTGCCCGTGCTGTACATCGCCTGGAAGCGGCCAGCCGACTATGCGGCATGGACCCATTATCCCGGCACGCAGGGCGGCAGCGGCACCGGCGTCAACCCGCTGATGCTCGGCATGGCGGCCTCCACGCTCTTGTCGCTGCTGCCACAGATCGGGGAACAGGTGGACTATCTGCGATTCCTGCCGGCGCGCGACGGCCGACGTGCCTTCAGTTGGTGGACCGCCCTCCTCGCGACCGGACCCGGTTGGGTGCTCATCGGCGGGTTCAAGCTACTGGCGGGTTCCTTCCTGGCGGTGTTCGCATTGCGCTTCGGTGTCCCGCTGCTGGAGGCCCACGAGCCGGTGCGGATGTACCTCGTCGCATTCCGGACCGCATTCGGTTCGCCCGCGGTGGCCTTGGTTCTCACCGGGCTGTTCGTCATCGTCTGCCAGATCAAGATCAACGTCACCAACGCGTATGCTGGATCCATCGCCTGGTCGAACTTTTTCTCGCGTCTGACACACAGTCATCCGGGCCGCGTCGTCTGGCTGGTGTTCAATGCGGTCCTGGCGCTGGTGCTCATCGAAATCGGCATCGTCGATGCGATCGAAGGCATCCTGCGCATCTACGCGAATTTCGCCGCCGGCTGGATCGGCGCGCTGACCGCCGATCTCGTCATCAACAAGGCGGTGGGCTTGAGTCCGCGCTACATCGAGTTCAGGCGCGCCTATCTGTACGACATCAACCCCGTCGGAGTCGGCGCACTGGTGCTGTCGGTTTTGACGTCGAGCCTGGCCTACCTCGGGTTGTTCGGCAATGCCGCGCAGATCCTCTCGCCGTTCGTGGCGCTCGGGACCGCATTCGTCGCGGCGCCGCTCATCGCCTGGGCCACCGGCGGGCGCTATTATCTGGCGCGACCGGCCGACGAGTGCGGCCCCGACATCGAGTCGTTGCGCTGCTGCATCTGCGAGAACGTGTTCGAAGCGAACGACATGGCGAAGTGCCCGGTGTATGCGGGTCCGATCTGCTCGCTGTGCTGTACTTTGGAATCACGTTGTCACGACGCATGCAAGCCGCAGGCGAGGGTTGCGCATCAGTTGAAGGATGTGATGACGAAGACGCTACCGGCACGTCTTGCCACGGCGCTCAATTCCCGCGCCGGGAACTTCATCGGCATCGTGATCCTGTGCAATCTGGGCATCGGTTTGCTGCTTGCCATCATCTACCGCGAGCATGCCGGCGGCACACCCTCGCAGGAAACCGTGAAAGGCACCCTGTGGCTGGTGTACCTCAGCCTCGTCATACCCTCTTGCGTGGTCTCCTGGCTGATCGTCCTCGCACATGAGAGCCGACGCACGGCCGAGGCGGAGTCGGCACGCCAGACTTCGATGCTCATCGAGGAAATCGACGCGCATCGACGCACGGATGCGGACCTGCAGCGCGCCAAGGAGGTGGCCGAGGCCGCCAATCGCGCGAAGACCCGCTACATCGTCGGCATCAGCCATGAGATACGCACACCGCTCAACTCGATTTTCGGCTATGCGCAGCTGCTCGAGCGCGACAATACGGGCGCGCCGGACACGGCGGTGCGAGTCATCCGCCGCAGCGCCGAACATCTGTCGAATCTGATCGATGGATTGCTCGACGTGTCCAAGATCGAAAATGGCAAGCTCAATCTCAGCCGCGACACGCTGCAGCTCGGCGAGTTTCTCGATCAACTGGTCGACATGTTCCGGCTGCAGGCACTCGCCAAGGGGCTGGAATTTAGGTACGAGCCGCCGCCGCGGCTGCCATCCTACGTGCACGCGGACACCAAACGCCTGCGCCAGATTCTGATCAACTTACTGTCGAATGCCATCAAGTATACCGAGCATGGCTCGGTGACCTTGCGCGTGCGCTATCGCAGCGACATCGCGGAATTCGAAATCGCCGACACCGGCGCGGGCATCGCCACGGAGGACCTCGCGCGCATCTTCGAGCCGTTCGAACGGGGCAGCAGCGAAGGCGTGCGTGCGACGCCCGGCACGGGGCTCGGCCTCACGATCACCAAGCTGCTGACGCACATGATGGGCGGTGAAGTCCAGGTGCAGCGCAACGGCGCGGCCGGCACGGTGTTCCTGGTGCGGTTGTTCCTCTCCGAGATCAGAACGGCGATCCCGATCGCGGGCCCGGTGCGACGCATCATCGACTACCGCGGGCCGCGCCAGGAAATCCTCGTCGCCGACGATGATCCCATGCATCTGGATCTGCTCAGAAATCTCTTGCGTCCGATCGGCTTCAACATGCTGCTCGCCCGGGACGGCAAGACCTGCCTGCAGCTTGCCGCCGAGTCGCAGCCGCAATTGACGATCGTCGACTTGTCGCTGCCCGACATGTCGGGGTGGGATCTTGCGCGACAGCTGCGCACGATGTCGGGTTTGGAGCGGATGAAGATCATGATCGTTTCCGCGAACGCCCACGAGTACTCGCCGGGCGCCGGCGCCGTGCACGATGCCTTCGTCATCAAGCCCGTGGAGTTGCAGGCGCTGCTCGAGCGCGTCGGTGATCTCTTGCAGCTCGAATGGATCCACGAGGACTATGCGCAGGACCCGACCGTGAAGGTCATTGCGGTGCACAGGCCAATCAGCGCGCCCGGCAGTCGTTCGCGGCATCATCTCGATGACCTCTACCGGCTTGGCCGCATCGGTCATGTCCGCGGCATCGAGGCGAAGCTGCGCGAACTCGAGTTGGAAGATCCCGTCAACGAAGCGTTCGCCACCCAGCTGCGGGCGCTCATCGCGAGCTTCGATCTGAAGCGCTACATGCACGTACTGGAGACGCTCCGTGTCAGCAACTGAATTGACCGCCTTGCGTCGCGCCACCGTGCTGGTCGTCGACGATACGCCCGAAACCCTGAGCCTGCTCACCGACACGCTCGACAACGCGGGTTTCACCGTACTGATCGCGACCGACGGCCTGGCGGCACTGGAGCTCATAGATTTCGTCACGCCCGACCTCGTGCTCATGGATGCCGTCATGCCCGGCATCACAGGCTTCGAGACTTGCAAGCGCCTGAAGCGCGACAAACTGCTCTCCCACCTACCGGTCATTTTCATGACCGGGCTCACCGAGACCGAACACGTCGTCGAGGGATTGGCATCGGGCGGGGTCGATTACGTCACCAAACCGCTCATTCTGGATGAATTGCTCGCCCGTATCCGGGTGCATCTGGGCAATGCCCGCCTAGCGCATGAGACGCACGCCGCGCTGGACGCGAGCGGCCGCTTCTTGTTCGCCACCAATTACGCCGGTCGCGTGCTCTGGTGCACTCCGAAGGCGCGAGCGCTATTGACCCCGGGTGGCAATCCGCGCAGTACCGACGTCAGCCTGCCGGCCGACTGCATCGGGCAGATCTTGAGGCTGCGCCGCGCCGATGCCAAGGTGCCCGCGGTCTGCCGGTTCCACGTCGGCGATCGACAGCTCGAGTGTGCGTTCTTGAGTCCCTTGGGGTCGGACGAGCTGATGTTCCGGTTGATGGAAACGGGTTCCGCTTCGGCCGAGAGCGACCGTGCGAATCTGCAGAACGCTTTCTCGCTGACGGCGCGCGAGGCCGAAGTGCTGCTCTGGATCAGCCGCGGCAAGGCCAACCGCGACATCGGCGAAATCCTCAACATCAGCCCCCGCACCGTCAACAAGCATCTCGAACAGGTGTTCGTGAAACTCGGTGTCGAGAACAGGTCGGCCGCGGCCGGCGTGGCGGTGCGCACGCTCGCCCGATGAACGGGCGTCACTTGCTGGCGCCATCGGCTCCGCTGGCGTCACCGGTCCGCGGTGCCAACTGCGCCGCGGGCACCGCCGTCTTCGCGGGAGCCAGATAACGATCGAACCAGTCCAGATAGCGCGTAGCGCGATCCTCGATGTAGCTCGGTCGCGTGAAGAGATGGAACTGGCCCGGGTAGACCACGAGCTGCGTCGGTACGCCCAAGGTGCGCAGGGCGGCATACATCTGTTCACCGCCGCCGATGGGCACGTTGAAATCCTTGTCTCCACCCAGAAACAGCGTCGGTGTTTTGATGCGGTCCGCATGAAAAAACGGATACGACACTTTCAACCACAAATCGGTTGCCCGCCAGGGCGCACCGAGCTCGGCGTTATATTGCAGGATGTACTGGTCGCTGCCGAACATCGATAGCTGGTTCGCGCTGCCCGCGCCGCTGATCGCCGCCTTGAATCTTGGGTCCGTCGCGATGGTGTAGTCGGTCAATATTCCGCCATAACTCCAACCGCCGATGCCCAGACGCTCCGGATCCGCGATGTTCTCGCGCACCGCATAGTCCACCGCCGCCAGCAGATCGGCGACTTCCTTGTCGCCCCAGTCGGCTTGAATGGTGCTCGCAAATTCGGCGCCTCGGCCGCTACCACCCCGGTAATTGATGGCCAGCACGACATATCCATGCGCGGCAAACCACTGCCGTTCGAACGCCAACGGATACGTGCTGAAGTTCAGGCCATGCGAGTCCTGGCCGTTGGGGCCGCCGTGAATCCACAGCAACGTGGGATACTTTTGACCGGCGTGAAAATCCGCGGGCTTGACCATCATGCCGTGGATCAGCGTTCCATCCCGGCTGGGAAAAGCGATGTCGTCGACGGCGCCGAGAATGAGCTCATCCATCAATGCATCATTGTGCGTCGTGAGCTTGCGCAGCCGTCCCGCCTCGAGCGCGTACAGTTCGGGCGCGGTGTTGTCCGTTGCCACGATCGCCGCCATGTGTCCACCGCCGCTGCACAGACTGGTCGTGGTCAGCTTGCCGGCGAGCCGTTCCTTGATCGCTCCCGTGTCCAGGCGCAGCACGACCGGCACGTCGGAACCATCGTCCTCGATGATGGCCGCGATGGCGCCATCGCTGGCCGTCAGCACCGGTGACGACAGGGCCCGATCCAACGTGTCGGACAGCTCTTTGGACTTCCCGGTGGCGAGCGTCACCACGGTCAGGTGGTCTTGCATATAGGCATTGAGCCGCGGCTCCGCCCCATGCGCGAAGATGATGCGCGACCCGTCGCGGGTGAACAGCAGCGCCGCCTTGTTAGGCGCGAAAAACGCCGCTAATTTGCGCGGCACAGCGCCGGGCCGGGCATCGACGATGTAGAGTTCCTGCATCCCCGACTCATCCGGGTCGGAGCCGTGGTCGCTGAAGTATGCAATCGTGCGGCCATCCGGCGACCATACCGGCGACGAGTCATCGAAGCGTGGATCGGCGGTGAGCGCATCGAGCTTCCGGCTCGCCACGTCCAACAAATAAAGCTGGTCCCGGTCGGCCGACGTCACATACCCCTTCTCATCCTGCTTGAAGTGCAGCCGATCGATGACGATGGGCTTGGGCGTCTTGCCGCCCGCCTCCGCGCCGTCCTCGGCCATCGACACGACGAGCCGCGTGCCATCGGGGGACCAATCGTAATCATCGATGGCACCCGTCACGGCGGTCAGCGCCTGGGCCTCGCCGCCACGCCGGTCGAGCAGATAGATCTGCGTTCTGCCATCCGCGCCGCGCTCCGAGAGAAAGGCAATGTGTCGACCATCCGGGCTGAACTTCGCCTTTGCTACGGAATCCGGCATGGTCAGCCGCACATGTTCCGTGCCTTGCCAATTCACCATCCAAATCGAGCGTTTGCGCTCGTCGGCTGCGCGGTCCGTGCCTTCCACCGTGTAGAGAATCCATTGCCCATCGCGCGAGCACACGGCATCGTCCACATCGAGTATGCGGCTGAAGTCGCCGACTTCGAGCGCGCGTTTGGGTGCGGCCAACGCATAGAGGGGTAGCAGTAGGAGCACGAGGCAGACTACGAGGGCAAGGACCGGACGTGTTGTCATGAAGGTGATCGACCACGGTTGCTGGAACAATTGGCGCGCCATTTGACCACTGAATACGCCTACGACGCCACCGGGCGCGAGCCCTTCAAACGTGCGCCGACTTGTGCTTAGATCGAGACATGACAAATGCACATCAATCCATGCTCGACGTCGCCATCGCCGAGGCCCGCTTGGGGCTGGCCGAGGGCGGCATCCCCATCGGGGCCGCCCTCTTCCATCGCGACGGCACGCTGTTGGGGCGCGGTCACAATCGGCGCATCCAGGAAAGCGACCCTTCAGTCCATGGCGAGACCGACGCGTTTCGCAAGGCCGGCCGCCAGCGGCGTTATCAAGATACGATCATGGTGACCACGCTGGCACCGTGCTGGTACTGCAGCGGACTCGTGCGGCAGTTCCGCATCGGCAAGGTGATCGTCGGCGAATCGGTGACCTTCACAGGGGGAATCGATTGGCTGCGCGATAACGGCGTCGAGGTGGTCGACATGCACTCCGAAGAATGCCGGGAACTGCTCAACTCCTTCATCGTGCGGCATCCGGAGATCTGGAACGAGGACATCGGCGAATGCGCATGCGCGCCCTGAACACGCCATGCGGGGGACCATACCGGGCGGCCTTCGCGCCATAATCGGCTACAAGTTATGCAAGGCCGCGGCCGAACTGCTCGGTAGCGCGGCGATCTTCATCATGGGGTCCGTGGGGCTGGCCGCGGACTTAGGTGCCGCCGCCCAGGCGATTCGGCGACACGCGACGGAGGCGTGGAGCATCGCCCTCGCCGAACGGCTGCTCGATGCCTCCACGGCGCACAACATCTTCGTCGTCGCCATGGCCATGCTCGCGGACGGCCTCGTCACCTCGTTCGAAGGATGGGCCCTCTACCGCCGCTATGTCTGGAGCCGCTGGCTGGTGGTGGCCACCACCGTTTCCCTCATTCCCTTCGAGGTCGTCGCTCTCGTGCATCATGCGAACTCCGGACGGGCCCTGGTGCTGCTCGTGAATCTCGCCATCGTCGTCTACCTCATCAGGCGTCACGCCGAATCGACATGAAACGAGGAGTGGCTCACTTCCGAATGGGCGCGAGTTAGCTTATGGTCAACGTATGGTCAAGAACCCATCCAGTCACATTCGCCTGACTTCGCACCCATCGGGGGGCAAGCCGCCCAAGTTTCCGATCAACTGGGGTGCGGCGACGGCGCAGTTGCGCGGCGCCGTCGTCGGTTCGACCACGGCACGTGACAACCGCAACGTGATCGGAGCGCATGGCGGCGCCTATTCGATCTATCGTGCGTTGGCGGTTTCGTCGGGGTCGCTCGACCCGAATGCGCGTCCCGACCTGCGCGACACGGGTCCGCTTATCGAGATGGGTCCGCACGCGCAGTGGATGAGACCCGAGACCATCGTCTCGCTCGATCCCTGGGGCCATCGGGTCGCCGAGGATTTCCGCGGCGAAATCGAGGAGGGTCTGGACATTCGACCGACCATCGCGATCACGAAAGCGCGCCTGATGCTGCCCGAGGTTCGCGAGGCGATCGAGCTCGGCCGGCTCGCGGAGGATGGCGTGGTCGTGCATTCGGGCGGCGAAGTGAGCGTGACCAAGGCGGCCATCGATCCGGTGTGGCATTTGCCGGGCGTCGCCGAGCGCTTCGGCGTGACCGAAACCCTGTTGCGACGAACGCTGTTCGAGCAAACGGCCGGCATGTATCCCGAATTGGTCACGCGAGGCGACTTGCATGTATTCCTGCCGCCGATTGGCGGGACCACGGTGTATTTGTTCGGCGACCCTGCGGCCATCCAAGATCCGTCGTCAATCCTGACCTGCCGCATCCACGACGAATGCAATGGCTCGGACGTGTTCGGTTCGGACATCTGCACGTGCCGCCCCTATTTGACGCACGGTGTCGAAGAATGCATCCGCACGGCCCAAGCGGGAGGTGTGGGCCTCATCGTCTACAACCGCAAGGAAGGGCGGGCGCTCGGGGAGGTCACGAAGTTCCTCGTCTACAACGCGCGCAAACGCCAGCCGGGCGGCGATCAGGCAGCCACCTACTTCGCGCGCACCGAGTGCGTCGCCGGGGTCCAAGATGCTCGCTTTCAGCAACTCATGCCCGACGCCATCCATTGGCTCGGGATCAAGCGCATCGACCGCCTCGTCTCGATGTCCAATCTCAAGTACGACGCGCTGATCGCGGCGGGGATCGAAGTCGGCGAACGGGTCTCCCTGCCACCGGGTCTGGTGCCGCCGGATGCGATGGTCGAGATCGAGGCCAAGAAGGCCGCCGGCTATTTCACCGCCGAGCCTGAAGCAACCGCCGCAAGCTCAGTTGGGCCCGGCGTCGTCGGCCGTGACCTGAAGGATTACTAGTGCCGCGGCTCAGTGATTTTGACCGGTTGAAGGCGATCCCTGCTGGGGGCTCACGCGCCAGTCCGAATGCGGGGTATTCCTTGGCCGAACCCAACGTTTTGACGCTTTGACGTCAAAACGTCAAAACGTCGTACCCCGCGCGGGCTTATACGGAGCTCAGGGTGCGAGGCGCTTGCTCAGCGCCGATGCGGTCCGCAGCGCCTCGCAACGCCTGTTGAATCTGGCGCTGTCCGGCGACCTCGCGGACTGGACGGTGGATCTCGATCGGCTGTCGCCGACCGCGGATTTCGTGACGGAGGTGATCCGCCAGCGGTATCCAACCCTCGATATCCCGGTCCATTCGCGGTGGCGGCACCTGGTATTCGATGGTCGCGACTTGTGGCAGGGGATCGCCGACGGCGCGCGCTGGGTCACCCCCGCCGCTGCCGCACGGGCGGCATTCGATCTGGTCATCACCTCGGTCTTGCTCGATGCCGGAGCGGGCCCGGGCTGGCAATTCCAGGATCGGGCGACGGGGCTTCGAGTCAGCCGCTCGGAGGGGCTCGCACTCGCCAGCCTGCGCTGGTTCGACAGCGGATCCCTGTCGGACGTCGCGGGCGAACCCTTCAGGGTCGATGCCGCGGCGCTGCGCCGCGTGGATACACACGCCATTCAGACCGCGTTTCAGGCGAGCAGCGACAATCCTTTATTGGGTCTCGAGGGCCGGGCGGCGCTGTTGAACCGGCTGGGTGGGATCATGGAATCGAGACCGGACCTGTTTGCGCTCGCCGACGCGCCAAGGCCCGGCGGATTGTTCGATGCGTTGAGCGCACGGGCCGTGAACGGACGCCTCGCCGCCACCGTGATCCTCGAGACTCTGCTTGAAGCGTTGGGACCGATATGGGACTCTCGACCTAACTTAAGCGACGTGCCGCTCGGCGACTGTTGGCCGCACCCAGCTCTAGCGGGAGAGCATCCCGAGGATGGCTATGCCCCGCTGCACAAACTGTCGCAGTGGTTGGCTTATTCGCTGATCGAGCCGCTCGAATGGGCGGGTGTCACCGTCTACGGCACGGAGAGGTTGACCGGCTTGGCCGAATACCGCAACGGCGGTTTATTCGTCGACATGGGCGTGATCCGGGCCCGTGAGACGACCGCTTTGGCCGAGACCTACCCGGTGTCAGCCCCCTTCGTCGTAGGATGGCGATCGCTGACCGTCACGTTGCTCGATAGACTGGCCCCGTTGGTTGCCGACCGGCTCGGTCTCACGGCGGATCAGTTGCCGCTCGCGCGCGTGCTCGAGGGGGGCACGTGGGCCGCGGGTCGTTTGTTGGCGCAGCGGGCGCGCGCGCACGGCGGCCCACCCTTCAATGTCTTGAGCGACGGGACGGTGTTCTGATGAAAAAAAATGTGACCCTGGTTTCGCACCCGCTCGTGCAACACAAACTCACGCTGATGCGCGACAAGACGACGTCCACGAAGGGCTTTCGCCAGTTGCTGCGCGAGATTGCGACGCTGCTGTGCTACGAGGTGACGCGCGATCTGTCGCTCGCACCCATCCAGATCGAGACGCCGTTGATGCCCATGCAGGGTCAGATGCTGGCCGGCAAGAAACTCGTGTTCGCGCCCATCCTGCGCGCCGGTATGGGACTCATAGAAGGCATGTTGGATCTGGTGCCATCGGCCCGGGTCGCCCACATCGGCCTGTATCGCGATCCGGATTCCTTGACGGCCGTGGAGTACTACTTCAAGGCACCCTCGGACCTCTCGGGGCGGCTCGTGATCGTCGTGGACCCGATGCTCGCGACCGGTAACACGGCGGTGGCCGCGGTCGATCGTCTCAAGGAGCATGGGGCCGTCGACATTCGTTTCGTGTGCTTGCTGGCGGCGCCCGAGGGCCTTGATAACCTCCATGGCCATCACCCGGAGATTCGCGTCTGGACGGCGGCGATCGACGAGAAGCTCAATGACCATGGCTACATCCTGCCGGGCTTGGGCGACGCGGGTGACCGGCTGTACGGGACGCGCTGAGTCGCGCGGCCGGGCGCTGACGGCGTTGCCGCATCCCAGCGACGCGCTTCACGGCGGCGCGTCGTCTCCCGACTTCAAGTACTTGCCCAACCACGCGTGCACTTCAGCATAGAAATGACGGCTGTCCTCGGGCTTCAGTATCCAATGCCACGCATCGGGCCACACCAGGAGGCGGCTCGGCACGTGCATTCTTTGTAGCGTCGTCCAATTCTCGAGCGTATTGCCGAGCGGCACGCGATAGTCGCGCTCGCCGATGCTGAGCAGCATGGGCGTCTTCCATTGCGCGGCATAGGTGATCGGACTCTGATCATGCCAGATGGGATTGCCCTCCCACGGCGGACCGCCGTTGGTCAGTTCCCGTCCGTGCACGCTGTCGCTGATGCCCCACTGCGTGGTGAGATCGACTTCGCCGGCATGGCTCACGATGCACTTGTACCGCGTGGTCGTGGCCTCGATACAATTGAAGAGGTGGCCGCCATAGCTGGCACCGGCGGCACACATGCGGGTGCCATCGATGAACGGATAGCGAGCGAGTGCCGCGTCGACAGCCTGATTGATTTCATCGCCCGGTGTCTTCAGGGGATCCAGTTTGATCGCTTGCGCGAAGCGTTCGCCGAAGCCTGTCGAGCCCGTGTAGTCGGTCATGAGCACGACGTAGCCGGGTGCCGCGAGCAGGTGATAATTCCAGCGCAGCCCAATCTGATCCGGGTTGCTGCTCGCCGGCCCCCCATGGATCAACACCAGGAGCGGATACTTTTTGGCGGCATCGAAACCCGCCGGGCGTACGATCATGTTGTGGATGTGCCGACCCTTGACGCTGTCGAAATAGAAATGCTCCGGCGGCTGCCAGTCGATGGCCGCCGCGGCGGCCGTATCCACCTGGGTGAGATTGACGTGCGAGCCTTTCGCCGGTTCGATGCGCACGACTTCCACCGGGCTTACTGAGCTGCCATAGCCGGCGATGAGCACGGGCTTCGACGCCTTCTGCGCGATCGACAGTGAGGTATAACCGCCGGTCGCGGGCTTGACGACCGGCACCGGTGCTCCACCCGATGCCGCTACGCGATACACATTCTCGCCGGCCGCTTCGGGGACCAACAGATAGACGAACTTGCCGTCCGGTGTCAGCGCAAAATGCGACGCTTGGCGATCGAAATCGCGCGCAACGAGTTGCGCCGCGCCGCCGGCGGGCCACGCAACGCGGCTCAATCGCGGCAGGTAATACACCTCATCGCCGATGGGCGTGTAATTAAAATAAAGCGCATGGCCGTCAGGACCGAACCGGGCGCCAGCGTACTCACCCGCCGCGGGACTCACGATCGCGGGTTCCGCACCGCCCGCGGCCGGCATGCGATAGAGGTGATATCCCACTTCGGCGGATGCTGCGTTCCAGCGTTCGGTGGTCGCCGTGAACACGATCTCGCGGCCATCGGGGCTCCACAGCGGGGCGAGCGTGACGCCGGTCAGTGTCTCGCTGCCGGAGAATCCCGCCGTTCGCGCCAGCCCCGTCGGCGACAGGATGTCCTTCGCAACGGAATCGGGTTCGATGGATTGCACCATGATCGTCGGCTGACGCTCGTCCAGCCAGTGATTCCAATAGCGCACCGGAAAATGCTCGTACGTACGGACGTTGTATTTGCGATCCTTGATCTCGGCCGCAGCTTTCTTGTTCGCCGCGTCGTCCGGCGCGTTTGGGTAGACGAACGACTCGAACAACAAGGCCTTACCGTCGGGCCGCCATTGCGGACCATGAGCGCCGGTGGACAGGTTCGTCAGTCGTCGCGCCTCACCGCCCTCGGCGAGATTCAACAGGTAGACCTGTTCGGTCTCATCACCCTCCCGCTTGGTGGCAAACGCAAGCGAGCCGCTGTCCGGCGACCAGACGACGTCCGCCTCCGCGGCCCGCGTATGGGTGATGCGGCGCGCAGGCTGGCGCCCATCGGTCGGCACGACCCACAGGTCGCTGACCGCTTTGTCCGGTTCGTACGACGGCTCCAGCACCGAGTACACCGCCCATTTGCCGTCCGGGCTCACGAGCGGCGATTCCACGCGCTTCATCATCCAGAGCGCTTCGTGGGTGATGGGCTTGCGCTCCGGCGCCGGGTCGGCCTGCGCGGCGAGCGGCATCGCGAGAGACGCGGCGAGAACCACACAGACCGCCGACGCGTGGCAAGGAAATAGAGGCATGCAAAAATTCCCGGCTGTTGAACTCCCTCAAGTCTATGGGAAGATGAGGCATGCGCCATAGCCGTGTTGCATCGATCGTCGCGCTGATGGTCCTCGCCTCGCCGGCGATGGCGGATGAGCCCCTGCCGCAATCGCGAGCAGAGGCACTGCGCATGGAGTCAATGGACGCGCTGCCGATGACCCGCTTCTATGACCCGCCGCGGCCGCTGGCCGCGGCGCCACCCGGGACATTGATCCGCGCCGAAAAATTCGCCGGCTACCGTCTGCCGAAGGGCGCGCGAGCAGTCCGAATTTTGTATCACTCCCGCGCATTGAACGGCGACGACGTCGCCGCCTCGGGGGTGGTCTTGATCCCGGCCGGAACGACTCCTCGAGGCGGATGGCCCGTCATCGCCTGGGCGCATGGCACGAGCGGCGTGGCGCGCCGATGCGCGCCCTCATTGATGAAGGATTTGGAATACGGTGAAGAGGGATTGATGCCCATGGTGGCCAACGGCTTTGCCGTCGTCGCGACCGATTACGCCGGACTCGGCACGCCCGGCCCGCATCAGTATGACAACAAGATCCCGCAGGCGAATGACGTCGTCTATTCGATTCCCGCCGCACGCGCCGCGGTGCCTGCGCTAGGGCCACGCTGGGTGGCCATCGGTCATTCCCAGGGTGGTATCGCTACATGGGGAGTGGCCGAACTCGAGTTCAGCCGCCATGACGCCGGGTATTCGGGGGCAATCTCCGTCGCGGGCGACATGAACTACGAGGCCTATGAAGCGCACGATGCGGAAGTGTTCGAACCCATCACCGACCTGTACTGGCCATTCACCGCATTCGGGATCAAGGCGAGCTACCCCTCGTTCGCCGTCGAGCGCATGCTCACGCCCTCGGCGCTCGCGCGCTATGAGGACGTGACCACCCGGGGCTGCTGGTACTACGCCTACGCCGCGATGAAGGAGATCGGTCAGGACAGGGTCGTGCAACGCGGGTGGGATGACGCACCCGAGGTTCATCACTACAATGACGACAGCCGCAGCGCCAACAAACCGATCCGCGGTCCCCTGCTCGTGCTCGCCGGTGACGATGACCACTCAGTCGCCATCGCCAATGTTGCGCTTGGCGTCGAGGCCGCCTGCCGGCTCGGGCTACCCATCGAATACGTCCATCGCGCGGGACTCGATCACGACCCGCTCATGCAGAACACCATCGCCCTGCAACTCGCATGGGTGGGCGATCGGCTCGCGGACAAGCCGTGGCAGAGCACTTGTGCCGTGTCCCGATAAAACATAAGTCGCACTCCCAATAAAACATAAATCGGACACGGTCTTATGGGCCTACGCCGGGAGAAAAGTCACGCCGGCGAAGCGTTGCACGCCAATGCGACTTGTGTGATATTTCGGCCTCAAGCCAAACAACGTAGCGGCCCGACATTCCCCGGGTCAGCACGCGGCACAGGGGTGATCTGATGCGATTTTCACGTGATGAGTCACGACGGATTTCTATTGTTCATGGATTGGGCATGCTGGGACGTTTAGGGCTCGGGCGGTACGCATTGCTCGCCACGTTGAGCCTCGCGTTCACGGGTCAGGGTCGGGCCAGCGATACACTCGATGATCAAGCGACGCCCGCTCCCGCCGCTGCCAAATCAAAGACTAAAACCAACGACGCCGGCCTCGAAGAGATCGTCGTCACCGGCTCGCTCATTCCGCAAATCAAAGTCGAAAACTTCACGCCCCTCACGGTCATCACCAACGAGGACATCACGGCGCGCGGCTTCGCCGACGTCGCCGAGGCCCTGCAGCGCGCCTCGTTCTCGACGGGCAGCGTCCAAAATGGGCAGTATTCGGGCGGCTTCACGCAGGGCGCCAAGGTCACGAGTTTCTTCGGTCTCGACCCGTCGTACACGAAGTACCTCATCAACGGGCTGCCCATGGCGGACTACCCGGCGCTCTACAACGGCAGCGAAAATTTCGTCAGCATCGACGGCATTCCGACGGTGCTCGTCGATCACATCGACATCCTGCC
>Ga0116229_10001741_pt1 | contig 34642 bp, 27 predicted proteins | sample S1TSphgellanicum_3_FD_87313 | JGI IMG/M metagenome (GOLD analysis project Ga0116229, IMG submission 87313) | Host-associated microbial communities from peat moss isolated from Minnesota, USA - S1T2_Fc - Sphagnum magellanicum MG | ecosystem: Host-associated > Plants > Peat moss > Unclassified...
GCGAGGTGTTTTGCCCCTTGCTGTCGAGCTCTAAACATTCGGGAGTCCCGGAGGACTCCAAACCTCCAACTTTTCCAAGTGTTGGGCTTCACCCCCACACTTGGCCAAAGTGGGGTTGCGACAGTGGAAGTGTAAGATCAATGGATGCACTAACATTTATGCGACTAAATGGTTATTTCGTAAGCATTTGGACAATAAACTTGGGCTTCGCATGGAGGAAGGCAAATTTGGTTATCCTTCTACTTATGTTAGGGGACCAAGGCAACAAAATCACCATGTTGTGAACATTCAAATTTTGAACAACCCACATGCAAGGCAAAAGTGGAATGAAAAGAAGGTTATTGATAGAGTGAAAAAAAAAACAGAATTAGAATGGGATGAACTCCAAGCCCAAGCGCAACAAATGGAACATGTTAAATGGCCTTTGTTGGTACATTTAGCCTCCTAGATCTTGTTAGGCATCATTGGAATTCCAGCATGGGGGGTGGGGTTCATCCCACAAAGTGCATAGGCATGTTTTGAAAAGGACGAGAACCTTGTTGAGACAATTCAGGCAAGTAGAGTTGCTTATGTAACACATTTGAAAGTTGCATGTGGCGCTCGAAATTGGACATTGGAGTCCAATAAGTGCAACCGAGTCAAAGAAATGGATGCATTATCCAAATATCACAATTTTGAAATCATTATGGGTGGTATATTTCCATACATATATATATATTTAAAAACATTGTTTGCATTTTAACATTGGAATGTAATTTTTTAAATTTTTTTAATGTTAGGTTTCGGGGCACAACAAAGGAAGCTTTTGTTGCAAATGCAATTTGACTTGCGCTTGAACATTGTTAACTATTACTCATCACCATGCAGCAAAAGTTGTAGAAACTACAACAAAATATCGCACCAGTATGGGCATTCCTTACAGTTCATCTTCCTTGGAAGAATAATTCTAAATATAACTTTAGTGCATGTATGCACAATTTTGTATCGAACCATTATAGATTAACTTAACATGATATATTTTTGTCACCATCCTTTTTGTAGTGTGATTACTTGAACATTTTTGTATCAATCCACTTGTTTTAATTGTGACCTTTAATTTTGAGATTTGTAGATGTTGGGTTAATCTCATGCCATGTTGCACACAATACCTTCATCCATTACGAATAGATTACATTTACTATAAACTAAATGAATAATAATTTCATCTAATAGGGTTAACACATTTTGTGGCCATGCTAGAACATTTAAACATTACCTTCATTATCCTTATCACAAAATTCTCGCACAATAACCTTAACAAAAAAATTAATTTAATATTTTTATATAATTACATTGCCCATTTTCATGAAAGGACCCCTTGGTGCATAAATTAGTTTGTCTATGTAGGTATAACAAACTTTTGATCTTTTATTGTTTATGGTTAGGTTTTCCATAAAGCGTTTCAAATTGCAATACCCACATATCAACCAACTCATGTTCATGTTCCATTACCGTAATCTAAACTTTTGCCTAATATATGTTTCAAATAAATAAAGGAGACATTGGGTTTAAGGAAATTAAGCCCACCTTTTTGTCATTAATTGTTTTAAGGTAACCTTTTTCCTAACATTTATATTATTTTCATGGAATATTTTTAAAGTGAATTTATGTATTCACATACACACATATATTTAACGAGGTTTCTATTTTTCTTTTATTTTCTTTTTCATTAAAGGAAAGGAGAATGAAGGTGATTTCGTGACAAAAGTATGAATGATTAAAAACCTTCCATTGGTTGGGGTCCCCCCCCAAATTAAGTCTAGAACATTAGTTGATAATTTGTACACAATTTAAGCTTATGCAAAAATAATTCAAAGATTAGGTTTAACACTTAGTTCTAAAAAATTTGTTAAATTCCACCATTAAAGTTATGCAATCAATTTTTTTTGTGTTTATTTAATTTAGGGTCAATGTAAGGAAATCGAGGCGATTCCTAACTTTTAGTGGTCGGGAGTCAAATTGCCAATTTGATTACCGGCCCTTCTTTGGCCATAACTTGTGTTTGAAGTGTCCAAATGGGTCATGCGAGCCCATTTTGACATCTACGTTCCAAGAGCTTTCCAATGATACGAGGAACTTTTTAATCCAATGAGTTTTGACCCTTATAATCACCCTCTGGAAATTCGGAAGTCCATTGGGACTCCAACTCCCAAAGTGGGAGCTCACTTGGGAGTGTGGGGTTCATTCCTTCAACTTTCTTGCACTTCTGGGAGCATGAAATGTGATTCCCGGGTTCACTCTTGGCTCGCACCTTCGCAAGCCCTTGCCTTGGTCACAAGCCCAAGGTTAGGGTTGTGACAAAAAACCTCCACAATCATATCCATACCATGTCCCACAATATTGAATGATATTTTCTTCAGTGAGATCAATACATGTCAGAAAAATGGCAACTTCATGTTTACACAAGTTTCCACGCAACACCCATTCACATGTGTAATAAGCATATTTGGTGATAGGAAATGGGACCTTATATGCCATATTCGGATGTTGTTGGCTTCGTACTATCCATGCATGGCTAGTTTTGTTCAAATCATCTATCCCATGGGTGACATTGGTGTGAGGGATCAATGTAGCCTTCTCAACGCTCATTTTCACAATACGTTCCACAACTTTATTTTTAATGAACTTGTGTTTCTTCATTTTAGCTGTGTGCATGTAATGTTTTCCAACCATTGTCGTGAATCTCCACACTAACCAATCAATTTGTCAACTTCAAAACCTTTTTGTTTTCAAAGAGAACCAACGTTTCAATGCCCCATGGTAAGATTCAATTGATGCTTGTGTGTCTTGGTTTGAATGTGGCACTTGTCGAAGCCCCATTATCCACAAATTTATAACAAGATATAGTGTGTATCCATAAATTGTCATGCATGTATTGCATTTCCTTCTACCATATATAGTATGGATTAAGATCAAAATGTGGGTATTGCATTTTTCCCCCATATACAATGTGCATCTTTAAATTATCATGTAGGTATTGCATTTAAAGTTCCCACATATAATGTGGATTAGGGTCATAATGTGAACATTGCACTTTGCCCCCACATATAATATGCATGTTTAAATTGTCATGCAAGTATTACATTTAGTGCTCTCACATATAGTGTGGATTAAGGTTTTAATGTGGGTATTGCATTTTGTGCCCACATGGGATTGCTAAGTCCACCATTGGTGTTTTTACCTTAATTCAAAGAATGAATATTTTGGGATATACATAACATGGTGAAACAATAATAATGGATTAAGAGTTAATTCACGTACCAACTTGGAAATAATAGGTCCAAAAATATCAAGTCCATGAATCATTGGATATATGTTGGGTGAAACTTTCAATGATTTTATTTCTCCCACGAGTCATGAAGGCTTCAATGCTTTCACTTGGTTCAATGGGCATGTACATGACAGTGTGAAGGTCATCAAATATTGCAGGTCGCACTTCATTACTTAAAAAATTTTCCATCAAATGTGCCAAGCCTTTAAGATGTGCCACATGCAAAGGTAAATGGGCACTTGATCATCACCCCACATAATCTTAACCATGCATAAATAACCAATTTATTATCATTTCAATTAATAACATTATTTACAATGGAGAATATGGGATGGAATTTTGAAATGGCTGCATGTACATAAAAGTTTTTAAAAATGTAGAATGAAAATAAAACTCAATGCAATGCTTGTAATTCTTGTGGAACATCATCAACGATAAAACATGAAGGTTTCCATTTAGGGTTCTTCCTTAAAAACTTTGTTTTCAAAGGAGTTAGCCATTCCAACAAATCATCGCATGTTTGGCAGCTTGTAATGATCCATGCAACCGGCATTTTAGTGCAATGTGTATCAAACACCATCAATGTGAATAAATGACATTTCACATCATGGGTGCCGAAAGTGGCATCCATTGAAATTGCCTTATCATCACCTAATGAAACCATGGCTTGCAATTGAGATGGGGTTTATATCGCTATTGTGAATGGGACATGAATCCCATTATTCTCACTTGCATTTTGAAAATAAAACACATCATTTGGATGATTAAAATGCCCATGTGTGAAGGGAAATGGTTGGATTTTTGTGTAAATGCCAACTTTTTTTTGTTTGTTTACGATCCAAATAAGCAATGTCTTGTTGTCTAATCAAATCATCCCTTGTCATTGCTTTTCCTGCATTGATTCTAGCCCACCATATTACCTTATGTTTATCATATATTTGCTTGACGGTGTAACCTAAACTTAATTAGGTCCAAATGTGGTCTTTGACGGCTTGTGACATTCGTGGGGCAAAAAAAGATGGTCATGCAATGGAATCAAGGTCATGTTTACTATGTGCAAATTCACCATTGGCCTGTGTATGAGGTCGATGGTAGAAGATTATCTTTGCCACCTTGGGTTGTGTGTACAATCACGTAATTGAAAATTAAGTTAAACAACCCCATTTAAATACCCACATTATGACCATAATCCACACTATATATGGGAAAGAGGAATGCAATACATGTATAATAATTTAAAGACGCACATTATATGTGGGTGGCAAAATGTAATATTGGCATTATGACCTTAAATCCACACTATCTATGGGAGGCCAAATTGTTAAATCCATATATCAAACATGGAACATACTTAATTGAATTTGATGATTGTTTTAAAACCATCCAGGGAAATTGATTTTCTTAAATTAGGAACAAAACAATAAGAAAATGATTAAGAAAAAATATCATACTGTTGATGTTAAAGGATGATATCACATTCAAAGGAGTTGTATTTTGAGTGATGAATTAAAATTGAAACACAATGAAAAGAAAAAATTAAATGAATGAAATAAAAGTTTATTTTCTTACCTTTAGTGTGGTCACTTTAACTTGAAACTTTCTTCATTCACCTTCAAAAGAGATAAAATGCATTTTGTTGCAAGTATTTGTATGTGAAAATTTGGCCAAATTTCCCCCCCAAATCCAACTTATGATTGATTTTGATTAACATTAAAAATTGTGTAAATATTCATAAATGTTTGATGTCTTTTTAACTTTAAATTTATCAAGCCTATTCCTTAATTAAATTAAGTACATCTTGCATTAAATGATCCAAAATGGAGATAGAGGATTACCACCAAAACAAATTTCACAATTACAATACCCACATTTTACATTATAATTTTTGCAATTGAAGTCTATAATTTGCAAGTACTTAGGTAGATATAATGACGTGTGGGTAGGTAGGTTTTGCCAATAAGTAGATGTTTTGCAAATAATTAGAATGGCATTACTAAATCAATTAATAGTTTAACTAAGAAGATATATAAGTTTTGCCAAGGGATATAAGTTTAGCCAAGAAATATAAGTCTAACAAAAAAGAATATAGGTTTAGCCAAAAGATATAGGTTTTGCCAAGAGAGAGAAGTTTAGCCAATAAAATATATAAATTTAGCCAAGAAAAAATAGTTTAGCCAAGAAATATATGTTTAACCAATAAAAAATATAGATTTAACCAAGAAATAGAAGCTTAGCCAAAAATATAAGTTTAACCAAGAAGAAATATAAGTTTAGCTAAGAGATAAAAGTTTAATCGATAAAAAATATAGGTTTAAGCAAAAAATAAAAGCTAACTAGTAAGATATATAGGTTTAGCAAAGAGATAAAAGTTTAGTCAAGAAAAAATATAAGTTTAACAAAGAAATAAAAATTAGTTAGTAAAATATATAGGTTTAACCAAGAGATAAAAATTTAGCCAATAAATTATATAGATTTTGTCACGAAATAAAAGTTTAGCCAAGAAAAATTATAAGTTTTGCCAAGAGGAGATAAGAGTTTTGCCAAGGTAAGTAAAGAATTAATTGTTAGTTAGTAGGCAGGGCTAAGATTTAGGTCAGTATGCTAACTAGGTGGGTGGGTAGTATGGAGGTCAGGGTTGGGAAAAAATTGGCAATGAAAAAGAAAATGGTCAAAGGTCAGCAGCCAAAAAAGATTGACTGTGGTAGAATGTTGGTTAAGTAAGGTAAAGAGGTGAATGAAAAAGAGGCGAATCATCCAGCCCATCCTATGTACAGAACGGCCAACTAGTGCAGTCATGGGGGCTGGTTCACTCTGGCCACTTAAATCCGCCAAACTTCATGATACAAACAGAAAGTTGTTCCACAGCAATGATGTGGAGAAAATGAAGGACATCAACACCAGCAAAGTTGGTAAGGGTTTCTAACGTCCTGCATATACCTGCCAAACTTTAATACAAGGAAGGGCAAATAACAGGGAAGACTGAAATGGACAAAAGGAAGGATAAGATACTTTGTATTAATCTGCGAAGCTTTTATTACATGAAAGTGCAGCAAGAAAGATGGGAAAGAAACAAATGAAAATCCGAAGGAGTTATGGAAACCTGGCAAACTTGATTACAGCACAGTACTACAACAGAGTACTACAACAATGAAGGAGGAAATGGAGTTCAAGGCCTTATATTCTAATTGCTAAGTTTGGAATTTCAGTTAGTACCTTAAGGTGGAGGGATGTCAAACACCCCCCTATGAATTTTGCCCATGTTACTGCCATGCCTTTGCACAGCACCTGCATGGTTCTGTTGCAACAGGGCATAAGGGATGTTCACACTTGTTGTCCTACATGTCCTGCCACTGCAGGCCAGATTTGAACCCATATTCATTCAAGAAGACAAGCCAGGTACTTAATGCTTACCAGTAACATAGTTTCGTCTATTGGGCTGTGATGATGTTTTGATATAGTTAACCTATTTAAAGTGCTCACATGGTTCAAACCCTGCAACAAAACCATGCAGGTGCTTTGTAGGATGCAGCACTGAGACCCCCAAAATTCTTAGGGCTTTTTTAGTGTCTTGCCCTAAAGGTCAAAATATAATCATACTTTTAACTACCAGAGGCACTTAGGCAACTAACAAAGAGATCAGAAGTGATAATGGATGAGGGGTCTGGAAAGAGGTGGAAGTCCAGAGGTAACTAAGGGGTTATCACCTGCCATCTGCCAAAAGTAGTTATCACACATAATCATAATTAGCTAGAAATTAAGAAGCTTGGATTATGGCGGTAAAATTTGTGTTTTGCTAATTAAGAGAGTGTTTGCTGCCTTGTTTTTGTCTTGTGGGTCTTTGTGCTTTACTTCTCAAACAGACATATTTGTTGTTGTCAGCTTTTGCTATTCCTTCATTATCTCTTTCCAAACGGACAGGCTTTTGTTGTTGCATCTTGTCTCTTTTGTTTTGCTTACTTCCCAAACAATTTTTTTTTGTTGGAAGCTGCTCTATTCCTACTACATTCTCTCTCTCTCTCTCTCTCTCTTTCTCTCTCTCTGTGTTCTTCCCAAACATATAGTTGTTGTTGTACACTGATATTCTTGCCGCTCCTTCCTTAAGTTTTTGGTCTCAAAAAAACATATTTTCTCAGCTGGTTGCAGATTTATTTGATTGTATACGTTGCGTTCTTTTTTGTTTAGTAATTATCCCGAGCTGGTCCTCTTGAGCTGGGAATTGCAGTGTACACTGATCCAGCTTTTGGGATGCTGTGAAAATCTGTACAACCAGTGCCGTGCTTACTCGCAGGTGTTCCAGTCCACCAGAGAGAAATCTCACTCTGCTGCTGGTGCGTGCGGCCTGCTGTTTGCTTGTTAGGTGATCGAGCTCTTCTTGCAGCAGCAGCAGCAGCAGCTTGTTCTTGGATCGAGCTGATCATCTTCATGAGTATTTTGTCCTCCTCGAGTAAGATTTTGATTCCCATTCTGAGAAATGGAGCTGAGCAAGGGATCTAGAATCCTCAGCGGTGCAATATGCAGTTTTTGGTCTGCTGAAGATCTCAAGCCTCCAGTCACAACAACACTCATGCAGCCCCCATTGACCCATCAGATCAAGAGCTTTTCTTTTCCAAATGTTGGTCTCGAGCTTCACTGGATTCGCTTACTCGTCGACCCATTCTCATACTTATCAACTTCTTTGTGGTGCAGGAACCAGCGGCAGCTAGCTCGAGAGACCGCAATCACTTTAGATCTCGAAGAAGATAGATTACAATCGCATTGCCGGCTTAAACATGAGGAAAGAGAGTGTATGGTTACCCGAGGAGTCGTTCCAATCGTTTCCCAACTACAGAAGGTCGTTGTTCGCAACTCCGCAAAGACTGAGGAACAGGATTCTGTCACGAGCAAATGTGCAGGAAGAGGTGGAGATGAAGGCTCGCAGCAAAGCCGGGATGAAGCGGACTCTGAACTGGTGGGATCTGATGTGGTTCGGCATGGGTGCTGTGATCGGAGCGGGCATCTTCGTCATCACAGGACAGGAAGCTAACGGAACCGGAGGACCCGCCATCATCATCTCTTACGGACTCGCTGGAGCGTCCGCCATGCTCTCTGTCTTTTGCTACACCGAGTTCGCCGTCGAAATCCCTGTTGCTGGTAAGCAAACTTGTTTTCTTTCTTCATGGTAGAGACATTGTGATGCACCCAGAAACCAACGAGCCAAAGTTTGGTATTCCTACATTCTAAGGTCATTTGGAGAGCCTTTTGTTGGCTCTGCCCTTCAGGGTAGAGATATAGTGATGCGCCCAGAAACGGACCGAAGTTTGGTACCCCTACACATACATTCTAGGCTCATATGGAGTCCACTATAGAAACATTTTGAGCATAACTGAAGGATCCATCCGCTTGGGCTTCACTATGCTAACCACCATGTGTTTCCAATTTTAGTATGTTCTTCAATATTTATCATCCTTATGAATGTCATTTCAAGTGCAGAGCCATTATGTGATGAGCTGCTGCTTGTTGAGACATTGTGATGCACCCAAAAACTGTGGGCCAAAGTTTGGTATCCCTACATTCTAGGGTCATGTGGAGTCTTCTACTATAGAAACATTTCATTTGGGTATAACTGAAGGAGCCTCCATTTGGGCTTCAACATGCTAACCACTTTCAAGGGCAGAAGCCATTATGTGGCAAGCTGCTTATTGACACATTGTGATGCACCAAGAAACAAGGCTAAAGTTTGGTATCCCTACATTTTAGGGTTATGTGGAGTCTTTGACTAAAGAAACATTTCAATCTGGCAGAACTGAAGGATCCACTTGGGTTTCACCATGATAACCACCATGTGTTTCCAATTTAGTATGTAGAATACATGTCATCCCTATGGATGTCATTTCAAGGGTAGAGGTATTATGTGATGAGTTAGCCTTGCTTGTTTTTCTCCTTTCTTCTTCCCCAGTCTTCTTGTTTCTTTGGAATATCATTGTTTTATTTTGCAAAAATGACTCTTTGTTGCCTCTTCCTCTTCCCTAGAGAAAACGGGCCAAAGTTTACTATCCCTACATTCTAGGCTCATTTGGAGGTCTTTCTAGAAACATTTCTGGTGAAACTGAAGGATCTGCTTCGGCTTCACCATGCTAACTGCCATGTGTTTCCAATTTAGTATCGTGAATATTTATCATCCTCGTGGATGTCATTTAAATGGTGGAGCTGTTATGCAATGAGCACCTTGTTTTCAACAAGTGGCTCATTGGAAAACCTTGGAGTGCTTTACACATAGGAGGAAGGGCTCCTAATTGGTTCCTTCCTGCTGTTGAGAGGGTAGCAAGGCTGTTAGGCTGAGTTGATGTTGTCAAAACGAGAAGAGACTGATAGGGAGCCCTTCTCCCCCAAAGAAGCATGCAATTTTTTTCCTCACCCTGTTTTCAGAAAGAGTAATCTTACCTTTTGTTAGAGACTGGTGCTAGGTTGTTGGCATCTTAGGAAGTTGGAAGAGACCAATAGTGACTGTACGAAACCCAAAGAGAATGAAGGTTTAATTGTGCAGGAGAAGGGACCTAAATGTACAAAACAAAGAACATTTGTGGTTCTTTACTTCTAGGAGAAAAGGGCTTCCATAACGGCCTTGCTAGCATATGGAAGCAGGAAGGGATTACATCCCATCACCTTTCCTACATAAATAAACATACAATTGTTTTTGGTGCCAAAAGGAATTCAGTATTTTCTAAGAGACCAGTCCTAGTCTGTTGGGTAGCTTACAAAATTGCAATTGACCAATAGCACCTGTACAAAGCCAAAAGAAACCTTGCAATTCTTTTTTTGGGTTGAGCACTTCCTGATTTTGTTCAATGATAGGAAATGGTGTACTATCACTCAAGTCTCAGGGGCTCTTTTTTTTTTACCTTTGGAGCAAAACCACCTTGTTTAGGGTCAAAGAAAATTTATTGAATCCTGCATCATGTCAAGAAATTGAGGCAAATCTCAAGTTAGCCTTCTAAAACATTCTCAATGGGATGCCTGAGTTGAAGGAGATATTCTTGAGAGGGGGGTGGTAGGATTTTGGAGTCAGGACAAATTTTGGGAAGAATCCATTGCAAAATTGATTTGGAAACAAAGTGATGAGTGGATTGTGGCTTATGGATGTAGGTGGGTCTTTCGCCTATTTACGAGTCGAGTTAGGCGACTTCATTGCTTTTATCGGTGCAGGAAACATTGTACTTGAATACATTGTCGGGGGTGCAGCAGTTGCGCGTGGTTGGACCTCCTACTTTGCAACCCTTATCAACAAAGAGCCATCACAAGTTCGAATATTGACCAACCTCCAAACTGGCTACAATCAACTTGACCCACTTGCAGTAGGGATTCTCCTTGCCACTGGGGCAATTGCAATTTGGAGCACACAGGGCACTTCCTACCTCAACTGGATTGCTACGCTTGTCAACATGTTGATCATTGTCTTCATCATCATTGCAGGTCTAGCACATGCAAAAGCAGAGAATTACAAACCTTTTCTACCCTATGGTGTTCGGGGGATCTTCAGTGCAGCATCTGTGCTCTTCTTTGCCTACTTAGGTTTTGATGCTGTATCAACAATGGCAGAAGAAACCAAAAACCCGGGACGGGATATTCCTATTGGGTTACTTGGCTCAATGACAATATGCATGGTTGTGTATGTTCTCATGGCACTCACCTTGTGCTTGATGGTGCCAACATCTGAGATAAGCAAAGATGCTGCCTTCTCAACAGCATTCCAAACAGTTGGCATGAATTGGGCAAAATATGTGGTTGCTCTTGGAGCTTTGAAGGGGATTACTACAGTGTTGCTTGTAAGTGCACTTGGGCAAGCCCGATATCTTACACATATTGCCCGCACTCATCTCATCCCACCTTGGTTTGCTCTTGTCAACAAACGAACACAAACTCCTGCCAATGCAACAGTAACTATGGTATTGGCAACTGCGATCATTGCCTTCTTCACCGAGCTAGACATCCTTGGCAATTTACTTTCACTGAGTAGCCTCTTCATCTTCTTCCTCATTGCAGTTGGCATTCTTGTACGTCGGTATTATATTCCTGGAGTAACAACAAGAAAGAATGGAATCCTCTTTGTCACATTCCTCTCCATCATTATTGGTTCTTCAATTGTGATTGCAGCCTACTGGGGTTTGAGTGCGAAGGGCTGGATATTGTATGCAGTTTTTGTACCTGTTTGGTTTTTGGGCACCTTAGGCTTGGCTGTATTTGTCCCTCAAGTGCGGACCCCAATGATATGGGGTGTTCCACTTGTGCCATGGGTTCCATCTCTATCAGTGGCTCTCAACATGTTCCTTCTTGGAACCCTTGACAAATTATCTTTCATTCGGTTTGGAATCTGGACCGCTGTGATTTTAGTATACTATTTCTTGTTTGGCCTTCATGCTTCATACGACACAGCAATTGACCAGAAGAGGGAGCTTGCACAGTACAAGCTGGAAGAGGCAGAGGAGGGTCAAAACTTGAAAACTGTCAAACCTGCAACACAACTGATGAACACAATCCCTACACCACAAGGGATGAACACTATTCCTACACCACAAGGGATGAACACAATCCCTGCACCCCAAGAGATGAACACAATCCCTGCACCCCAAGAGATGAACACAATACCTGTGCCACAAGAGAACACAATACCTGTACCGCAAGAGATGACCACAAATCCTTTGGCACAAGAGGTGGATACGATCCCTGTGGCACAAGAGCTGAACACGATCCCTTCACATCGGCCTTGAGTGAGTGGAGCAAGGACTAGATTCATGTATTGATCCCATTGTTTGAAGAAAGATGTAAAGTTTGTTTTGCTTCTATAGATAGACACGTCCAGAAACAAAGACATTGCAAAACTGATGTCATCTTGCAGCTTGATATGCAGCTCTAATTGTTACGTGCATTGTTGTGCTGATGTTGTGTTTGGCAGCTGCATAAACTAGCTTGTGAAGTCTCTTGGTTCCTTGACAACTGAGAAGAGTCAGAAGCAGAAGATAGCTCTCAGGTGAAAGTCAAGAGCAAAGGGTTCTCATTTTTTCTAGCCAGGAAAGAGGGAGAATAAACCCTAGAGTTTCCAAGAGTTGAATTGAGGTTGCAAGATTCCACTGATGGATATTTTTTGGTGAATTTTTTCTACAGGACTACTGGAACAAACAGGTTCTCCAATATGAGTATTCAAGACAAAATTGTGAAGCTGTACATGTACTAAACATTCATCATCTTTGTCCATGACAGTTACCTGAACAAATTCTAGCAGCTGAACTTGTAGTCATCTTTGTTTGTCCATGATGGTTACCTGAACAATTTCTGGCAGCTGAACTCATAGCCCATCTTGTTTGTCTTGAAAAGCTTGGTTTGTAGTTTGTATCAATCTGGAACAGAGCTGTATGGCCTCAACAGCCAGTCCTTGTTGTCAGCAATGGATAGAGTGGTTGTGCATTCCCAAGCTGCAACATCACGTAGTCGTCAGCCTTTTGCATGATATCTGGTTTGAGAACAGTTTCTGTCCAAGCAAAAGGTTAACTTTCAGAATGCGCACTGGCTTCTCCAATATGTGAGCTCATGATCAAACAGATCTTTAGTTCCGCTCATCATGTTTCTGGAAATTGCACCAATGCAAGAAGCTGAGATGATCCTAGGCTCCAACAACTGCTGTTATGGCAATTGTAAAGTAACATATCAAAACTCACCCAACCAAATCCCAAGATTGTTGCCAAAAGAATTAAGAATGGTTCTCGAAAGCTTTCTAAAAATACCAGCATAGAATCTTGGAAAAATTATTTCAAAACTTCATCAAAAGGGTAATTAAACAACCATTTAACCTAGACCCGGGTGAAGGTTATGGAAATGTTTGGTTCAAGCACACTAAGGTGGTACCAAAAGTGGCACATGTGGAGTCCATAGTTTTACTTTTTCAAAAAATTTAATGCAAATGTTAAGTGTTTTGGCAATGTGAAATCGTTCATTTAAAAGTAGGAGGCAAATGGAATACCTACAACTTAAACTTACAAGTTTATAAATTGTGACACATGTTTCGATTTGATTGGTTAGGAGAAAAGTTAGAAGCAAAACATGGGTTTTTTCAATTTTTATAATTGGCCATTATTATGTAAGATAATAATGTCCTTTTTACAAAGAAAAAATTCTCAAATTTTCCATTTTAATAAATCATGGACTTCATAGATTATTGGTAATCTTATGGAATCTTGATAAATTAAAATATTAAACTTACTTGTAAGCCCTTATTTTAACATTTCAATAGCCTCACAATCATATTAAGGGAAAAAAATTAACATTTCTTACATGTTTATTATGTAATAAAAGTTCATAAATGTTTTAATGGACTATGACAGAAGATGTTACATTGGTTTAAAAGTTCACTTTGTAATAAAATGATGGCATTTTATTTTCAAAATTTTAAATTTGATTCTACAAATGTTACAAATTAGTTAAATGAGTTTCTGCTATAATTTTTAATCATATCCCATCACATATTGTGCCAAATTTGAAGGTAACCACCCCCCCCCACCCCTTGCCCTTGTGACATCAAAAAATGGACACCTTATATATGCCAAAACCCTATTAAATACCTAATTTTAGAGGAATCCAATGGGGCCTCACAATTTTTCAAAACCTAATATACATCTACATCTAATAGTTGGATGAAAGCATGTTATGTTGGTCAAAGATTGTTGTCACAAATACTACTTTTAAAAACTACATGTTTGTAAACTTCTACCAAGCTAATATCTTTTAAAAATTTAACAAATGGTACTTGGAATAAGGTAGTTCAAAACACAAAGAATAAGAATGTAAAAAAAATCCCACTTTGAAATTGACATTAAATGATTAAAAATTATATTAGTGAAAAAAATGTAATTGTCACAATATATTACAAAGTGCAAATATATTTCAAAAACCATTCAAACAATTACCAAATTTGATGAAGTACTCAATCATATATTACATATGAATTCATTGTCCCATTTCAATCTATATGAAGAGTTCCATTCATGTGATTTCATTAAAAAAATCTAAGTGAAAATTCTCATTAAAGTAAACATAAATGTGAATATATGAAAGTTTGTTGAAAAAACATTATCATATGAAAGGTAACAAAAATTGTGTTGGAGGTTTTATGTCAAACATAGTTCTTAATACATTAATATGTGAATTAGTAGTAACCATGCCTTGTTCTAGACCCATGTATATAACAAGACCAACAACCTCAGTTAAATTAAAACATGCATGCACGAACCATCTGTAATTGCATAAAATGTTAGGATAACATTTATGCCCACTATTGTTACTATAATTCATACTACAATTGTGCATGAACTAGTAGTAACCATGCCATGTTCTAGACCCATGTATATAATAGGACCAACAACTTCAGTTATTAGCACATGCATGCATGAACCATCTATAGTTGCATAACCTAATAGGGTAACATTGATGCTTGGCATTATTGTTATTATAGTTCTTATTACGGCCATACATGAACTTGTAGTTACAATACCACTTGAGGTGTTCTCTTATGACTTAGGGATAAAAATCATAGTTCCTAACACAAAAGTGCATAATTTATTGTTCTTAAACCGATGACTTGTAAACACATGACAAGACCTACCATCGAAGGAATTGGAAATTCAGTACCATCCAAAAGGTTAAACAAAAAAGCTTTGAACTACCCAAAGTACATTAAGGGTGTTGATCTCGATGCACATGTACATATGTTCAAGACTATGATTTAGGATAATGGTGAAATGAAGGATGTTGACATTGTGAATTTCTTTGAATGCACTTTGTGAAACATTATGTCAAACTGGTGCAATAACTACCTAAGCAATTATCCAATAATTAAGTTTGAAAAGTTGGCAAAAAAAATTTTGTAAATGGTTTTAAAAAATGCAAAATGATGAATAGGTTTATATGCAACTAAAGAATTTTTAACAAATAAAAAATGAGTGGGTTGAAAAATAGTATGAACGGTTGTTGAAACTGACAAATAGTCTTCAAACCAAGATTTTAAACAATTCTTTTAATACTATATTCCAAACTAGATTACATTCATATTTATGCATTGCAATGGCAAAAAAGGAATGAGAGACGTAGCAACACAAAGTGGCAACAATGTAATGTGAGATGGTATCTCTAAAGTAGAGGCTACTAGTTCTTTGCCTATACTTCAAACAATCAAAACTAAAGAAGTAAATGTGAAACAACAAGCTCCAACTTGTTCTATAATGTACTCCACCAATTGTAAACGTATGAAAGGTGAAAGCACAACTAGGCCCCCAAAAATTGTAATCACAAATATAATCTTTCTGTAATTATTTTTTTTGGTAATGCATGGACATCACATCTTGGATTAATTTTGTTTGTTTTAAATATATTTGATTAAATTTTAAATTAATTTAATAAATTATTTTTTAAATCAAACAAACAATGAAAGACTTGAATGCATGGAATATATTTTTGACAAAATAATATTCATCATAAAGTTTGAAAAAAATTCTTACATATTTCAAAACTAAAGTTATGAGTGGAATTCTTAGGTCAAATTTTTTATGGTGTATGATATTGATATTCATTAATTAAATCTAGGACCATATAGAAATTTAAAGTTTTTGGTTGAAATTTCATTCAAAAAATGTGTTTTTTTTCATTTTTTAACTATGATATCAAAGAGGAGGAGATTTTACAGATGGGCATTGCATTAGTTTTTCATTTTTCTTTTGTCTAGTAAGGTTTCATGAACAACAAACATGGGGCCCTATGGTCATCAGAAAACTATAAATTATATACTCTATGTACATTAATTTTATCCAATCCTCTTCATTTTATTATTAGATCAAGATTAATTTTGATTCAAAGTGTACTTTGTGTTTCCAAATGTTATCATGCAAAATTTTAAGTTTTTCCCTTATGTTTAGGATATCCAAATGATGCCATGAAAATTTTAGCTTATTGCATATTATGATACTCATTATACAACTTTTTTTTTTGGTGAAAAGTGGCTCATTCTTAGTGTGCTTTCACCCTAAATCATAATGTGGAGACCTGTAGAAACAAGCAATTGGACATGAACTAGCTCAAACTCTAGTAGAAATCATGAATCAAGGTTTCAAGCTATATTTATAACACACGAAGATATAAGTTGACAAAATGCTCAAGCTTTGTGGAGATGCAAAAAGTGTTTAAAAAGAAACTAAAAACCACAAGAAATAAGGCACTTGTTAAGAATGCAAACCTTAGTGCTACAATGGTGAACATGGTACTTGAATAGTCATTACCATGAGTAAGGTGAATGAGTAGCATGCATTTAAGGATAGGGAACCATTAAAGGGGAAGATTATCACAAAATGGAATGATGAAGAAAAGCTACAACATACGTTTGTGAATACAATACAACAAATGAAATTAGAAGAAAAGGACAATGGAATGGCAAATCAACCATGAAATAATGGAGTACTAATTGGGTGGGTTTACCTAAATAGAAGGGAGTCCATCATGCACATACATAACTAGAAATGCTCATACCTATTACTAGAAAACTTAAAATTGTGGATGACATTTTGGAAACCTCAACAAATAAATGATGGAACAAAAATATACTCCTAACCTTGGGCAATTGTTAAAAATAGCAATAGACCTTAAGAAGTACTTACTCTAGAAGTTTAAACTTGTGACACTACCAATTCTAGTACTGGTAGCAAAAAAAACTCATGTGGACACAATTGTTGTGGACCCACACATGGTAATAATTCAATTGCAAATTGGGAAAAACATGGTAGACAATGTTTTTTTGGATATATAAAAGAGTCAATATGAACATTATCATTGAGCAACTATGCATCAAATTGGGCCCTCCCAAGCCCAAACCTGCACCTTCATTTGAAGATGGTAAATTGGACAATGTCAAAACCATTGTGAATCATCCAAGATTTGAAAATATACATCCATGGGATACCATATGTTGTTACTTTCGTTGTCATGCAAAACAATGTTGTGGATCCCAATTACTCAATGTTGCTTGGATGTCCATGGTTACAAAATGTTAAGGTTACCCATGATTAGGGTAACAATGTCATTAGTTCAAGGGAATGGAATAGTAAGGACAATTCTGTGAACAAACAATTGGGGAATGAAACCAAACAACCTTAGGTTCTAATGTGCTATGCTTTCTAGGAGGGCCTAACAAATCAAGAAGAGGATATCATATTTGCAATAGAACTTGAACTGTTTTCCATTGGGACAATTGATATACCTACAATAATCTTACCTAAGTTGGTTACATTTGGAGCACATGCCAACTAGAAAGCCCATGTGGAAACCAACAACCAAACCCAAAATGTTAAATTGGATGATAATTAGTTTCAACCACAAGTATGACATGGGGATAAATTTTATTTTGAAACGTTTTATAAGCATACTATTGGTAAGGTTTCAATGGATCAAACTCTAGCTCGAAACAAGCTAAAAGACTTGCAAATTACAAGATGAACAATGATGGAAAAAGAACTGGTTTAGACACTGAACCTTGGAATAATAGAAGAACCCCAATCTATGAAAGTAAATACATGACATTTATTCATGCACAAATTTTTGCATTAGAACTACTGCTAAAGGAATTCAAGGATGTTTTTGCTTGGATATATAAAGACTTGAATAGCATACCACCGAAACTAACACAACACAAAATAAAATTGTTCCACCTACACATCAAACACTATATTGATTGAATCTAAACTATGCAATAATTGTGAAGTGGGACATTAACAAGCTTTTAACAACAAGATTTATCTAGCCAACAAACTTCAAAAGCAACCTGGTTGTCACCTATAATTGTAGTTCTTAAGAAAAATGGGAAACTATGAATATGTGCAAACTTCAGGAAGTTGACTACAACAACCAAAAAGGACCCCTACCCATTACCATTTACAAATAAGGTGTTTAACATAGTGGTTAAATACTAAGCATATTCAAATTTCTAATGGTTATTCAAGATATTATCATATATTTATAGCGCCAAAGGCCGTGCATAAGATGGTGTTTGTAAGTAACTAGGGAACATTTATTTGGTGAATCATGCCATTTGGACTAAAAAATGGACTTCTAACTTTCTAGCAAGTAGTAACAAAGGCATTCAAGCAATACTTAAATAAATTTATGAAGACATTTTTGGATGATTTTATTATGTACAATGTCATGGAAATGAACATAGACAAGCTCAAGTTGTGTTTCCAAAAGTGCAAGGAGGTTTGAATCAATCTAAATCCATAAAAATGTACATCCATGGTATATTCCATAATGATTTTGGGATTCATTATTTCAAAAGAAGGAAAATTATTAGATGCCCAAAAGATACAATTGATTGTCAACATGCTAGTTCCTAAGAATCCATAGCAAATTCAAGTGTTTAATGGCATGATTTTAGAAGTGTTTTATTAAAAAATTTGCATTCATCATGGCACCTATTACCAAATTGATGAAAAATATAGAACTTTCATATGGACACCTAACTGTTAGCAAGCAATGAGCATGGGAAACCATCAAGAAAAGGTATGTTGAAGTGCCAATTTGATTTCACCAAATTGGATGGAATTTCATGTCCACACATATGCATCCCTATTGGTAATAGGAGCAATGTTGGCCTAGAACATCACAACAAAACATGATTAGCCCATTACATATATGCTCTTGTACATGGCAAGGAGTTCAAAAGGCAAACAAACGTACAAACCAAGATGCTACATGAAAATAACGTGGAGCATAAGAACAAAAACTATAATTTAGCACCAATCTTAGAGGTGTTGTTTCGAAATTGGTTTCCACTAAATGGCAACAAACCAATGTAGGTTCAAGCAAAACCATTACACTTAAATAGCAACAAAAAAATTTGCAAGTGGGTTATGAAAAATGTTTGTGAGGAACCAAAAAATAGGACAAATGAAAGGAGTTAGTGCATCTCCACCAAGACAACAAAGACCTGTTATGAAAGGTTAATAGATAGTTCCCCATACAAAGGTATAGTCAAATGAGAAGGCATGAAATGAACATTTGATCAAAAGGAGCAAGAAACAGATAACAGAAAGAGTGTCAACTATAATATAGGTACCGAGCAATATCAACAAGAATAATTCAAAGCACTTGGAGTTGCAACAACTTTGTTCCCAAAAGACCATTAGAAGCAGGAACAAGAAGGAGGGGACACTTTCTATGTGACATCCAAGAAATGGATATAAAGGTGGACATACATGAGCAAAAACAAAAGGTTGGACCATCGCATTCAATACATGTAGTTACAACAAAACCACAAGTACCATAAGAAAGAGAAGCAATTCAATTCCAAGGATTCCATCCATAAGAGACAACCACTATGAAAAATCATGTCTGTTGAAACCACTTTGTTTTGCAACTAAAACTCCAAAACAACTAATATACAATTACATTACAACTAGAGCATGGAAATACAAATAATTAATAAATAAAATGTTTTGTTAGAAATCAAGGAGTTGTATTATAGTTACAACTTAATTGCAAATGGGACACTTATATGGCGTAATGTACACATCATACATACAAATGTAATCAATTATGTTTGACTTTTTGGCATGTCGCACTTTAGTTGCGTGTGGAAACTACATTATAACCCGTGTAAGTATAACACCCAATCAACAACTACATTGCAACTAATGTACAATTTCAACACATATGATCATGCCACATGTACACATTTCCACCACCCATTACATATGATATTTGCAACTAATCGTCACTATGTTGTGACTTTTGTTCAACTATTAATAAGTTAATAACTTTTTAAAATCATATTAAATCCTTTATATTTCATAATAAATTATATTTTCAATAAATTAAAAACTATTACCTATTAATTAATATCTAATATTTAATCTAAATTAATCAATATAATTAAATTTTTAATTGACTCAAAAATTAATTAATAATTAATTAAATAACTAAATAATTTTTAGAATTAAATTGATTCATAAAAATATTAAGTTCAAATGATTAATTATCAATTCAAACTTTAGATAATTAATCATTTGAAAACTATGTATTTTTACCCAAATTCATATTTACTTTAATCAATGATTTTTAAATATTATTTATTAATTAACACATAATTTAATTAATTTTCTGAAATAAATAATTAAACTGAATAATTAAGTATTAATTTGAATTAATTAGTCTAATTCATATAATTATTTTGTTAGTTAAATTAAAAATATACACAAAGAATGTGGGAAAACCTTTTTTTTGCTGCAATTCAATTTGTTACTAATGTGCAACTAAAAGATTTAACCCATAAATTTTGTTCTTAATCTCATTTTTAAAACTGTATAAAAAATGTGTCATTCTTGTGTGCTCACATTAAAATACATGTGTCAATTTGGGATGAGCTCAAAATAACTAACCCTAAAAACAAAACATAAAATAAAAGAAAATATTTACATGGTTACTATTTAATTCACCTACTCTTCTACCTTCCTACCTTTTTGCCTACCTAGGTAAGTATGTAGTTAATCCTACTTTCTACCTACCTATCTTTTTATGTATGCCTATGTATTGACCTACTTAACTACCTAAATAGATATTTATTTCTTTTAAAAAATTCAATTAATATGCCATGTCGCAACTTTTGAATGTGCCACGTATCATAATCTAAAACCATTATAAAGGAACAATCATAATATTTCAAAAACAAAATCGCCCAAAAACCCCCATAATGCCACGTGTCAATTTTGATGGATTGATGAAAAATGACGTCAACATGATGTTAATATGGTAGTTGCAAATTAGTTGCATTAGAGTTACATAATAATTGTTTTTACATAGTTGTAACTGAGTTACATGAATTGCACATGCATATGGTATCACATATGGTGAGTTACATCCATTGTAATTCATGCAACTTGTCTGATAACATTCACACTCATAAAAATATGTTGAGTTGCAATGAATTGCAAATGGTTATTGCATTTTTAAAACCAAGTTGCAAGGCTGGTTGCAAATCATCCCATTTTTTCATAATGAATAGTTTAGTATACAATTCCAAGGAAAGGTCCATCATCCTTAGGACCTAGTACTAGTGGCACAATACCAAGAGTTTTAAGTCCTTGATTGGGTCTATTTGCTAGTGTAAAGGAGTATAGGAAAGTCGTAAAAATGTTACAACAAATGACCCAATGTATACATACAACTGGAAATAGATTATTGGTGAGATGGCAAAGTCAAGTGGTTAGAACAAAAGTAAGTTCAAGAGGAGAAAAACAAATTGCAAGTAAAGATACATCATCAATTAACATTAATGGCAATTCATGTATTTAGTAATAAGGAAAAGCTAGAAAAATTGTCTAAAATGTAAAAATAGGTGCATAAGTTGGGTCCAAGACTAGCAAAAAAAAGATAAAACAAATCAAAATGAAAAGTACAAAATAGCAAATGTGGAACTAAACTAGAGGGTGCAAAAGTATGACAAGGTGACAACAAAAAAAATGGCTACAAGGAAATTTTTTCACTAGACATTGGAAAGAGATTATGCTAAGAATTAAACAAATGTAATAAACTTGGCCCATGAGCAAGAATAGCTTAAACAAGAACTACAAAAGGTCAAAAAGGAATCTAAAAATTTAAAAATAGAAAAATGATCAATTAGTTGAAAATATTGCAAGGCAATTGAAGGAGATGCAAGATGAATAGAACAAATTACGATTTTTAATAAAAAAACCTTCAAAATTAAGAGCCATTTATAACCAAATGTCACATATAAGAAGCAAAAATGGTGAGATTGGATATGATATACGATAAGGTACAAGTAGCATTTCTCATGAAAATGAAGGAAAAACATGGTGAGATATGACACAAGAATGAAAGGAAAGGAAATTGAAAAGGCTTTCAAAGCATATAAGAAGGGTGATGTACTATATCAACACAAGTTAACTATGTATATGAATGCATTTCCATAGTTTGTTTATAATCCATCGAAATTACAAAACCAGGAGGAAACGAATGATGCTAGTACCATTCTTGCATTTCCATCTAATAGTCAAAGCTCCAAATCACCATATATGGCTCAACAAGAAGAACCATCTAACATTCGAAGAGGGCATGAAGAACAAATAGTGCAAGAGGTTGTAAACATTACCTAGGTACATAAATATTCATAGGAGTTTCAAAAGAAAATTATAACAAAAACCCAATTACCTTCACAATTTCAAATATTAGAATAAGGACTAGAACTAAAACAAATGGTTATGAAATCACAATTTCAACAAACAATGATAACATCTATCCAAAATTAAATAACAACAAAAGTTGAAGTATACGCACTATGAGAATTCTTGGTTTTTCAAACAATTCAAGTTGATTAATTAGTTTTTTTATATTCATGGATATGTCCATTTTGACTAAAGGCTTAAAGCATGTATTTTTTGACCAATCAACTTGATTAAAATGACCTATTTGACCAATACATCCACTCAAGTTACATAACCTTAATAAAAATGGCCAATGGGTTTTAATCAAATAAGACATCCAGTCAAATTAAACATAAAAAATTAACATCATTAATAAAGATGACCAATGTTTATTAATCAAATGGGACATTTTATGCTTGTTACATACCTATTTCCTGCCTCCCACATACAATCTTACAACTTACCTACCTACCCACCAACCCACCCACCTACTTAAATGCAATACCTACCTACCCACCCATCCACCCACCTACTTATATCTACTATGTACCTATCTACCCATACACCCACCTACTTAGATGTACTACCCACCTACCTATCCATCCACCTATAACTTACCTACATATTAATTGTTTACATATATACATATTAATTACCTACATACCTACCCACCCACCCACCCACCTACTTAAATTTATTATATACCTACCTACCTACCTCATAATCTTATGATGATGTGTTGAAATAAACATATGAAATTAAAAATTTGACAAAAGTTGAACGTTTTTTAATTGATGGTGCGGTCCATTGGTTAAAGACTTGGTTTATCATTGGGGAGGTCAAAGGTTCAATTCCTAATACTTATAACCTATGTACATGCTTAAGGGGCTAAAGTAGGTTAAGGTAGGTCAATTAAGATAAGGTAAGGTAGGTTGGGTTAGGCTACCACCTACCTAATTGCCTTTTTATGACCTACATACCTAACACAAAAATATTAATTTTAGAAATAAATTATTTAAATATGGGCAACATTTTGACCAATCAAATGGTCCATATTCTACTAGTCAAAATGACCACCTTAGTCACAACAAACATGTTGAAATCAACTAGTTTAAAATGACGAAATGTTCTTTCTCACACCTATCCAAATTGGGTACTTTTTATTAGATTCTCCAATAAATAAAAACCAAGAATTCTACTAGTAAAACATAGGGTGATAATGTAGTAATTAAAGATTTCACTAATCAACAAAAGCTAGTAGGAACATAGGTTTTACCTATACAAGACCAAGTGGGACAAGTTCAAATTCAAAGTAAACAACTAAAGAAGAAGGCATGTAGTTTAATTTAATAGCCTAACCAATATTTCATTGTATTCATAGATTTCAAAGACATAATCCAAAATATGGTTGGGGTAATATTAAGGGTATAATACCTACTTAGTTAATTAATTAATTAGGGAGTAAATGGTAGTTAATTTTTTCCCCATTTTTTCCTCTTTTCAAATTCTGATATACATTGAACATGGGGTTTTGGGGACTAATATATTTGATACTTTGTGATTTTAATGAACTTGGGATTTTGGAACATGTTTTTTGTGCTTGCAGAAATATGTTAGGATTATTTTCTTATATATGCATGAAGTAGAAGTAGTTATAGTAAAACTTTGTAAATACATGTTGAATTAAAATGTTTAAAAACAAATGTATATGATCAAAACTATGCATTTACCAATGGTTGTTCAAAGACTATCTTTGATGAGAAGGACCACTCTAGGTAAGTGGGAGGATGTGAAGGGTGAACAAGTAGGGTTTTAGAGGGGGAAGGAGGGGAAGAAGTAGAAAAATGGAGTTCTTATGACTTGTAAGGGAGGTTCTTTTAAGGTTATGAGGGGATTAGACTGAGTAGGGGGGTTTAGACGGGAAAGTTGTGGCAAGGTTATGTGTTTTTTGTGTATTTAGAATCTAATTAATGTTAAAATAAGGGGGGGGGGGGGGTTATGATAAGATGGGAAAAGGAGAATTTAGGATAAAACTAGGAAGGACCTCATGTATCTAATTGCAACATAAAGAATTCTAATAGTTCATCAATGTGCAAAAATTGAACATCTCAATCTTGAATGTGACATTTTGTTATTGATAATTGGAGAATAGAAATCATCCCAATGTATGTAAGGTTTCGATTCAAATAATGGTTGTCGTTTAATAAAGTAAGGATGGGAGGGGTTAAAAGGTATGAGGTGAAAAGGGAACAAAAATATGTGGTGAAGTTAATGTTGGTTGACCGGACACAACTTGATAATTGGAGATGGGATGTTTAATAGTATAACAAAAGGTTAACTTAGTAAATTAATTTTGCCCCATAGTAATAGGCTAGGATTAAATAAAGGTTGGTGTAATTGTGTTATTTTACTTACTATCTAGAGGATGGCAATAAAAGGGATTATAGGTGAAAGAGAAATAAGGAGGAGCAAACCACGAACAAATCTAAGTAAACCCCCTATTCTTTCATTCTAACCACCCTTATAAACTAAGGTAGACGAAACCTAGATTCCTATTCAACTAAATGTGCCAAAAACAAATATGAGATTTTTAAAACTATTATTTGTAACATTATTTTGGATGTTCTCCAATGGAAGAAGAATAACCCTTGAGTCTAAGTTGTTTAGCATGTTAATTTTTCATTTAACATGCACAAAGTAAAAAAAGGGGGGGCAATATCAATTTGGAAAGCAAAGCAAAACTAGGAGAAGCACCAAAAACCAAAGCTTTTGTTGTTTTACTATTTGCTTTTGCTCTTGTTCCTTTACCCACAAGTGTTTTTTTTTGGTTTTGTTACTCTTGTTCTTTTATTCATTAACGTTTTTCCTAGTTCTATTGTTTTTCAACACCTCTCTTGGTTCTATTTTTTTGCTCCTTTGCTTATCAGTGTCTCTCTCGGCTTTTTAATTTAGTGCTTTAAAATACCTCTTTGGGGTGCAAATGGGATATCACAAGCCACACCCACCTACTTTTGGGACTGTTTTTGGAGGAATATATATATATATATAAAATTCAATTTTCTTTTCAAAAGCCTTTATAAATTTTTGTATATTATATATCAAGGTTTATGTAAAAGATTTCAAAATATATGTAATTTTCAAAAGTTTTGAAATATATTTATAAATCCTTTTAGTGCTGAAAAACATGCATTACAATGATTAATGAGTCCTTTTAAAAGCTTATTATTCATCAAATATTTTTCAAATTAATTCACATGTTCCAATGATATATTATGAACATTACTCAACACCAAATTAAATTACCACTTCTAAATGTGAAAAACTAGGCATTGGTTAGACTTGCTATGGCTAGTGTTAATGTGACTACACCCTTTGTTGATCCTTGACCTTCTCTTTGTTTTGTTGTTCTTGCCCCTTGGCTTGTCAACATTTCTCCTCCTTCTACTATTTTAAGCCTTGAAGTATTTGTTTGTTGATATTTGGCCCATTTTGGGTTTTGCTAAATTTACTATAACTAGTTTTGGAAGAAAAAGCTTATTCATAAGTTGAAAGGCAGTCACTATCCAATGGCACCTCCTAAACCCTAAACCTAACTTTAATTCTTACCTAGGACCTAAGTGACTATTGAATGTACTATAGTATTGAACATAATTTAAAACATTGACCCTAGTACATTTTAATACCCTAATAAGGTGTCAACTTTTTTAATAAATAAGGACAAGGTTTCAAGTGGTTGGTTGTCAATCCAATGAGAATCAATGAATGGGTTTCAAACAAGGTATGACCATGGGTAATACTCAAAAGTGTTCAATTTGAAACTCAACATGAAACCCTACCTAGTTTTCAACCATTTTTTGACACCCACCCACCCAACACTAGTATAATTCATCTATTATATAATAGAAGACATTGTAGATGATATAATCTTCACCGAGGCTATGAACAAAATCAATTTTCATTTTTGCAAGAAAATGATATCTACAATTAAAAACTGAAGTGATATCCAAGTTTCATCATTGGGAATGTAAATGATTTGTAAATGATTCTTGCAACTAAGCTTGAACAACTAATTTCACTAAAGGATACATTGTTTGAAATTATCATGAGACATCACAACAAGAAAAGAATTTGGGGCATTATCATGACATAGTCATTACCAAATTTGATTCACAAGTTTTGTTTTGGAATTACCAAATTTTAATTATCAATACTTTCTCATGTTTACTCTTGTTGTTTGTTTTTATCCTAACCTTGGGCTAATGATTATAATTTCAAAGGGATAAGGATAAGAATAGAGTCAAAGGGAATTATTAATAACTAAAACATAAGGGATCCTAAAAAACAGGGGATTAATGCAACAATCACGTGAATTAAGGGATAAGATTCACAAAAACATCACACTAAGGGAAATCATGTTTCCTCATGAAGAGTCATGATATCATGAGTCATAAGCATTTATAACTTGAATTGCAAAATGAAATCATGTCATATTAATGAACCAATCTGTTGTTGATGCACATCTTGGAAGTCTCATTACTATTTCAATCATAAAGAGTTAGATACCATGCCTCACATTTCTGAAGTATCCATTGTGAGCACATATCAAGGAATTATTGGAATTACCATTTGGGTGCATCATACACTTTCTAAAATGAATTACACTAAATTTTGTGTTGTCATGGAATTCATATTTCTACTAAACCTTTCCATTTTTTGCAATGATGCTTGGATCGTAGGTCATCCAAAGTCTTACTAGAGCATGGCTGTTTATGGAAAAAAGAAAAATATTTCGCAAATTTAAAACCAGCTAAGAATGAAGCATATTGACAACTCAAAAGCCAAAGTATTCTCAATTGTGATAATCAATTCCTTACATTTGTGTGCTCATTATTCCATAAATGTTCCAAAGCTGCATTCTAAACAAGCTTAAAAGAAAATTATGGTCACATTGTAGTAAGTAAATTACTTATCCACATTCCATCAAACAAGCCCCAAATGGAATTGTTTTGAGTTTGAATTATGCGTAATAGATTTCAAATGATACAATCGATCAGTGGAATGACCCAGGTTATAAACCTGCATAATTTGTGTTTACATTTGTGTTTCAAGAGGTAGCAAATGACAATGGGTCGTGAAATCTGGATTTTGAGTTTAAAGAAAAACAGGGAAACTGAAGACCCCCAAAACAATGTAATGATTTTTGAACCAAGAAACAAGTTACCATGAAATCATAAGATCAGTAGAAGTTGCAAATTGGTGATCAGCAAAGTATTTCAAAAATTGATCTAATGGTGTTGCAAAGAGTTACGAAAAGTTTTACTTAAGTGCCTTAGCATGAATTAAGGACACTGTTAGGGCTACTGGAAACTAAGCTGTATATATGCAACTGGATTTGAACGTGCAGACAAAGTTCTTATGTGCTGTTTTGAATGCTCAAATCATGTATCATAAGCAAAAATTAACCAAATTTCCTCATGTATGACATGTGAAGTTTTGAGCTATGGAATTGCAACATGCCAATGAAAGAGTGTTGATGCAAACCCATGTCATGACTCTTAATCAAAATACGGATCAGTAATTTCTCATGAGAGTTTTCAGAACAAATTATGACACCTAACCAAGTGTCTTCAGCAGTTGCAGCTCAAGAGCTGGAAGTAGGTATTTTATGGTATATCACTCATTATAGTATCCAGCACCAGTAATTTCTCCTAAACTTTCCCATCCCTCAATTCCTCTACAAATTCTCTATTAAATCTCCACTTTTGAAATCCTAGGGATGACTGAAGTATAATACAGTTACTACTGTATTAGCCTTGATTCCAGGATTTCATGAATACCCATGTTTCTGCAATATTAGATGTATCCTGTGTCTGCATCATAGAAAAGCCACGGGTTTCAATCTTCCAGAAGCACCCTGCACTCTCAGAGGCACAAGGATACTGATCAGTGTAGTTGGAGCCAGTCCACACCAGCAGCTCTTGGTAAAACTGTCGCCAGTAGAATTGGCAGTAGATAAGCGTCGTCCCAAAGGGACTTGGATAAACTACAAAGTGGTAGGGGGAGTTGTAGATTTTCTGTGGAAGCACCACAGCCACTCCCAAGTCTGCCTGATCGGATTGGCAGTTTGTCGAAACTGGATCATTTAAGTAATTGTAGATTGTAACACCATTGATCTCACTTGCAGCATATACTGCAACATGGCTTGTGCTAACAATTACAATTACAGCAACTGCTGTGGCAAAGGCCAAACCAACTGCAGCCCAAAATCTAGTGCAGCTCATCTCGTTTGCAGTTCACAGTGGAATCAAGTAGAATGATTTCCTCAACTAATCAGTGCTGTTCTCTATATAACAAAGTAGGACCCACTATAATTCTAAGTCCCAAGTGCAGTTGAACCTAACACTTGCATGCAGAGCTGATGTGTTGAAATTTGTACTACCCAAAACTCAAAGCTTTTTAGGCAGTTTCAATGCTTTGAAGTCCAGGCCACCAAGAAGCTTTACAACTGTAAATATTGCGTTTGATGCAACACACATGCGGGAAAAACACCAAAGACTTCAGATGATCCTGCGTCAACCTAGACAAGTATTTTAAACTTGCAGAATGCCCAATTTGCAAATAGAGTGATAAGGGATGTATCAGTGTATGAGAGCTATTTGAAGGGCAACAGATCATACACTTTTCAAAAAAGAATCAGTCACAGAAAATCTTTTAGAGTTTGCAAGCAGCCTGTTGTGCTTTAAAGTTGAAGATTTCATGAGAGCCCAATGCATTGCAGCTGCACCAGTGTAAATATGACTCCTGTTTTGGTTGCTCAAAATACTCTGCTTGCAGTCCTTGTGTACTTGAAAACCAAACCACCTTGGCAGCTTTAAGGAAGTTGGTTTTCACCTACAACCACTAGGCCAGAGTGAACCAACAGGCACCAGCACACCATCAATTGGAAGCAAATTATGACTCAATTGTGGATGAACCCAATCTGAGTGACATCCAGTCTCACCTTGGTAAGCTATAATCTTGTAAAAAAATCATCGTGTAGGAAGGTAGGTAGGTAGGAGGTAAGGCCTGAGGTCGAGGGCGTTACCAGAATAAGGGTACCACCCAAGGCAGCAGCAGCCAAGGTAATGCCCACATTCTGATTAGGCCCTTGTCCCAGGGCCTGACAAAGTGTAAAGCAACTGCCTCCCCTGATTGATTTGTTTGGACGAAAATTTCATTCTCTCCTTAAGAACGTAAGATCCCTCAATGTAGCCAAGTGAATCTTACCTCTTAAATGTGCTCCAAATACACTGAAATTACTGGCAGTGCTTTATGTAAGTAGGGAGAACGTCAGGTGGCTACTAGGTGGGTAGATGCACGTAAATGCCTAAATGGGTCTTGGTAGTGGTGTTTCCAATTGCTAGACAGCTCAAAGATTGTACGTTGTAATTGTTGATTTCGCAATTGTGCTAAATTGTTCATTCGCAATCTGTATAACAATGCACTCACCGGCTTCCTTGATCTTTGGCTGAGGTGGAGGTAACAGGTGGGGTAGGCAACCAGCCAAAGTGTTGTACACCTGTCCAGCCATTTGCAGTTTAGGATTTAGGGTTTTAGGGTAACATATGGTGATGGTGACAAAACGTCACATTAGGATGAAGTTGTGTCCCATGTGGGGGAGGACACAACTTCATCAACTAGCAAATTACACTAGTCCCACTCTGGGAACCAAACCACCTGCACCGTCAGCTTTCTGATGCACTACATACATGGGGATCTCAGGAAAAGATAGCATTAGATGTCTAGTGGATTGGAGCTCCTTCAACGGATTTGATTTCTCTCTTGGTCTATCCAGAACTTGACTAGAATTATACTACTCAGAACTAAATTATAGCTCCTGGGTGCAATGATTCACGCCTCTTTGTGCACAATACTGTATTCGATTATGAGCATGGATCTTCCAATATGGTGTACTAACTGCACAAGATCATGCAGGTCAAGATCAGTGTCATCCGGTTATCAGAAATGGAACCTGCATGATAACTGCAGGTTCTCAGGGTTTTATTTCAAAAACTTCAAGTAACCAAACTGCAGGTTCTTTGATTCTGCTATATGGTTCATATAAAGTTTAAGTTCAATCAGTTGGCATTTTGTTCAAGTCCCAAACATGATAATTTCACAAGAATCTTGAGCATTTCACCAAAATCTAACTACATAGATTGCCCATCATCTGCACAGGCACTTGATATAGAAAGTGGCCTCTTGGATGGTCATTTTGGACATTAATCAAAACAGAAAAACTTGGGGAATTTGACTGTCTGCAGTTTCAGCCAGTCTCCATTCTTTCCTGTATTTTTTTTAGGGTTGCAAGTGTGAGATCCTGTAAGATACAATCTTGTTAAAAGGTCATTTCATTCTTTGTTACTACAAAATGCATTAGACTAGACTAGGTAGGGCTCAACAATACAATCAGCATTTTAGGAAATTAAAGCATGGTTGAAACAAACATGTATGTATATATAAAGATTAAAGATGCAGCGATACATGCATGAGTCTTCAATGTAATTGAAAAGATCATGAATGATATGAATTGCCCTGAATACCAAGGACATGGACCATTAGGCAAGCATGATAACTACACAAATAGATTAAAATGCCACCTCATGGTGCTGCAGATGCATTTTGGAAGTCCTTCAAAGTAGAATGGGCAGACAATAATTGCATTACCTTGCCTAATGCAAGCAAAGATAAGAATTCAAACACACTATTAGGAGGCATCACCACCAACCTATTTGATGACATTGCCATCACCATTGTTCAAGTTGGCACTGCCATTCTTATGTTTAGCACCAAACTCCCTTTGATCAATGGTGATTGCACTTTGGGAAAAGATTTAATGGGCATAGGCTGATGCAGAAAGGGATGATAGATGGCGCATTTGGTAGTCTTGAAGGGAAAAAGTAGAGAAGGTGTTTAGTTCCACCTATAAATAAGTAGGAACTAGTACCATTTTGTAACATGTATGCACCAATGTGTTGGCCAGATATTGAGAAATGGTCCCGTTTTATCAACCATAATCCAGGTATGAGATAACCTACCCACCACTTCTGAAATGATACCCTATCTAATCCCTGCCCGACCTGATATTGAATTTTAAGATACCCAACATTACCCTGTTGGCAGGGTATCACTTTGTCAAAAGTAATGACCTACTTATAGTCTTATGTGCATATCGACAATTCATTCAACTAGGTTATAATCCATTGCCTTGTTAATCCCAAAGCATTTCCATCGCACTTAGGTTATCAGTTTTCACCACATACAAAAGCAATATGAGAAATAGGTTATAAGAAGTTCAAACTTGGAACTCATCATATATCCAATAATTTAAATAATTTTAGATTTAAAATACACACCCGCACAATTTAAAAGTTCTATTTTCCATAATACCATAATAAAGCCTTAAATTAAGCACAAACTAGATCTCTTGCACATTTTTGGTTATCTATGGTTTGTTTGTTCTTTTGTTGTACCCACATTCAGTTACTTTCAATTTAATAATTGTCATGTCATCTCCCCATTATATTTGGCAATAACTAAGAATATATTATGGAAAAAAAAAGAGTAACTTAAATTATGTTCACATAGGGGTATGAGCCCTTACTAACCAACCTATTGATTGACAACTATTTGAACCCTATTTACCAAACTTACCTAACCCACCTAACATTGTTTAAACATAACACAGTTATATCCTATTGTCACACCCTTCTAACTATTGGAAATTGACAACGGATCAACGAAAAAATAGAAATGATAAAAACATTGATTTATAACAAGCTCTCCACCTAACTTTAAGATCACATAGAAGTTGTTTAACCTATGGTTCACTTTCGAGCTCTAGCCTATTTTTGAATAGGAGTTGAACACTCTATGCAAATGTTACTTACCTTAGAAAATGAATGCATAAGCACATACACAAGGCCATCATGTCATGTAGATGTCACTTCCCTTTAACTGGAATGAATCATCACATGCATTGAGATATTTCACACAAAAGTTAACTAAAGATATTTAAGTAAACTTACCTAACATATCTCAAAAATGTGTGCATATAACACAAATATTTCAAATAATTATAACTTGGTAAAAGTAATTTATGTAACTTGGTAGGAAGTTGATATCCAACACCCCACTCAATAAACTATGAAGTTATGCACTTAACCACACCCGTCAAGTGTTAAAAATATGCATGCTTGTCAATAGAAAGTCCCTTGGTCAAAATATTTATAACCATATTTTCTATGTTGCAATACACCAACTTAAAAAAAAATTCTTTAGTCTTCTCTTGCACCAAATGATGATGAATCTTGATATGCTTCTTACAAACATAAAAAACTAGGTTCTTTTATGAAGATATACAACTTTGATTGTCATTATACATGATAATGGGTTTCATCTATGGAAGACCAATGCTCCCAAAAAGTGATGAAAGTCGCATTGTTTGCATTGTTACTTGTGAAGCTACCACATATTCAACTTTTGTTGATGACATAACAATAAAAGTTTGCTTCTTGTTATTCCAACTAATAGTTCACCATTTCCCAATTAAAAAAACATAACCTAATATGGATTTGCAATCATCCATACTGCTAGCCCAATTTGCATCACAATAAATGCACATTTGTGCACTTCCACAAACAATATCATAATCCCCAATATTGGAACATTGATTTTGGTGAACATTCCTTTGGAATTCATTTGGCCCATCCTTTTCGAAATGCACTTGGCCCTTCATGTTCATGTTAGAACCTTGATTATGGTTTACCTTTTTTTCAAAATGTGTTTGACCCTAGCTATGGCTTACATTCCCATCACAATGTACCTAGCCCTGGCTATGGTGTCGTGACGTACGATGTTGTAAGGATATAAATACGTAGTAAATCCTACTAAACAAAAAGATTAAAGCTAGTTAAATGTATAAACTAATAAACTAAAAAGAGATGCATTCACACATATATATACAATGCACAAGTGAGGCTGAGATGAAATTTTCATGTATATTAAAATGCAAAGCAAGAAAAAAATGAAGTGTTTGTAAACGGTGGCCGTGCAATGGCCGCCGTGAGCATCTAGAAAATCCTAGCTTATGATGGAGGAAACTCCTGACAAAGGAATTCTAGAAAAACTAAAAGAGAAAGAAAGGTGTGGGCCTTTTATAGCGTCGTCAACAAACCCTAAGTATTTAATAGCGTACAATCGCCTAAGACTGTACATCAACCCTAAAACGCACATGGGCATGCCCGTAACTGGCCATCATGTATGAGGCCATGTACGGGCATGACAGCTGTCGTGACGTGTAGTGTCGTGACGTACAGTGTCGTAAGGATGTAAATACGTAGTAAATCCTACTAAACAAAAAGATTAAAGCCAGTTAAATGTATAAACTAATCAACTAAAAAGATATGCATGCACACATATATATACAATGCACAAATGAGGCTAAGATGAAATTCTCATGTATCCCCCCCCAAACCTGAACCGAGAAAAACATGGCATGGTCTGAGTAGGAATCAAGGTGTTGTAGGAGAACATGATGAACAATACCAATTGCCGACAGGAACTTGAGTGCGCTCCGGCTTGAGACAGAAGAGATGGTATCCACCATTATAGTTGTCGCAAAGCAGCATCTAATCAGCATCGTCTGTCCTCTGACATACCTAACATGGATAATCAAGTGGAGGAATCCAAGTCGACATGATGATGGATGGGTCCAAGTTCGGCAGGTGGCAGGGCGCACAATTTTTGGAATGATCCCGAATTGTGCGTCCGTTGCTCCTTGTAGCTCCAACACACCTAAAGGCCTGATCACCTTAATCCTCAAGATAGTGTGACCGGAAGAAGTGTCTAAAGTATCATTGGGTTGTCGCTAAAGATACACAAAATCACCAACATCAAATTGTCTCACCTTAGGTTTGTAATTGCCACCTCGTGTGTGTGCATACCATAAGGTGTCTCGATGTTGTGCAATGGACAAGTTTTCCATGGCCATGGGCATAACCCTCCTGAATAGAGCAGCCCTTTCTACAATGACCCTAGCCCAAGTGGCTGGGGAATCCAAGTCCACAAC
>Ga0116229_10001742_pt1 | contig 34632 bp, 17 predicted proteins | sample S1TSphgellanicum_3_FD_87313 | JGI IMG/M metagenome (GOLD analysis project Ga0116229, IMG submission 87313) | Host-associated microbial communities from peat moss isolated from Minnesota, USA - S1T2_Fc - Sphagnum magellanicum MG | ecosystem: Host-associated > Plants > Peat moss > Unclassified...
ACTTCACCCTTAGTAAACATGTACACCATATAGTGAACCATTTTCACCAATGAAGGTAAGGGCAGTGGAATTATAGTGAACTTAATTCACTTTTATGGTTGCACAGTGAAATAGCCTAGTGAATTACACCACACTTTCCTAGTAGTGATACATGCATCAAAGTTCCATCCCATCAAAACATATTTCAACATAAACAAACAAGCTATTAGACACTTGAAGGAGGAGAAGTAAGGCAAACCAACCATGCATAGAAACCATAATTCCATGTGGCCTCCAAAGCCACCTCCATGTCAATTGTTCTTGATGCATTGATTTGCCCATTTCTTTTATTACAAAACCAAAGTCAAAAGATTCAAGCCCACCCACAATGTTGGGAAGGGACCTAACCCCATCATGCCTTCAAGCTGGACATGAAATCCTAAAGTTGTTGATCTAAATGGTCATGTAGCTAATTTAAAAATTTCACCAATAGCTGCAAAACTACCTATGGTGTACACCTGGATGGTAAATACATAAACTTTATCCTATATTTTAATATAAATTTGGAGTAAAACATATCATGAAACTAATACTAATAAAATATGCTCATTCAAATCTATTCATATTTAGATTTAAAACTTTAATCCAATTATGAAAGTATGAGAAAAACATCAAAATAACAAATTTGGCTATGGAATTGAAGCTTTTCTAGAAAACAAAATACTCTTGTTTCATACTCCCACAAAACTCAATGTTCTACAACAATGAATCATACAATCCTCCTCTTCTTGCCAAAAATGATCATCTTAAAATAATCCTATGATCAATTCAAATTCAAATGGTGATAAAAACTATGTAAATTAGCTATTAATTCTTTGAATAGTAACTAGATAAGTAAATATATACTAACTAACTATCACAATGAATAATTACTCCCCTAACATTACCCCACCCGTACTTTGAATTACGTCTTGGAATTCTAGATCAAAATATTTTTAAAAAGTTAATCTGATGTTGTTTCTAATCTTGTGAGTCAAAAATTTGATGTTAATATTGTTATATTATAATTTAATCTATCTATACTATAGTTCGATTTATCCATGCACGTACTTCAGATTAAATCCATGGATGATTCTTTGTTGTATTCAAAATTTGTTATTAATATTCTTGGACTTTTGTTGTTAATTGTGCATTTGTTTCGTGATTTATTGTTGTTTGTTCCTATGACTACAACTCTGATGTGATTTGTAATTGTTGTTGTGACTACAAATCTAATGTAATTTGAATTTGCTCCTATTGTTACAGCTCTGATGTTGACTCAATTTGATCCTCATGTATTTCCTAAGTTTTATGTTCTTTAGTTTGTATCTGTTTTCCTATTTTTGTGGCTGCATATGCATATTCTTGAGAACTAACCTCTTGTTAAACATATTATAATGGTTTTAGAATTTGTTCTAATGCATATTTCATACCACCACACTACTAGAAAACATGTGGACAAACCATTACAGACAACCACCCAATTCAACTTTGGGTGGTCTTCACATGACATAAACAACTCATGATTTTGTTGAGTCGGCAGATCCCACCAAAAACTCACCAAAGTGATCATGTAGTGAGAAGCAATGGTGGTTTAAGAATTTTCTGCTTGAAGTGCTTTTGAGCATGGTTGAAAAAATTTCATTCCACCTTTTTAAACCACTTGGGTGATTTTTCTTAAAGGTCATTCTAGGCATTATGCACAAGGTTAACCACCTTACAAGGTAGGTAGGTAGGTAATATAGTTAAGTTATACCTAGGTTAAGGTATCAATTTATACTTAGGTTAGGTAGAATAGGACATGTACTTAAAGTATGTCTATTATAACCTATAGCAACGTTAAGTATATCATAATTTATACATATAGGGTAAGTATATTATAGCCTATGTACCAAGGCTAAATACTAATATATGATTTATTATGTACCTACCTAGGTATATAATGATATATATTTATGTTAAGGTAGGCGAAGCCTATTTAATTACATGTAGCTAACCTCAATATAGCCTAATTTTTACACACCTAGTTTATACATACTTAGGATATATGTATTTAATTTATATGTACATAACATCTACATGCCTATTCTATACATATCTAGCCCTACATATAATCTACATTACTTAAATACCTTACCCTACCTTGCCTATACCCTACATATATCACTATGCCAAAACTCAACATTTATATTGGCACAAAGAAGGCTACTAACCATTTTCTAGTAATATGGTCATATATGCCATGTTTTTGTGTCTATTTGTGTTATTGTAACCCTAGATATGACTACATGATTAAAAGTCTTCATGACTATGTGATTAAAAATCTTCTTCATGAACACCACATAATTATTTAATAATATACAATTTGAAACATTAAAAACTTGTGAATTAAAAAGGGAAAAAAACTAGAAGGTAGACACATGTATATACTTAATAAGCATATTACAAATTTGTAGATGATTAAACACATAATTAGTGCACAAATGAATGACTAATATTTTATATTTTTTAGAAAATTTGCCTTAAAGTCAATAATTATTTAATGTGAATTTATGGATTATGGTTTTAAATTAATTAAGGGAATTTTTTCTTTTTGAAAAGATTGCCAAAAATGGAAAACAATGTTAAAGTTTTTGAAACCATAAAATTAAATAAAATTGATGCCTAAAATACAATTAAAACATTTAAGTTGGGACTCTTGCACAAAGGTTTATTTAAATGAATATCTTATTTGATTTTTTGACATTAATTAATGAAATATATTCTTATTAATGATATCTAAATATATATATATTTAAAATCCACATGCCCCAAAATGGCATTGTTTTTCATGTTTCCATGTGATGGGTAGCAAATAATATAAATTTTGATCTTTATTCATTTATCAAAGTATTTGGTCATACAACTTGGAATTTTTAAATAATTTATAGTAAATCACATTTAATGAATTGAAAAGAACATTAAAAATAAGATTAAAACTTACTATTCAAAATAACATTTAGTAAAAATTATGAAATTAAAAGGCATGTGTGTAAATTAATAACTATGACATTTAAGTAATTTAAATAATTTTATAACATTTTAAAATGTTGTAAATAATATTATATGTTTCATAGATAACATTATTAATTTAAAAACATTTTTATAACTATAAATAAATATAACATTACATTTATACAATTTTTATTGATTCATTAATTTTTTAAAGGTGGGGAACACATACTCACACACATATACCCAAAACCCCATGTTGATTCAAAATATTTTATTTACAAAAAATTCATGAAAAAAAGAAAAAAGAATCTTCAAGATATCATTGTTGTTCAAATGTATGAAATAGTGAAGATTTAAATGCATTCTCATTCAAATTACTTGACATTTTGGTTTTTAAATTTTCATAAATGTGTAGATCTTGGAAAAATATTTACAATTGAAACTTATTTATTTTCATTTGGACAAAGTATGAAAAATATAATAATGGTCAAAGTTGGGTACTTTTGTATGGGATGTGAAATAATGTTGTAAATTTATCCCATATCCTTTGTCACCAAGTTGAATTTTGTAGATTTTACAACTAGATAAAAAAGTAATACACTACACACAAAACATGCACTAAATATATTCAAATTGCAAATATTATTTGTGATGAGCCAATAAAAAAGGTTTCAAACCAAAAACTAAATAGGATGTTACTTACCTACCTAGGTGGCCTATATCTAGATCTAGTCTAGTAGCCTAGCTTTGGGTTTTGGCCTAATTGTTTACGTTTTAGGTTCCTAAACCTAATTAGGTACCTAGCTTTAGGCCTAGCTTAGGTATAACCTAAATCATTTAGATTCTAGCCACATGGCATAACCTAAGTGGTTAATGTTTAAATGCCACATGGCCTAACTTGGGTGGCCAATGTTTAAATGCCACCTAGTAGAACTTGGATGGCTAATGTTTAAATGCCATGTGGCAAAACTTGGATGGTTGATGTCTAAATGCCATGTTGCAAAACTTAGATGGCCAATGTATATATGCCATGTGGCATAACTTGGATGGCCAATGCTAAATGCCATGAGGTATAACATGGGTGGCCAATGTCTAAATGCCACATGGCTTAGCTTGGGTGGCCAATGTATAAATACCACATGGCATTGGACCGATCAAAATTATGTTTGACCAATTAATTAGGGCTTGACCCTAATGACCACCACACGAAACACCCATAAAACCATTAATTATACACTTGTTGCATGGGCACCTTTTTAAAAAACCATTTAAAAAAAAATTGAACCAAACCACCCAATCGCCAATTCAGTGGTTTCCTTATCCCATTGGGGACCAACCATTACCCTAAACCACTAAAGATACTAGAAACACACTATAGTGGTACCACTACAAAATGAATGGTTTGCACAGTGGTTTAACCACATGTTTTCTAATAATGTGAACCTTCCTCTAGGAACTAACCTTTCCTCCTCTGAGGTTTGTTGGTTTCTCTTCTTTTGTTCTTGTCTCTAATGGTCCTGCACCATCAGAATTCCCTCCCTTTTCTTCTTCATATGAAGTTTCTCGTTCTAGAGTGAGGACTAAAGGTTCGTACAAAAATGATGGTATGACCTTTTCCATCTTTAATATCTTATGCTTGTAGAACTTCTCATTTCTCTATACATTCTTTAGACCTTTTCAATATCTTTCTGGACTATATCTTGCACTACATGCCACCATAGATCTACATCTTTCTTTTCCATTATCAATGCCTTGAATTTTACTTGAAGCAAACTATGTTGCTTTTTGAGTTCATTGTTTTTTCTGAAAACATTATCATAATTGGAGGGCTTAATTTTCTAGGCCTCCTCTAGAACTTTCTGCAACCTTTCATTAAAAGCCATCTACCTCTACAAATTTTTGTCCATTTCTGCTTGCCTTTGGTTAAATTACTTTTGTAATTCATTTTTGGATTGGTATACATTACCAATATCCACTCTGAGCTCCTTTAACTCCTACCGCTTCAAAAAAATTTACTCCATATTCTTGTAATCTCTCTGAAGTTTATTATGTTCCATACTCAAAGAATCCTATTGTTTTCAACTTCTAGTAAGTGGCATTTGTTTGTGTTAGAGTTGCCTGCAAAAAAATTATTTCCACTATGATCTTTTCCAAATCCTTGTTGTGTTTCTCCTTGTTATTAATCTTATGTTTGATTATCTATAGTTCTACCAATACTTCATTATTTTCATGCTTCTTGACCTACAACTCTATTTTGAGCTTTTGCTTTTTCTCCAAAGCCCCCTGCAAATTCTGAAAAAATTCATCCTTCTCCTTTATAATCTACTTATTTCTAGTTTCCAAATCAGAAAGTCCAAGTATAATGTTGGTCATTTGTGTGCTATACTTTGTTGCTTGTTGAAACATACTAACAACCCTCCTATGTTCATCTGAGTTTGCTTCTAGCCCTAGTATAGACCCTAGTGTATGAAACATAGGAGTTTGTACCTTGGAATTAATATTTTAAAAACCTAGACTTCTATGTGAAGTCCAAATTTTTCCAAATACATTTGTTCCTATAACAAAACTTAATCTTGAAGGTTGTTACCTTCATTATTTTGTGGTTCTTGAACAAATTGTTGCACTTATAATATATATAGTTCCAGATCATGTATTTGCTCTTCTATTTCCTACTAGGTTTGAAATTCTAGCTCCCTCTTGGGCCATCTTTAATGGTCCTACCCATTTGATATGTTTTCTTACTTTAGAGAGATCCATGGTCTTAGATTGGACTTAGGAGACATTGACTTATCCTTTTGTCTTTGTTATTGTTGTTGTGGTTATTTCTTCGACAACTCTGTTGTTCGTTGATAATTAACATTGCCCCTTATTATAATATCCTTTTGTATTTTCTACCTTTTCAATATATGTTTTTAGTCACAAACGACTTGCAATTAAAAAGTTTATCCCATATGTTTTGGCTTTCATTTTCATCTTGAAAAGTATATAATTAAATAGGTAAGTGACAACTAACTAGTTAACTAATTAGCTAACTAATGAACTAATAAAATTACTAATTATTTAATGAATAAAATATAGACAAATAGATTAATAAACTTACTAATTAATTATTTAACAACTAAACTAGAAACTAAATAATTATTTATAGTTATAATCATCAATATATTATGATTATTTAATTAATTATATTATTAGTTATTATTAAATATTACTTAATTTATTAGCTAGATAAATTGTAAAAATACTTAATTTTAATTATATATTAAATATAATGATCTATCAACCAATTTAATTAGCTAATAATTGGCTAATATTTTAATAATTAGCTAATTATTAATAACTAATTAATTAATATTTCATAACTAAATAAATTAATATAATAACTGAAATACTCAGTAATGAATCATTATTAACTATTAATTTTAAATATTTAATACTAATTTTTTTAATTTAATATAATTAAAACCTAGCCTATGCTAACAACTTTATTATAATTATTCACATAATTATTTTCATTTTTATAGTTGATAATGAATATAAATGTTAATATCTGATAATAAAAATAACGTTCATTCAATTATTATTGTAGCTAGTTGGTAGCCAAGGTCAACTATTTTATTTTTATTATTCATATTATTACTTCATTCATTATAGTTATTTATGAACTATTACAATAAATATTTTATATTTTCAGTAAGTGTACTTTTCTTTTGAAAATAATTTCTTCATTTGCATAATAATTTATTAAATTTCCAATTTAACTACTCAAGTAATGATTATTAAATAATAGAACTGAAAATAAAATAATATCAATGATTGATTATAATCATTGAGTAATTCATAATTAATAAATATTAATTATAAATTTGAAATGTAAAAACTTAAAACTATAGTAATACTTCATAATTGATTACTTATAATAATAATAATGTAGTTTATAACTAACTTAGGTTAGATATTTTATTATTATTATCATTATTATATATGATTATGTCACTTGTTAGAGCTATTATGATTTATTATAAGTAAATTTTTAAAAAGATAAATAAAAATATTTCTTAATAGATACATTAGTCATTTGAAAATAATTTAATAATAATATGATAATATATTATAAAAGGTTCAGAGTAATTTAGAATGATGAATAAGTGTATATGCAATCGAATAACATGAAGTAAGAGAAGAATGAAAGGGTAGAAGTTATTATGAGAAATTATTGAAGTTAGCCAATAATCTTCAACATAGGACAATAAATAGTTTTCTCATTATTGTTTTCAGATGTCGATTATAACCATATATGCGTGTAACAACAACATGCATGAAAAGAAAAACCTTGCAACAACATAAGGAAATAGCTTTGGTTTGTGAAGAAGGAATTTCTGAAATAGAGGCTATAAGCAATTTGTCAATACCACAAAGTAATAAAACAATATTAGTTTAGAAACCTCAGATAGTTATTAAAAAAATAGGAATGTATTGTACAAACTATCACTAATAGAAATTGGCCAAAATGTAACCTCTTTATTTACGACGATTATTTATTTGCAACTACATTTGGACATTTTTGCAACTATTTTTTATGTTGGTCATATTTATAATTACACTGCAATTAGTTTATGACTATTTTGATGTTCATCCTTACATGTGAACAACATTTAGTTTGGTTTTCATCCCAATTTTTTTTTAATGTCCCATTAATTGCAAATGTGACCAATTTAATTACAACCCTATGAATATACAAAGGTGTATTTTGTGAATTCTAAGGAATATAATTGGATGTAGTAGGATTTATAAATGTATATTTTGAATGTATATGAACAACCATATTACATGTGTATTCAAGTATTATTATTAGCATAAATGGCCTAGGTATTATGGTTAAATTAATTAATGTATTTTTTGAGTATATTAAAATTTTATGTAAGATATTTACTAAATATATTGTGCCCATGTTACAAGTTTATACACACCATCTTATTTTATTTCTTAAAATTATTACAAATGACATTATCATCATCATCATCATTATTATTATTATGCGTATTTATATTAATTACATGTAATAATAAACTAAATTTCAAATTTATCTTTGATTTTTTTAATAAAAATAATAGTATTTTACTACATAATGATCATAATGATGATGATATTAGAATGATAGGAAAAGTAATTACATAATTACTGAGATAATTAATAAAAGCTAACTACAATTTTGCAAAAATATAATTTGGGTAGTCTCCCATGTAATTGTTACACCAATCAGACATAATGTTTCTAAAGGCAAAACCAAACAAAATAACAATTTATGCATCTTTTGTTTCACCATTTGCTTTAATGGCTACCTTAAAAACTTTGACATGAACATTTCGATCAAAATCCTTCACATACTCAGGATAGTTAAGTGGCCAATGATAAGACGTGTTTGGTGGTAATGGCTGTCTGCTTGGATTCATCATTAGCAATCCAAAATATCCTAAAGGTCCTAAAGGTCTTGGTGGTTCTAATGGGTTTGATCCACCTCCTCTTAAATCTGATGGTTAACCAACAAAAAAATTTATTCACCTCTCTAGGCATCTTTGTATGCACATTGACATGTTTTGTTCCCCTTGGAGTTTGGGGTCTAAACTTCATACCAACAATAGTATGGGTTGGTGCTGTTACAAATGGAGTTTCTGTAACTATAACCATAGATTGAGACATTGCCATAGAATATAATGGTACATATCTTATTATTTCCATTCTGAAATTAGAAGTTCTTGCATAGGTAATTCCAACATTATTGTCATGTAACATATTGGTGTAGGAGTTGTAGAAATAGGTATTACATCTGCCACAATTTGAGTTTTCATTTCCACTTTGTTATCTTTCCAAATTTGTTCTTTAAATCTATTTGGAATTTTGACCCTCTCATGGTATAGATCCTATGGCTCAACATGTCTATAGTTTTCTACTCTTACATGTTTTTGATTCAATTTTTGGAAATGTTCAACAAATCATTGCTTCACATTATCTTCAATAAATGGATTCATTGATTTGATGTCCAATTTGATGGTAGTATGTGCAACGTAAAGGGTAAGGTCTTGGAATTCTATTCACATTATGAACTCTTTTGTTCCAATCCATTAGAACTCCTCTAACAATGCTTCCATTTTATTGATTAGGTTTAGGTTCACTATACCTTACTCTAACAGCCACATGCTTTTGTTATTATTGGTTTTGCTCATGGTAAGACTATAGTTTTTTGTCTAAATACAAATATTAGTTCAATTGCTCTGGACATTCTGATACGCTAAGTTGCAACTTCTTACTCAACCACATAATGAATTAGAGGTTCAAAATTTTGAGCTCTTTGTTCAAACTCTTCATCTTCATGTTCCTTTCAATAGTAAAGAGGCGAAGTTGATTTGTATTTTGGTATTACTTCCTTTCTTTTTGACTTGTTGAATCTTTATTTCTTCTTCATACATTAGAACATTGATGCATCAGACTTATTGATTCCAGCACAACTCTCTGTCAAAATTTAAATTTTCGATTCTTTCATCTAAACTCAACCTATGAATTTGCATTTCAATCTAACGTTCTTTTCTCTTGGAATTTTGTTGTAAATTTTTGGTGTGCCTTTGTGCTTCACCAGTTTGCACTTCATGAAAAATCTGTGTTGTTTGAGGTGTTTTGTGGTTTATAGGTCTTTTTTTGTTGACGAATGTCTTCATTCAAATTGAGAAACTTTTCTAGGTGTTACAAATTATTGATATATCTAATCACATTCAAATTGTTGTTGATGGCAACGTTATTTTCCATTTGTTTGTGTACTATAACTTGATCTATTGTTTCCTCAAACTTTTAATTACAATTTTATTTCCATCTCTCCACATTCTAATTCAAATCTGAACAAACTTCTACATTTAAACAAAATCCTCACAGTTAGTTACTCTACTTAGATCTACTTCCTAAACAAAAATTTATGATTGAGATTTGAAAAAAAAAAAAACAAAAAATGAAACTAAAGTTCAGTGTCAATTTTTTGAATCAAAAATTACAGCAAAACATAAACAACATTTTGAATTTCAAAATGAATTCAAGCCTTAGGATAGTTGCCAAATGGCAAATACAAAATCTTTATCCTATATTTTGATTTAAATTTGGACTAAAGCATATCATGAAACTATACTAATAAAATCTATTCATTTAGATCTAATCATGTCTAGATTCAGAATTTTAATCTAATTATGAAAGTGTGAGAAAAACATCAAAACAACAAATTTAACTATGGAATTGAAGCTTTTCCAAAAATCAAAATATTCTTGTTTCATACTCCCACAAAGTTCAATGTTCTACAACAACGAATCATACAATCCTCTTCTTATTGCCAAAAATGATCATCTTAAAATAGTCTTATGATCAATTCAAATTTGAATGGTGATAAAAATTATGTAAACTAGTTAATAATTCCTAGAACAATAACTAGGTAAGTAAATAGATACTAATTAACTATTACAATGAATAATTATTCCGATAACACCAAATCCCATTTGCCCATTTCGTTGAACTTGAACTACATACATTAACAAACTTGAAAGTAGTGGGGGGAGATAAATATGTTTCCATTTCATCAGTTACTAAAGTGCGATAGCCATCTGGGGTCTCACAATAGCTGCCTAGGCAAAGGGGTGATTGGTTTGACGTTGTTGTTGCAACAGTATCATCAAGGAAACTTGGATGGTGTATAGTTGACCAAGCTTTGACATGAGCTTGAAAGAATGCATGCATGGGACACTCGAGCAACCCATCTTTGGCAATGGCATCCCAATTTGGTTTCACATGGATATTTTTTGCAGTGGGCAAGCTAAAAGACGTACCTATGAAATAAACTTCAAGGAGATCCTACCATCTTTAGAGCATTCCCATCCATAGCCCAACTTTACACTGAAAGGAACCAAAAAAAATAAAACATGCAACATCCCATAATAGCAAATCACAAGCTAGTGGAGTTAAAAAGTAAAACATCCTTTTGAGAAGCAGAAGTAGCATGTTGAAATTAGGAAACAATAGTTTTGGCCTCTAAAGGGCCATGTGTATATGATGCACTTTAAAAACCATGAATGTTGTTCCATAAGCTAATCCATCTGAAGACCCCATGATGAAGAAAGGAAGTTCAAGCTAATCATAGCTACAAGTAAAAAATTAATGGATCCGTACATGGTTCATTTTCTTTTTGTGCCCCTATTTGTAGATTATCTTCCACTTGCCCTTTATTCCTACAGGTTGCAGCTTTATCAATAATAGTCACAGAGCTCTTGGGGCAGTTAAAGTTGTTGCTTACAAAAGTGATGACAATTCACTCCATTATTAGGTGTGTAAAGTTCAACCTCTCTTCCTAGGTCTTACAAGAGGAAGTACATGTATGGACCATGTGCAAAGTTGACAAGCTTGTGTTGCTGCTTGTGTTGGCAGTCCCACTTCCTTTTCCCTAAGATAGCCCTTCAACCATGGTATGAAGGAAGTACCGTTGCTCACTTTGAGATATGAAGAAATTTGACTTACCAATGTTGGAGTTGTGCACACCTCCTCCATATGTTATACTAATGGCTTGGTCCCTTAAAACAAAAATGATGATCCTAACAACAATTTCCCAATTGTTGTTTCTCAATGTAGATGTGATGTAGAAGACTTCATGGACCTTGGCATTAAACCTTCTTATGCAAAAACCCATATCAAAAACCTTGAGCTTGCCATTACCTTGCAATAGGTGCCATCTTTTTCCACAGTCTAACCGTCTTCAACACAAAGAGCCTTGAAAACTTTGTTGTTGTCAAAATGATTTGGCAACATGTAATTATCATAGGAACATAGACTTGCAAAGATTTTTGTAGCAATGGCACATTGTTGTGTTCTCCTCCTCCTTTCAAGTTGGTAATTAGGACCTTGATGTCATTATTATGTCTCTTCTCTCAGCAATAGCTCTAGGTGTGTTGACTTGTTGATGATCTTTAGCTGATACCATTCAAGCCCAATCTCTCGCAACTAGTGAGTCTAATGATCAAACCGTTGCAACAATTTGCATTAGAACATGCAATATTTTTAAACCTACTACAAATGTGTGGCAAAGGAGAATTTTTTTAATAGCTCATGAATCCTATGAAATGTGGCTCAATAAACAATAATTTACTAAAATTTCAATAGGAAGGGACCTTAATTTTTTAAAATTAACATTTTAAAAAATATATAATTTTTGCCAAACTTGAAAAGGTATTATGGTAATTCTTCTTTGTCTTTACCTTTGCTATCTTTTTTCTTTTTTGTTACCTCTACCTATGGAACCCCAAGTTTCTTTTCCCTTCATTCCTTCCTTTATTTTTTCCTTTTCTCTACCTCCACCTCTAGACCCCAACGTTTTCTTTCCTTTTTCATGTCGCTTCCTTTAAACTTGTAATCTTTGCTTCTAAACCTTCTAGAACTTCCTCTTGCCTTTTAATTTGAAATTGAATTATTGAAGTTATGCTTGCAATCCACTAAATTAAACTCTACCTATGATTTTGAACTTGAATATTTTAATTATATTTGTTTAGGCTTAGAAACCCCTCAGGAAAAAAAGGATTTGATGTAATTTTAACCAAAAAAAATCTAGAATTCACATGTGCATAGCTTGTTGGCTTTGAATTTTTTTTGCAATGCCTTAATTCAATTATGCCTTGGTCTTTTATTCAATTTTGGTCCATAAGGTTTGATGTGGTTGTGGGATGCATACCTATCTTTTTTTTTCACCTTCCCCTTTTGTCCACCACTCTCCACATTCTACTGTGTGTTAATGCATTCAAATTGGTTTTGTAGACCTCCATTAAGTTCCAATTTTGGTCCACAAGGATTGATGTGGTCTTTTTTCTAAGGGGAAAAATATGCATGTATCTCTCCCCTTCTCTCCACCATTCCCCACCTTCTACCATGTGGTATGTGCCATATGCATTAAAATTGGTTTTCTACATCTCCCGTAAGCTTCAATTCTAGTCCATAAGGTGTGATGTGATTGCAGGATACATATTTTCTTTTCTTTTTTTCTTCCCTCCTTTCCACCACTCCCCACCTTCCACCATGTGCCATGTCCATTCAATGAAACTTTCTAGGCCTTCCCTTAGCTCCAATTATGGTCCCAAAGGTTTGATGTGGCTATGAAATGCATATGCATCTTTTTTTTTTCTTTTTCCCTTCCTCTCCACCTCTCCACCTCCCCCCACATGTTGTCATGTGTTATTTGCATTCAAATGAAGCTTTATAAGCTTCCATACACTTCAAATTTGGACCTTAAGGTCTAATGTCGTTATTGAATGCATACTATGTTTTTTTTCTCTTTCCTTTCTCCACATTTTTGTTTCCTTTTTCTCCTCAATTTTTAACTTTAGGTTGTTGTTTGCAAAAGTGGAGGATTGTGTAGTGAAAAAATTTTGTTGTTTCATTTTCTTAATCCAAAGGATTGTGGCCCATGTACTTTGACAAGGGTGGAATGTTTCAAGGCAAAAAGTGGGGTTGGTTGTGTGTTTGTACTAGTTGTGGTGGGGTTGTATGGAACCTTGGGTGCAATGGTGATCAAATACACAATAGTGGAAGGTTGTCAACACGAGCATATTTTTTAGTAATTCATGAACTTTGTAATGGCCAACCCAAACAATGTTTGTGTATTGAAAGAGATAATTGCGATGTCATATGGAGGACTACAATTAATGGTGATGAGGTGTTCATGGATTCATGTAACACCCATGGCAATGTCATTGTCAAATAAGATGAATATGGGTGGTACATTGTGGTAAAAAAGTTTCAACACATGTGGAGTTATATGTGTTTCTTTCAACAACTTCACATTAGAGCCTTTGTTTTCCATAGAAACCAATAGAATGAACAATGAAATATGGTATGTGTTAACTTCTCAGGTGTACATGGGTTGAAGGCCGCACATAAAAAGAAGCCATCAAACAAATAGTGGAGTCTTTGCAGTTGAACACCATGTGCATTATTTATAGCCACCAATTCACCTTGTATTGTTGTGACAAGAAGTAAGCCATAAACTAAATTGTCCCTTTCGATATGTAAAAGATAGTGTATGTTTGGAACAATGGCCAAACTCGTAAATTCAAGATGAAACCTTGAGGGACCAATGGCACAACACTTTGAAAGAATTTAAGACATGAACATCAAATGAAGAGGGAACATAAAGGGTCACATTACAAAATGAGGAGGTGATGACATGCTTCAAGAATATAGATGGACATGTGATACCAAATGTCCTAAAACAATGGCAATCTTTAATTGATGTAACTTTACTCCACTTCCCCACCCCAATCTACCTATGTTGAGTTGGATTCATTGACAACAACCTAGCATGACATCAATCCTTGCCACTACATTCACATAGTTGGAATCAAAGAGAGTGAAAATGGACATCCTCTAAACATAATCCAAGAATTTCAAAATATAACAACCACAATGCAAGTGTGACTTGTTCATGGATTCAAAAATGGTGATTAGTACTTAGAAGGTAAATAAGGAAATTGTTAATAACTTGATAAAAGTTAAGGGATTTGGGGTTTTAAATGAAGAAGAGTTTTAAGCATGGGTTAAAAAGGTTTTGAACCTATAGTTAATAGTCCTTGTCCCACTTGTGGTTAATGGGTTGGCCATATGTTCACCAATGACTTCAATTGAAAATTTCAAATGATATTTGTGCAAGATAATTGCTACTTTAAACAATGTGTTGTAATTGGGTTTTGTGAATTGAAAACTTCTCATCAATCTCCTTCACATGCATTTAAACCCTTTGATGCCCCACTCCATTTTAACCCTTCATATCCAATTGATTCATTGATGCAACTCATAATGAAGATGGTTTTGTCACATATTATGTCCTTTAACTAATTCCATATGAAAGCATCATACATGCAAACATTGTTGTGTTTCATGTACTTATTACATTTAAGGTGTTACCTAAGTGTCAACTTTGAAAGTCAACCAAAAATAATGCAATGTTCACCTATAAATTATGTGTGACTTGCGATGGTGGGGTCTACAAGTGTTATTAATTCCTCAAATTCCATCAATGTGAAATTGGAAAAAGTCTTAAACAACTTTAGTATCACATTGTGGCAAACATGTTAAGAGCACCTATATTAAATCCATTAATTGGACCACACATTCTTCATGTTCATTGGAGTTGAACAATTCTAAAAAATTCATAGCAATAATTATTGTTACAAAAGCCACATGATTCCATCTATTTGGTAAATACAAAATCTTTAAACCTATATTCTCGTTAAAAATTTGGATTGAAATACAATAAAAATAATATTAACACAATTTGTTCATTCATATCTACTTATAACTAATTTCAGACTTAAAATCTGGTAATGAAAATATGATAAAAAAACATCAAAATAACAACTTTGACTTTCTCTTCTCCAAAAGATATACCTAAAAAAAACAATCCTATGTTCTATTTGAATTCAAATGGTGATAAAAACTATGTAATTTAGCTAGTAATTCTTAAAATAGTAACTAATTAAATAGAAATATATTAATTAATAATTATAGCAACTACTCCCTTAACATTACCCCATTCGTACTCTAAATTATGTCTTGGAATTTTGGATTAAAAATGTGTTAAAAAATCTAAATGTTTTGTTGTTTTTAATCTTGTGATTCAAAAAATCTGATATGTCTATACAATAATCTATTCTATATGTTCTACAATGTGCTCTACTTGTACTTTAAATTGAAGCACTGTATGATTTTTTGTTGTATATAAAATATATTGTTTCTTTTCTAATGCCTTTATTGATAACTATGTAATTGTTTATTGATGGGTTGCACTTTGTTTTTGTGATTGCAACTCTATTATCACATGTAGCTCTTGTTGTAACTTCAAATTTGTTGTGAATTGAGTTTGTTCCTATTGTTGTAACTCTTATACAAGTTATAGTTGTTGGTTTAATTGTAGATCTGATGTAATCTAAGTTTGATCCTATTGCTGTAGCTCTGACACAGGCTCAATCTAACCTTGGAGATCCTCCTGCATTACATGTTCCTTAGGTTGTATCTTCTCTTCTATTTTTGTGGTTGTGAATGCATACTCCTGATAATTGACTTCCTACAAAACAAATTATATTCGTTCTAAAGTTTGTTCAACATCTTCCCTCTTAGGGCTATCCTTTCCTCTTCTGAGGTCTCCTAGCTCCTCTTGAACTCCTACACCTAATGGTCCTACCCCATTTGTATCCCCTATGTTTTTTCCTCATTTGAAGTCTCTAGTTTTGGAGATAAAACTACATGCTCATATTCAAATGATGGCATAACTTTTTCCATCTGAGAAATTTTGTGCATGTACAACCTTTCATTCGTTTCATACTTCATGCATACCTTCCCAATATCATTATAGACAATATCCCAAATTGCATCCCACCATTGTCTTATTATTCTATGGTATTAACAGATTGCTTATGGCTTTTATTTCATAATTTTTTTTTTCACAAACCAAAGCTATTTCCTTATGTTGTTGAACAGTTTCTCTCTTCATATTTGTTGTTTGCTACATGCAGATATGGTTGTAATCCATATCCAAAAACAATAGTTAAGAAATTATATATTGTTTTGTGTTGAAGACTATTGGCCAACTTTAGTAATATCTCATAATAGACTTCCATTCTTCCATTCTTTTCATGCTTCATGTTTTTCAACTGTAGGTAAACTTGTTCATCATTTTGAACTTTTTTGTACCTTTTACAAAAGCTTAGCTGCAATTCTACAAAAGTACAATTTGGATAATCTCCTAGATAATTATTACATCGGTCAAACATAATATCTTTGAGGGTAAAACAAAACATATTAACAACTTTTGCATCATCTGTTTCATTATTTGCTTTAATGGCAACTTTAAATATTTTAACATGAACATTTGGGTTAGAATCCTTGACATACTTAGGATAGTTAAGTGCTCCATGATAGGGTTTGGTGGTAATGGTGACCTACCTGGATGCACCATTAGCAATCCATAATATCTTGGAGGTCCTTGTGGATTTGAGCCACCTCCTCCTTGATTTGATGGCTAACTAGTAAAAATTCTGTTCACCTCTCTAGGAAAATCTCCATGCGAATTCACAAATTTTGTTCCCCTTGGAGTGTGTGGTTTGGATTTGATATTACCAATAATAATAATCGATGTTGACACAAATGGAGCTTTAATAACTATAATTATAGAGCGGGGCATTACCATAAAATATAATGGCACAAATCTTACTAGTTCCATTCTAAAATTTGAAGTTTTTACATAGTTAATTCTAATATTATTTTGTTGTAATAGACTTTGTATAAGAGCTACAGAGATAGGTACTACATCTACCCCAGTTTAAGCTTTCATTTTTACTTTGTTATTTCTCCAAATCTGTTTTTTGAATATATTTGGAATTTTGACCTTCTCATGGTACATATCCTCTGGTTCAATAAGTCCATGATTTCCTACTCTTGAAGGTTTTAGATTCAGATTTTGGAAATGCTTAGCAGTTCCTTGCTTCACATTATATTTAATAAATGGATATTCATTGATTTGATGTCCAATCTGATGGCAATATGTGCAACGTGAAAATTTTGGTCTTGGAACTCTATTGACATTATGCATTCCTCTAATACCCTCAGTTGTGACTTCTTGTTAACAACATAATGAATCACAGGTTCAAAATTTTTAACTATTTGTTCAAACTATTCATTCTCCTAACCTTCTCAATAATAAGGAGGTGAAATAAATCTATACCTTAGTACCACTTTTTCCCTTTTTGGCCTATTGAGTCTCTATTATTCTTCTTGAAGTAGAGCATCGAAATCATGCTGTTGCATTATATTTGCCGATTTTAACACAACTCTTTGTCGAGGTTCAGATTCCCAATTCTTTCATATAAACTCAACCTATGAGTCTGCATTTTCAATCTAACATTCTTTTCTCCTATAATTTTGTTGCAAACTGTTGGTGCCCCTCTATGCTTCACCAATTTGCACTTCACAGGGAAATATTAGTGTTTCCTGAGGTGTTCTGTGGCTTGCATGTCTTTTTTCTATCCACAAATGTTTATTAACTATTCAATAAACTTTTTAAGTGTTTCAAATTGCTAATCTACTTGATGTGCATTCTAATTATTGCTAATGGTAGCGCCATTTTCCACTTGTTCATGTAATACAACCTAATCTAATTGTATCCTCAGACTTATAATTACAATTTTATTTTCCATCTCTCCACATCCTAATTCAAATCTGAACAAACTTTTGCATTAGAACAAAATCCTCACAGTTAGCTACTCTATTTAGATATGCTTCTTGAACAAAAAATTATGATAAAGATTTGAAAAGAACTGCAGAAAACGAAACCAAAGTTCACTATCTATGTATAGAAACAAAATTTTTAGCAACAAGACATAAACATCATTTTGAAATTCACTCTGAATTCAGACCTTGGGATGGTCACCAAATGGTAAATACAAAATCTCTAATCTTATATTTTGGTCTAAAATATGGATTGAAATATAATAAAATTAATACTAACATAATTTACTAATTTAGATCTACTTAGAACTAGTTTCAGAATTAAAATCCAGTAATGAAAGTATGATTAAAAAAATCAAAATAACAACTTTGACTATGGAAACAAAGTTGTTCCATAGATCAAAAACATATTTATCTCATATTCCATTAAAGCTCCATATTTTAGAATGATACAATGGTGTCTAATCTCTTTCTCTTCTCCAAAACATATACCTCAAAAAAACAGTCTTATGTTCTATTCAAATTCAAATGGTGATAAAAACTATGTAATCTAGATAGTAATTCCTAAAATAGTAACTAAATAAATAAAAATACATTAACTAATAATTACCACAAACAACTACTCCCTTAACCCTATCCATTTCATTAAATATTTCTTTTGTCATTCCTTGAAAAGGAAAAACTAGATTTTCAACTCCCACCAAGAGAGATCAAGCTTGAAGATGAAACCATAAGTTTCAAATGAGAAGTAAAAAAAAGGGAAAGAAATGGGAGGAGTCCTTTGAGTTTACATAATTTGCTCTTACACCTAACTTTAATAGGTTCATCCACCTTTTTAAAAACTAAATGGGGTTGAATTGTAAATGGGGTAAACATGATATGCATTATTATGTTTTGATTAGGGCTTGAAGGTGAAAGTTTTGGGTTTTAGGATATATAGATTTGGGTGAAGGTGCAAATTTGGGGTTTTGGGTTTTAGGTTTTCATCTTAATTTTTGGGCATGCAATTTGGGGGTTAGGGGTTTATAAATTTGAGTGAAGTTATGCAACTTAGGATTTTGGGTTTTAGGTTTAACTTTCAAGCAAATGACTTAAGGTTGTGCAATTTAAGGATTAGTTTGGGTGAGGGTGCAAGATTTGGGGTTTTAAATGTTAAGGTTAACTTATGGGTGTGTTACTTGGGGATTTGGGTGAAGTTGTTTGATTTCAAGTGGTTTAGGCATGTGACTTGGGCCTTTTAGTTTTAAGGCTAATTTTTGGACACATGCATGATTTGAGGTTTGTTCATGCTATTAAATGTCCAACAAAACTATTATTATGTTCATTTTTTCATGTAACACTTGTGAAGTTTCACATTATTGAATTGTTTTTATTGATTCCATTTTGAAGAATCATTCATCTCTTGGTTCCTAAATCATTGCTAAACCTTAACTTTAAAAAATGTTGGTCCAAAACCAAACCATAATTGTGCAAGACATTGTTTTGAAACCTAATCCAAAAAAATTGGTCTTAACTTTAATTCTAACCCCAAAAAATGTTGTCCCAAACCCAAACCTTAAAAAATGTTGGTCCAAACCTTAAAATTAACCTTAACCCCAAAAAATAAGTTTTTCCAAACCCTAACTAAACCCTTTAAACTTGACAATTTTTTTGGATAACTCTAATAAAACCTAACAAAAGAAGACAATGTTAGTTGTGTTTCTATTGTTCATTTATGTTTTTATACTGTTATGTGTTTTTCACAACTTTGGAGGGGGGAGGTTCAAGTACTTGATTTATTATCATTCCCCTGCCTTCTTTGGAAGATTCTTTGTTTACCAGGACTTGGGTCTTGCCATCTTATACCTTTTTCTCCCCCGTTGTTGCATCCTTTGTTTTATTGATGATTGGCAAGTTTTCATCATCATATGTGTTGTTTTAACAATGCACAATTTAAACAACATTTGTGTGTCCAACCTTACAACTAGATATAATTAACACAACATTTAAGGTTTATGGTATAAGCTTTGAGGTTTAGACTATACGGCATGGGTTTTGAATATAAGGTTTTAGGGCATATAATTAAATATTTTGAGGATAGGGTTAAAATTTCAAAATATGGATTAAAATTGAGGGTGTGATGGTTTCTTAGCCACAAGTTTACTCACACCATATTAATATAATTGAATAGTTCACAATGAAATTTAAAAAAATAATCCAATAAGAGTTTATGCATAATTATTTCAAGAAAAGGTTCAATAACGTCCAATAAAATGAGAGTGACAAAAGAAAACATTACATGAAAATTCATGTGCTTAATTAACCCATTCATGTGATTTTTGATTTAATGAAAAGAACTAGGAACTAGGGGGTATTGACAAGAAAGTGGTTATTGCAATAAGGAAGCTTTGTGGGTCTTAATGTAGATACTGCACAATATAACACATTGTAGTTTGAAGGGTGTTTAAAACGAATAATGTCAATTTTTTTTGTGATATCCTTCTCATCAATGCTTTTCTTGTTGTCATTTTAAGAAAACTAAGGGGGAAAAAAAAAAAAAAGTTCAAAGAATAGTTTTTTTGAAGTTTTTTTGCCATTTTTTTTATAAAATACAAAAATTGCCAAATTTAGAACTAAGTGTTATTTAAGTTGCTAACTATAACAAGAACCTTAAAAAAAATTTCAATCCTTTAGAACAACACCTTACCTTTTATTGTTATATTTAACAAACCCCTTTCATAATCACACCCATTTTAGTCACATTCTTGTTTATTGTCACACATTTTTTGGTAACCATCCATTTTGGTAAGAAACACCATTTTTTTGAATCATCATCACACTTATTAGTCACACAAAATATTTGCAAATCTTTTTTAATAAATGTGACTATAATGGGAGAAATCTAGGGCAAATATTAGGGTTTTGGCCATTGTAGTTCCCTTTGGCAATGTTAGTGTTGCATTGTGTTCAAATTGTGCAATCTAACAACAATAAATTCAATTGAAGAGAAAAAAAGAGACAACTTTCTATTGTATACAAGAAAAAGATACGTGAAATTGTCAAGAAAGCAAAATCTTAATAAAAAAAATCTAATTGACAAGATACATAAGAAGCTCAAACTCAATGTAAACCATAGCACTGCCTCCAAACTCCTAAAAGAAAAGAAAAAAATTTGAACAATTCGCACCTTTATTTTAACATAAAAGGGCTATTTTTGCAAAGTTGTTTTGTCGATAGTCCCAATTTTGTAAGGGTTTGTATGGAGTGTGACTATACACATTTGAATCACAATTAGAGGTGTGATTATAAAAGGGGTTTATTGTATCTTTTTGGGTATCCATACCAACATGACTATTTCATAAATTTAAAAATGGAAACCGTGCTTCTAATGCTAGTAAATTGTATAATGTGCATAGTTTAAGTATATGATTGAGTTAATGTTAGGAGATTTGAATATGTGCTTGATGCAAGTGAACATATCCTTGCAATAGTACTTGTTATATGGATAAATTGTAATAATTTCAACACCTATTGAAAAGATGCTTATCTTACTCAATGATGTTTGCATATTTTGATATATTTTATTTTTTCATAAACTCACTTTGTGCTTAGTAGACCAAATGATATCTGGACTTTTCCACAAACCCTAATTGGGCATCACAGAAGGGTGTAATATCCTCATTATACACAATGCCAAAATGTGTCTTACCTTCATATGTGTGTAGAGTATAATGTTGCACATGGCAGGCAAATAGAGTGAATTCGAAATTAAAACCTTTTTATTTGCATTTTATGCATGTTAATAAATGTGGGTTGTTAAATGTTTTGCACACGTAAAACCTAATGGGTTAGTTTGATGATTGGTAGAAGCAACCAGGTTGTTACCCAGGTTGCAACCATGTAGGGCGCAAATAGGTCAAGATAAGTTGGTGAAAACCTCTTGTTTTAATAATACCCTCATTTTGTATATATTTGAATTATCTTATCATCAATTGTTTTAAACATGTTTAAAACCATCCTTAAACAGGTAGGCAATGAGTAAGGACATCTTTCCATTAGGCTGATCTGATCACAGGTGCTTTTCATTATTATTTTTTAACCACATGTGGTCACAGACATCTCATAGCTCTATTGGACAACAATTGAACAAATGTAAGAGATATGAGACTTGTGGATCAAATTGTGGCTCGTCACAAATTGACATTTGTCATCTTTTATGGAAACATGTTCCCAAAGCTCTTAACATTAATTAACTGTATATTTTCATCACACTTGTAGCTCTCCAATGGAAAGTGCCTATCCATGCACTAAGAATCAAGGGTCTATGTTGGTGGCTTTCCATTAGGCTATTGTGATCACAGCCTGCTCTGTGTAATTGTGTTCACAACAGCTTAATGGAAAGAGACCCTAAGTAGTAGATGCATGTAAATGGTTCAGAGATAGGAATGAAAACAAATAAGCACCTATTAGGTAGGTATGGGGGACATAGCTGATGAATTAATGTGCAGATTAGAATGTAGATGAATACATATCAATGATCATGGATTTGGTGTAATGTTGGGTGGGTATTTGATTATATGTGTAAGAACAAAAAACCAATCTAGCTATCTGAAAATAAATAAATTAAAGAACAACTCTTTCCAGGTCTTTGAAGTTAAAAAACCTCGTGTGTCCCAAATTTTGAAAACTAGTTTTGGGTTAGTATGTGAGGGCAAGCCTTTGGAAATTTGATATCCGGTTATTATATATACATGTGACTATTTTGATACAAGATGAGGGCATCATGCAAAATCTAATACCTGCCCCACATTGGTCATTACACAGGTATGTGATTGGTTAGCCCTTAGGCAGGGACAAGAAGGTCATCCTAAGGTAGGCAGGGACAAGAAGGTCATCCTAAGGTAGGCAGGGGGGCCTTTCATTAACTTACTTTATTTTAGTCCAGAGTAGACCCAAAAAGAAAGTGAATAAAATGTATGATATGATAGTACAAAAAAGTAACTAAGCTAACCATAGTGGTTAGTTATGGGAGAGGAGCCCAATGAAATAGTGTTTCTTGTCCACGGACCATCTAGGTGTAAGATTGTGCTCACTTTTAAGGAGTCTCACTCTTAAGGAGTACATATGTGTAAAAACTAAGAACCTTCCTATTTTCTAGGACACTTGTTCAAGGATATGTGGTGTCCTAGAATTACACTAGGAAATTTCTTCAAGGGCTTTATGATAAGTTAGAGGTCCACAATTGTCTCCATCGCTACTAAAGACATGAAAGATAAGTTGGAAGTCCAACACTCCACCATTGTAAATATGATCAAGTTTTTTCCCTTTGAATTTCAATGCACCTCACCAAGCAAAATGTGCCTCCAATGCTTTGATGCATTTTCCATTTCATGGAAGGTGTGTCCATGCATCAAAGGTAAATACCACATGAATTCTTTTTAAGGTATTTATGCTGGGGAAGTCATGTCCTTGAGGGCATGCCCTGTGTCTTGGGCCTTGGCACTAGGGCTACCACCATTGGGGGGCAGCCCTAACCCCACAGCATGCCCTTGGGTACATGCTTCCCCTAGCTTCATGTCATGAAGAAAACAGCATGCAATGATGCAAACATCTTCATATCATAAAGAAATAGCATACAATGATTTAAACAAGTGGCTCATCTCATTGTGGGGGCAAGGATGACCTAAAAAGTCCTAAGCAGAACTATGCAGGTGCTGCACAAGAAGGCTCCACTCTGCCACTGGCAAAGTTTATACTGGTTGTTTAGCGTCCTGCACACCCAACCGGAAAAGCCATAGTGTAAAGCTGCCAAATTTACTACACCACAAAAAAAAATGATATTGGGGACATATTTTGGGGCCAGAAATGCAGGGGAAGACATTAAATGAACTATGGGTCCTCATTGCACGCAGTAGTACAAAAGTATTGCCTGATTCTTTTTTCCCTTGTCTACTCTTGGCTAGATCCATCTTTTCCTCACAAAAGATGGACGATAACCAGATACATCTTTAGTGCTGCCCATTAGATGCTTTGGCCCTGTCATGCACATAGTGCGGCCTATAATGGACACCAAGATAGGCCCCAGTATCTCAAGATGTGAATGACAGGGCCCAAAGTGTGTAATGGATACCACCAGAGTCCATTTTAGGCCCAAGATGCACATTACAGGGACCAAAGTCCATTGGAGGTCAAAGATGTGGATGACAGGGCCAAACCTGTGTAATGTGCAGTGCCAAAATGTGTCTCAACACCTGGAGACACATCTTGGAGGGGCAAAGAATCAGGCATTAGTTTTGCACTGCATACAATAAGGACCCATTGCTGATTTAGTGTCTTCTTATACGCTGTGTTTGAAGGACTACAAAATAAAGAGTTCATCACAAAAATTGTTTCATTTGAAAGTTGGGGATACCTCCATCATATTTGAAGGGTCACAAAATAATAGTTAGGCCTGCTTTATACTAGGAGTCAGGGCCAATGTTCAACCCAAATCCAGCATTCCTATTGGTTCAAAAGTTGAAATCAGCACCAAGGGCTTTACACTAGGAGTCAAGGCTGAAATTAAAAACACTTCAATCTGCCCCAAGTTATTAATAAAATGCTGAACTTTATGACCTTGTATTGGGCCCAAGGCTGAAAAAGGATACCATCAAATTTGGGAGGCCAATTTGCAACCCTTGGGGCGAATGTTCTAGCATTTATTAATATCCTGACGTCAATGTTCTAGCATTTATTAGTAACTTGGAGCCAATTTTCAACCCAAAATGCTCAAAGTTGGCCCCAAGTTTTTTGGGCCCTGACTCCTAGTGTAAAGCGGGCCTTAATTCTTCACAAATTTTGTTTGTCTGAAAGCCCATTGATATTTTATTTTTCATGCAAATTCTCTTGCAAGATCCTTACAGGGAAGCTGGCCCCTGAGATCATTTGTTTCAAGTGAACTTTGGTGAGATAAAACAGATTTGTGAGGGGAAAAGAAGCAGAGTGAACCAGCACCTGCCAGCATACCATCCACTGGACGCCCCTCATGAGTTGGTTGTGGATGAACCTCAACTGAGTTAATATTCGGTTCCACCTTGCTAACCCATTCTGTAGATACGTAGGAAATTAGTTTGTTAGTAGTTAAATAGATGGTTTAGAGATAGCTAAGGGCTCTCTTTGCTACCTATTAATAACCTGCAAGTTATGAGGCAGTTGTGGATGAACCTCAACTTGAGTTATTATCTGGTTTCAGCTTGATAACCTATTGTGTAAGCAGTAAATCTTATTCATAGGTGGTAGATAGGTAGGAAAATATGTGATTATAAGGTAAGTAGATTGTTTATACATAGGTAAGGCCTGTCTTTACTACCTCCTTACCAGTGATTTTTTCCCAACGAAATTTGTCATTTTTTCATTAAAAGAATTAGGAAAACTTGGGACATTTTTGTATTTGTAGTCTAAATTAGACAAAATTTTCCTTTTTTGATAAAAAAAATTAAAAGAAAAAATTCCCTGCTCTTAGGTACTAAGAACCCTGTTTGAGTAACAACCTGCAAGTGGGTTTGTAGTAGGTAGGTAATAAAAAGAGCAACTGAACTAACCAGTGCCATGGTTAGCTAGGGAGCTGGAACCCAACAGAAAAACTGTTTCATGACCACTTACCATCCATATTTCAGGGTGCACTGGTGGGCGCTGGTTCACTCTGGCCTGTCAGGCTGTGGGAACAGGCAGCGAGCGCAGCGCAGGCAGTGGGAATAGGCAGCGAGCGCAGGCGGCGGAGGACGAGGAGATGGCGAAGCGCAGTGAAGAACACACGAAGCAAACGCTGCTGCACGACGGCGAGGAAGGAACCTGTCTGCGAGCGAGTAGGAGAAGGAGTTTGTGAGGAGGTGGTGGGGGTGCAGGCGATTCACCGCCTGTTTTGATGCAAAGGGATCATCACGGTGGTGGTGCTTCGTTAGTCACGGAGATGGCGAAGAAGAGGAAGTCTGAATATTCGGGGCTTGATGAGGTGGAGAAGACGCTCCATACCTCCTTTTGCACGGCCGCCAACTCCATCTCACATCTCTACACGCAGGCGCAGCACCAGCAGAGACATGCTTTCCAAGCAGGCGAACGCCATGCCGTGGTAAGCAACAAGGGAATATAGACAGCTTTGAAGCCTTTAGGGATGTGTGCATGATGTTTTGGGAGGAAGTTCTAGCACTAGTGTCTCGCATCTTTGCGGCTTGAGTCTTCCGTGGTTTTGGAGTTCTTTGTAGGAAGGAAGAATATAAAGGCAGATGTGAACCTCCATCTCATTTTCCAAATTTGTGGAGAATGTGGGTGGCTGGAGTGTAACCCTAATTTTGGCAGCGGAAAGATGGTTTCTTGTCTTCCTTCAATGGATGTCTTGAAGGCGCCTTTTTATATTCATGCAATTCTGGGCTCTCAGTTGTTTTATGGTCAGGGTTCTGGCTTTAAAAACAGCTGTGAAAGAATCTAACCTATTCATTGGAGAATTCAGCCAGGGCTTTAGAAACTAGGTTTGCAGTTTGATTGTGGTTGGTATCAAGACAGATTGTTTCAGAGAAGAGTCTGCCTCTAGACAATTGATCTTCAAGTTTGGCATATGTGTGATGATGAACAGGTCTAGTAAGTCATGATATTCTTACATATTTTTTTGAATTTCTGGATGCAACTTTGGATTCCATAGAGGTTTCACAATGACTGCAAAGTTGTCTATCAACAAACAAATTGTGTTGCTATGGTACACAGAATCAGCTGATGTCTCTGAACATTGCTGTTGACAAATAATTCTTTTTAGCTGTGTTAGAGGTTGATATTCTGTTTTGTGAACTCTCTGATTCTGGTTGATTTCTGTGTGAGAGGATGTGTTTGTTGTTCAACCGGTCGATATGTTGAAGTAATTCATTCCTGCAGTGGGAAATTCTTTAGGGTTTAGGATTGTGGACTGACTGTGCTGTGCACAGATCAAACTGCTACCTTGGGAACTGATATGATTTGGTATCTGGCCATGAATATCCTGCATCTCAAAGGTTGCAGTGACACTTATATTTCTGCATGTGCTCATATTGCAATTGTCTAAAGTGAAACTGCAATGCTGTTATGCATGTAAATCTGAATTGATCAAGGGCAACTGTAGCTTCATTGACATCTGTGCTGGTTTTTACCCTCTTGTCAGCATAGTCTAACCACAATATGGGTAGTAGCTGAGGGCAAAAAAAATGCAGTGAGCCTTCCACAAGTATTTAAAAACCCTCTGCTGGTTGCCATCTGACCAGTGCTATATGGTTTCTGTAACAGGAGAAACTTTACTTTTGGTTGCTGAGGGAGCAGCAAGCTGGGTCCAACATATCAGTAGGGCAGATTTTGGGCTATCTTCAGGTTTGTCATCAAGTTACCAATTGCTGATTGTGCCACCTATGCTACTTCTGGTTGGAAGTGTTGAGTCCCATCTCTAGCTGCTTTTATGATCATGGTCAGAAGCAGCAAGAGTCATTTGTTGTCTGATAATCAAGTTTACTGTTGGAGGCTGAGCAAATACACTGCAGCCTGTTTCTTTTCTTGCTGAATTCATGGCTTGCTTATATTGGTGTTGGATCTGCAATAATCAAGTGTGTACTGTTAGAAGGTGAGGGAGTACACTGCAGCCTGTTTCTTTCCTTGCTGAATTCCTGCATGTTTATATTGGTATATTGGATCTTGCAGAGTGAGATTGAGGGGGTGAGTGGAGATGACACAGCAATGTCACCAGGACCTCAGTCTCACCAACAGCAGACTTCGATACAACAGCAGCAGCAAGCTGTGGCAGGTGCAGTGGGGTCCATGGCAACTTCTGGGCCAGGGCAAGCCGAAGCACCAGCAGTGCCTGCAGATCAAAGTAAAAGTTCTGTTTTCACTGGTGCCCTTGCTAGTCCCATTAGGTGGGACTTGCCTGCCTTCAGTACAACTCTGGCGGGGTATGGACTGCCAAATCATAGTGGCCATCCGGGCAAAAGGACTGGTATGGGCTTGGAGCAGCATGCAGAGCTGGCTTGGAAGGATGAGCAAACTGTTGCACCATATCATGATGCATCTTCCACTGCAGGGTTTGCTTTTCATCAAACTCAGCACCAGCACCAGCAAGGCAGAGATGGGCAGTCATTTGGTGAAAATGATGCAAGTATGGACATGCATGGAGGTGAAGTTGGAGATGGCTACTTCCGTTGACATTGGTTTGGAGGAGCAATCTGCTTTCAAAAGATAGCAGTATTGCTATATCCACTTTCACATATGGGCACATGCTGAAATATGGTTTGGGATGCTGAAAGCTCATTTTTACAGTAGTCTTGTTCAATGAGCCACTTGTATGTGGCATGTTGCACTGACTCAAAAAGTGTCAGCACAATACTCTATTTTCACATCATGAAGTCAAGCACAAATTTAGCTGACAAGAAAAAAGAAATTGTCTGAATTGATAATCAGTATCTAGAGTTTTGGTTGGGAAAACCAAGTAGCTGACCTGTTTTTGGCAAATGAAGAATCATACAGATTGCAACCACAACATTTTTAGGGGGCTTTAAAACTCTTGAATTTCTAATTTAATGGCAACAAAGCTTGAACAAAAATAAGGATTGAAAACATTGATGTTTGTACCTGTTCTGCTCTCCTTCTCTTGCAGCTTGCAAAAGTGATACCTTCCAAGTAAGGGATGCATGTTACAAATGTCAAAAGTAAGGGTTATGGGCATCATGGCACTGTTGATGTATTTCAAGGTTGATGATGTATAGTGTCCTTTTTTCTTGGCAACAAACTTTTGCCAGACCTGCTCTATGCTTATCTTTCATCCATGGTGCCCAAAGACACCACCAAGTATCCTATGTATCATTTCAATAAAGCCAAGGGCAGAGAGAAAAGAGAACCCATGTCTTGAAATGCTGACAAAATCTTTTTTTGATTTCAAATGTCAATAAGGCATGGACACAGAAAAAGGGTTCAAATGTTGAAAATCTCTTATTGACTTCAAGCCATTGTTGACAAGGGAGGAAGTAATAATAATCCATTCATCCATGAACAATCTCCTGCTTATTGATCCATCTTTTAATTGTGTTGGTGGGCCTCCAAGCTTTTGAAATTCAATGCTTGGTTTGGCTGTCCAATCCAACCCTCACAGCTCAAGGAATAATAAGCTTTTGTGGAGGCATTATTAATGTATATAAGGGGTTAAGGTACACTCCAAATGCACTATGAAATTGCTCTGATTGCTTTAATAAAGGCTACTAAGCTTTTTCAAAGCTTTTTCTTGCCCTATTCATTTAGGTTACCACCATAAAGGTTTTCACTCTAACAAGATTTTCTACGTACCATGGAGCACAAGTCCCCTTCCTTCTCATTAGCTTTGGAATTCTTTTTGTGTTTTCCATAGGTGTGTATAGAAACACAATCATAAGTTAATGATGGTAGTAGCAATGACTCGGAATGGGCACCTGGGCTTGTTCGCTGTCACCCAAGTATAATTTATTATGCACAGGATATTTGCTTACTTGATCATTTGCTTTTTTCTAGCCAAATTGAAGGTGGTCTACATGTGCATGGTGCACAATGGTTGGGTGGGTGGATTGTTGTTGATGGCTTTTAGATCAGAAAAAATAAATTGAAACTAGATCATGGGAGATGCATTGCATCTCAAAAAAGAAGAAGAAAAAAAGATGAAAATTAAAACAAGATTGATCATGGGGCCATTCATTGTCTCACAAAAGAAACAGATATGAAACTAAAAGAAGATAGATAGGTCGTGGGGCATCCATGCATTGTCTTGAAAAACAGAAAAAAAGGTCATGAAATTAAGTAAAAGAAAGACTTTGGGCCATGGTATGACAAATAAAGCGTTTTAGAAAGTGGGCCGGCTTTCTAAGGTGTTGTCGTTGGCTTTTGTTCCATTGACTACAATGTGTAGGACCACAAAATTAGGAATTGCAGGAGGCCCACTTCACGTCTGCAGTCTTGGAGCTATGTTTATTTTTTTTTGTTTTTGCCTCTTTGTTTGCTCCCATAGGTCTGAGTGCAAAAGTTTTTTCTACAACAATCTGTCAGTGTGTCAGTCTGCATATATGCCAGAGACTCAAGCCAGAGAGTACTAACGATCACAGCTCAGTATGGGCTTTGTGGTCACTCCAGCTTCCTCAGCAACTTCACGAGCATAGAACTTGGTATTTTGTAATTTCAAAGTTTCCAATTCTTGTCTTTTAGAACCAACTTCTCTTCACGTTGCAAAATGTTAACTTTTTTACTCTTTGCTTTTTAAAGATATATATGTATTTGTCGAGAGAAGCGGGTGACTCAGCCCCTTCCAAACTTTGTCAATGCGAAGTCCTGTGAGGCGCCCACATGATAAGAAAGTAGAGTAAGTTAGTACTGTAGCGTAGGGCCAGTTTCCCTCCACACTGACAAAACAAATAATGTTTTTTTTCAAAAAATGAATTCGTTTTTTGATTTTTGAAATTGTATTTTTTTCCCATCATCTACTATGATATTGTGATATGAGTAATGAAATTCTTCAAACTGTATCCTATGATAATAATTATGATGATTTTGAACATGTTGACTTCATATTTTCACAAATTTTTATTTCCCTATTTTGAGGATTATTTAATGACGAAACTGTCCTTAGGATAAGGTAATAATGAGAACCAAGATCTGACATGACAACAACGAACTTACTGCAGGTTTCATGGTTTTCTCCAAAACACACTATTCTTTCTTCTCCACCGTCAAACTAGATTCTGAAATCTACAGACTTCCAGATAAATCTCACTGCCATTGTGGCAGCGTTTTTCTTGCCAGCCCTAAACCCTAACCCAAGAGACAGATCATCCCTCGAACAATTTAGCCAAATTTAGCTACATACAAAGAGATGGAATTTAAAAAAAAGGATTCTTTGATATAATTCCGCTACCTACTGTAACTTATCATAAAAATCTGGCCATTTTGAAATGTTTATTTGAAATCTGGCCGATTTGGGTCTTTCTCCAAGAAAAATCTTTTATATATATTGAAATCATATTTTCCAGGTTAAAATTTGCCAAAATTTTACCATTTACTAAATTTCTACATTGGGTCCAAAGTTCTATATTGGGATTTTCTGGGTAGCCAACCAAACCATGTTCTTTTCTGTGGCGCATTTTTGCATCCTGACGATAGAAAAGAAATGGAATGAGAATACTTTGTTTCTTATTCCCTTGATTTTTCGAAGCAAATCGCCATTTTTTTTACCAACAAATGAATTTTTTTGGGCCATATTTGAATACATTTTCTAATGTTGGGGCAGTTGATGCCCCCATTTGGACTGTTTGCTGTTTTTAGCACTGATTCTAAAAGCTTGTTGCCATCAATTGTGCCATAGTGCAGATGTGAAAAAAATTAGGGTTTAGAGTTTAAGGTAAATCACCAAATTTCGATATTAGGTCCAAATTTTTATATTGGGTTTTGGTAGCTAGCCAACAATATAGAAAGATGCTTAAAGTTTTTACTTGCATGTCTATTAAGATATGTGTTTGTTTGTTTGTTTATTTGGAGGTGACAACTCTGTAACCTTTACAAACTGTAGGGGTCCTTGCCTTGCTTTTGGTATTCTCAAAAAGCCCTTGACAAGATGGTGTGCACTTGTGTCACTTGACAATTTTCACACCAACAAAGCAAAAGTTACTAAATTTAAAGTGATTTTCATCTTTGAAAATTAAACTAAAACTAATTTAGTGAGGTTCCACAAGAGCTCTGAAATTAAGCCCACGTCAATAGGAATAGTATTGGGATTGGTGACATTACAGGAGGTTTGGCCAATGGCACAAGTGCCCTCTACCTGACTCATAGGCCGATTTCATCATTCAAAATTCCATTGAATAGTGATGGGAATCTTTGTGAAAATATGACACTAAGGTGATGAACGTTGCCACACTCATGACAAGCTTCAATATGGACAATTTTAACTAATCATCAGTGATTTTTTTTTTTTGGGTCGTAAGCTTTTGCCATTTTGTGAAAAATAATTTGGAGAAATAATATTTGTTCACAATTTTTTTTTTGGGCCAAAAATCACCTCAATTGCTTACAATATAAAAAAGGTGCTCAAGATTTTCTACTTTCATATTTTGAATATTGCCAAATTTGGCTACTTGTATCTATGGATGATCGAGCAACATCACAAAATTCAAAAAAGAAAAACACTACTATTCATATGACAATCTTATGTTAGACTATTCTAGGTCACAAAAAGCATAATAATTCCAACCAGCCATATTTTTTATGTGAAATTTCTCACAAGTGCAAAAAGGGAATATGCAGTTTCATATTCCTTTCTTTGGGGGAAAAATCGCCAAATTTCAAGAAATTAAAAGAAAACATTTTCACCACATTTCAACCTAGATTTTAGAGGAGGGGGATTTTTTGCACCTGTTTTCACTTTTTGGACAAGCTCTAAAACCTTGTGACCATTTAATGTTAAATCCCTCTTGGGATGCTTGCATATGATGCAAAATTACAAATTTGGATTGGAAAAAAAACACCTGTGCCAATGCTACAAAATGAACTGATTGTTTGATAAAAATGAATTTATTAATTTTCTCAACGTGAAAACTGACCCTAGGTTATGACAGTGTTGGTTATAGCCAAAAATTGACCGCTTTTTGTCATTGCTTGGCCTTCATTAAAAAAATCAAAAGCAAAAAAAACTCATGGAGGGGTGGCAGTGTTATTTTTTGCAGCCAAGTTTCACACCACAACAACCAAGAAAAAAGAAAGAAAGAAATATTTTGTTACAAATGCTTTTTAAAAAAATAAAAGAACCGTCAAAAAGAAGTAAAATTTACCTACCCAGAAAAAATTCTGATTTTTGAAGAGATGTTGTCACTTTTTCACTCATGTCTTCACTTCACTTCACTTTGTTGGCCTTGCCTACCAAGGCAAGGATATTGTGTTCAGATTCATTATAGAGTATAGTAGCTTAAGGGATTTTGGCCCCTATGTAGTAGATGTATTTTTATATGAGGATTTTTGAAAGATGATATTTTGGCTTGTGTTGAAACTTGAGATTAGTTAGAGAGTTATTGTATCTGAAGGATTTTGGTTTCTTTTAGAGGGTTTTTTGAAAATTATATTTTTTGCATGTTGAAATATTTGAGTTTCCAGAATTCTTCTTTAGCCTTAAGATTCTTTTTAATGTAAATGGCAAGGCCACAGTGTGGCACACCCCTTGTTATTATTGTTTGGAGAAAGAAAACTAACTTATTTGGTGAGAATTTTTGAAAAAGTGTATCTAGTCAATAAGAAATTGCTAAATTTTTCTTGGGATGCTCTCCCTGCTTGGGATATTTCAGATGTTGAGAAGGAAAGAAAGAAAAACAGTGATGAGGTAGGTGGGTGGGCACAGGGCACTAGGTGGACCTAGTGGGACTTCCTTCTTTTCCTTTCTTCCGTATGTAAGTGAGGTAGGTCCGTGGTACGTGTTGTGGTGGCGTGTGCGCACTTCTCCGTGGACCAGTCACGGAGCGTTTGTCGCCTTTCTTCGTCTCTGCACGCTGAGTGAGTGAGTGCGCACTAAAATTACGCCGCCTCCATCGCTCCTCCTTCCCAGGAGTGATTTCCATTTTTAATATTTTGTGGCGAAAAATCGCCATTTTGCTAATTAAAAAAAAAAATGGTCCCAAGCAACATGATCAAGAGAACTTGTTTTGGGAAAATTTCCAAGGAACTCATCACATTTTGAGGCAGAAAGTAGTTATGAAATTGTCAAGATTTTTTGAAGGATTTGGGCAGATTTTTAGCTTTTGAAATCGCCATATTTAGCTAATAGATTTTAGTGATTCGTGACCATGTCATAGGATGTAATAGGATTCCTAGGTTCTTCTATTTTCTATTTGTCTTGTAGTCAGATTTGACTTAATCCTCTTGGGGTTGATCTGAGCAACATGAGAAAATTGAGAGAAAAAGACCATTGCTCCTCAATTTTGATTTTATTTTTTCAATTTTCTGATGTAGCCAAAATGACAATGATCCATAAGAAGATTTAGCCAAATTTGGTTACAAAAGTTACATATATGAAAATAAAAATTTCAAAACATGCTTCTATATTTTTGGCTATCAATATACTTTTAAACCATGTATAAAAATCTGGAGATTTCTTTTCTTAAAATTTGATCAAATTTTGGTTATTGAAAATCTCCAAATTTAAGCAGTTGATTTTAGCAGCACTTTTAATTTTTCAATATAGCTTTTTGGCTATACATAGCCACCTCCCCCCCCCCCCCCCCCCCCCCCCCCCCCCAAAACAAAAACACCAGCCCCCCCCCCCCTTTTTCCTCCTCCTATCTTTTTACAACTAAACAAACAAAAAAA
>Ga0116229_10001743_pt1 | contig 34615 bp, 25 predicted proteins | sample S1TSphgellanicum_3_FD_87313 | JGI IMG/M metagenome (GOLD analysis project Ga0116229, IMG submission 87313) | Host-associated microbial communities from peat moss isolated from Minnesota, USA - S1T2_Fc - Sphagnum magellanicum MG | ecosystem: Host-associated > Plants > Peat moss > Unclassified...
GGGGGGCGGGGGCATGTTTACCTTGGGTAGGTGGGTACTAGGTAGGTAAATATATATTCACCTATTTAGCCAGGCAAGACAACAGTACCTTGTTGTACTTTCAGAAGTACTTTTGCCACTAAAGAAAGTACCTCTGAAAGTACCTTCCTTTTGTAATTTCAGTTGCAGCTGTCCTAAGGTTTTCCCTCCCCCACGTATGGACCAGACTATGGACTCTAGAGCCACTTTTAATACCAAAAAACAGAAATTAGAAAACAAAAGTGGGCCCCTTATTAGTAGCTAGCTGCCAGCAAAAGCAGCACCGCCCCCCCCCGGTCCCCCCCTTAACCTGACAGCTGTTTTCTTTTGCCTTTTTTTTGTCATAAAGGATTTGTGCCTGACCCCACAGTACCTTTCATGTACTTTTAGAGGTACTTCCAATACTTTCATTGCAGTTGCCTCGGCGTTTCCTGGTCTGAAGATTTAGCCAAATTTAGCTATAATCCTTTTCAGTGTTTTAAAAAAGGAATTTTGTTTGTTTGTTTGTCGCAAATAGTGGCGATCATCCTTAGTAAGATTTAGCCACATATGGCTGTAAACCAGATATATAGAATAAAATCTTCAATCATCTTCCTATATTTTTGGCTACAAAATTCAGACTAATTATATAAATATTGGCGATTTTTACTATTTTCCCCTCAATTTTGGCGAATAAGATCCTCCAAAAGCAATTCATTTTCTATTATTTAATTTTTAAATTTCTCTTTTTGGCGAAATATTGCCAACAAAAAAAGGCTGATCCAGATCAGTGGTTTTTGTTAGGCAGTTTTTTTTAATGTAGCCTAAGTGGCTATTATCTACAAGAAGATGTTTTTAAAATGGAAATCATCCCTAGGAAGATTTGGCCATTCTAGATATAAAAATATATTCACTACAAAATCTTTAATCAATCTCCTATACTTAGGGCTACAAACTAAAGCAAATATAGCAATTTGGCGAAAAAAAATTTTAAAATTTTTTTTCCTCACTTCTGGCGACTGAAACCCTACAAAATCACTTCATTTTTGAGTTTTTTCGAATTTTTAATATCTCTTTTTGACTAAATTTCGACAGTTAAAAAAAAAAGCACCGAGATGGCAGCATCTTCATGCATCTACTTTTGCAGCTCTGCTTTAGGGTGATTAGGGGCGACTTTAGATGAGGGTCCAAGGTCCAGGTACCAATGAATTCAAGCAATCTTATTGGTTGAAAGCTTTAAATTGGTTCCAAGGCCTTTAGATGAGGGTCCATGACCAAAAAGTGGCAAATTGAGGCTAAACCTACATGACACCAGTTTTGGAGGGAAAATCAATTGGTTCAGATCAAAAAATAGTGCTAAAAGGAGAGCTCCTGATTTGGAGAACCAAGAATCATGCTAGGGACCGAGGTATGGTCCAACTCAAGGATTCAATTTGCTTCAAATCAGTCCAAATTGGTTATTAGGAAATTGGACCCTGGACCCTTGTCTAAAGTGGGCCTAAGACCAATCAGGAGCAAGATGAAACCCTTGGAAACTTCATTAAACAAGGCATCACAAACACGCTGGCCCTGCCAATAGATAAGATGTACCTTTATCTACTGTGTCCACAGTTCGAACACCCAAAAAATCCCTTCCAATCTCAATAGTCTAAACACTTTCACCAAAAAACCCAGTTCACCTAATGTGAAACTAGTTTTTATTAAGGTAGAATTTCCAAAAGTTGGATTGAATGCAATAGTCCCTGTCCCTGTGGGGGCAGGGCCCAACAAAGCACCCAGTGAAAAGGGTAAAAGAAGGAACAAAGAGAGAGGACCTAAGTCTGAGCCAGAAGAGCAAAACCCAGAGTGGCTCGCTAAGGGGCAAAGGAACAAGCAAGAACCTTTAGGGCCCCATTTTTTGGCCATAGGCTAGGCTAGCTGGATGAATGGGGAAAATTAGGATACCCTAATATCTAGGGGAATTTTATTTTATTTTATTTTATTTTATTGGCCTTGCCTACCAAGGCAAGGATATTATTGTGTTTAGATTCATCATAGAGTATAGTAGCTTAAGTGATTTTGGCCCCAAGTTAGTAGGTCTATTTTTATATGAGGATTTTTGAAAGATAATATTTTGGCTTGTGTTGAAACTTGAGATTAGTTATAGAGTTATGATATCTTGAAGGATTTTGGTTTCTTTTACAGGACTTTTTTGGAGATTATATTTTTGCATGGTGAAATATTTGAATTTCCATCATTCTTCTTTTGCCTTAAATACTTTTTAATGTAAATGGCAAGGGCCACATTGTGACATACCCCTTGTTTTATTTCTGGAAACATCTAGGGGCATTTTTAAAAAATTATCTGGGGTTCTTAGTGATGGTTTGATCCATCCTCAGTTTTCTAAAAGGTTTAAGTCTAAAATGACTTTGTGAACTGCCATTTTCTCTTTTTCCTTAAGGTCAACTTCATATCAGTTGGAGCTTAGAAAATCTCTTGAAAATTTCTTGAAAATTTCTACCCATTGTAATTTTCTAGTTGAGTTGCCATTGCTTGAAATTGTCCAACAAATAAATCACCCGCCTCTTTATTTTCCTCTTTTCTTGAAGAAAGAATATTGCACATGTTTTTTTTTCTGTTTTTTTTTTCCCTCAATTTTGTGATATAAAAAAATTGGCAAAGCTTTCCAAACAAATTAGCAAAGTCTAGTTGACTTTACACAAGAAAAGCACGATCCTCTAAAATTTTCCTAATTTTTTGGTTGAATAAAGGACCAAATTTATCCAGAAACAAAAACATGGTATTGTGTCCCACTAAACTCAATTCAGCAGAGAAAAAACACTCATGAAATGTTCCTGCAAAAACTTCATCATCTTCCCTCTTAGCATCTTGACTGGGGAATGTGTGATCTCTAGTTCAGCGCATGCAGCTTCAATAGCACAAATTTGCAGGAACAATCACAATTTTACTGAAAGCAACAAAATTTCAATCACCATCCAAGCTCTGTATGTGTGTGTGTGTGTGTGTGTGTAGGTAGGTACTTTGTAAGTGAAGAAACAACAGCCCACCCATGGTCATGCAAGATCCATGAGATTCAAGAGTGTGAGCTTGATGACACTTGAGACCACCAACTAACTTCACATGGGCTTCCTGTGTCTTCCACAGGGAGAGTGTTCTGAATGATCCTGAGGTACATATTTATTTGTTTTGTCAACTACAATGATCCTCTACAGTAAATCTACCTACAAGTGAATTTAGGTAGTTCATAACCCCATTACCTATACCCATTTTCATGGGTGTGCTGTTTTTCTTTTAAGAACCATTGAATTATGAGACATGGTGAATTACATGGGTAGAGGATAAATATGATCAAACCCTCCCACGCTATATAAACTAAAAATCACCCATCGGGAAGGGGAAAGGAAGGAATAAGAGGTGAGGACCAATGCCCACATGGAAACAATGTTCAAAAAGTGCAAATGCACAAACAAGCTCAAAATGGAGAACAATGAGGACTTACCAAGGGGGGAAAAAGTGTGACCTATGTATTAAACCCCTCACATGTTGCATGAAGAAGATTAGGCAAGGAGATGGGTGAGAAACCGAAAAGGGCACCAATAAGTCTCTCTTGCAACAACTTTCTTTCTTCAAGATGGAGGCAACTTGAACTCTTCATAAAATCATTGACACCTTTGTCTATAAACTGAATGCAAAATTGATAGAGGAAAGCCTCCAAAACCCTTGGTTGACCATGCCCATGTTGACACATTGATGAAAAGAATTATCAGCCTATTAGTGTAAGCACACAAATACTTTTATGGTGAGAAGGATAAACATCACCAATGTGCTTTTGTAGTATAACCCATCCTTTGCTTCCGTTGTAATCATCATGACCATTCCTTAACAAGAAACGATAGCTTGTGTAATTAAATTTGCATGAATGGGATTGATGATAACAATATTAGGCAAAATGTGGACCCCATCTATGGTGAGCACAATATCAACTTGTTGAAAAAAATATTAGAAGGAAAGTGATAGGAGGTCATATGTTTGCTTATGCAAAACATGAAACCCAACATCTTTAGCAATCGAAACAAAAGCATCCCAAACAATCTTATGGATTGTGGTGCAATCCCGTTGTGAGAACATTTAAGAAGGTGTATTCTCATTGAGTCTATAGATTGACCATAGATGCAATGGACCAAGCCAAGAGTTGTTGGATTGGGTACGTGCAACCTAATGTGCGATGATGTGGAAAAGATGTCCTAGGGCATACAAAATGATAGAATGACTCGGCAACAAGAAAACCAAACACTAAAACCCAAGCTTGTGCAAGATTTCAAGCATGTGTAATGAGGATCAAAAGACATGTTAGAAATGATGATGGAAAATGAATATTCATGCAAACATTTAAAAATGTCTTCTTGAAGATGATCAAATCCATTTTTTGAAAATTGTTTGAAAGGAAGGATTCAAACATTTGTTATTAAAGGAAAAAGGTTATGCATTAGTCTCAAGTGTGTTTGGAATGGAAGCAAACCTAAACTACAAAAATAGAGATCTTGCAAGAGTTTGGAGGTATTGATTAGAGCCACCATCCCCCAATTCCCCAAGTATTCCATTAGGGTGATGGTTTCAATGGAGATGAAACCTATCCTCACTATATAGATGGGGATAATGACTTGCCAACAAACTAGAGGAGCTTTTGAACATTTAAAAAAACTTGAACCCAAAACCCTCCCAAAAAAATGGATGATGATTGAATCAAAAGAGGTTAGTTGGCAACAAAAATTCAGGAGTAGGAAGAATGAACATAAAATAAAAGATGGCTTTGGGCAAAACACAAAAATAGGATCTCAAAAGTTAGATGAACATTGTTTAACTTGAATAACACCTTTACATAGTGCACATATTTGTCCAAGGCATCCTAGAAAAAGGAAGAGGCAAAGGAGGTAATTCCAAATGGAATGCCCAAAACCCAAATGCCATATAAAAATATGTAAAAACTAGTTGAAAAGGAAAAACATGAGAAAGGCCAAAAATGGAGCAAAATGTGCACCTGTGAAACATGAACAAATCTTGAAAATCTCACAAATGTTAAATTTACCCTTAAATAAATCTCTTGTATTCTAGATCAAATAGAGAGGGTGGGGAAATTTTTTAAGGGATTTCACTTGGTGAACTATCACAAACCAAATAATATCATAATAAAGTTACCAACACCATTGCCACTACCTTAATAATGGTATGAGATCTAAAAAAAAGAATTATCACTATTCACACACCTAATTTCCACATTGAGAAAAAATCTTCAAAGTGGCAAATTAGATCAAAACACAAGAAAGCTTGCAACTTTGAAGACAAAATATGTTAACATGTGAAATTTTTTGAATACACCGCACATTCCTAATAAATTAAAACATTTGAAAATTTTCGAATTAGCCCATTTCAAAATTTAAGCAATTTTGAAAAAAAAAACTGTGATATGGACATGATAAGTAATATATTACATCTACAATAAAAAATTCATCACATAATGGGTTTGCCATTTTATCGAATGTTCAAGTAAAATCATGAGAAACAATAATGCCATGAAACACAATGAATTTATTTTTGGCAAGTTTTTGTTATTTTGAGAAAAACTTGTTTACTTCAACAAATAATTTCCAATTTTGCAACACCAAAAAAATTGAAAGAAATCTTTTTTGTTACATGTATGGTTAAGTAAGTTTAATGGAGGATGAATTTAATGAAAAAGTCGCCTAGCAAGTACATAGGTCTTTAGTTGTAACTTACAAATTTGTTCCAAGTTCAAGTCAAAATTGTATCCTAAATTTAACATAGATATGAAATCTCTTCATAACAACAAACAAACAATAAATAATACATTACATGTATAATAATTAATACGTAAAAAACATATCTTAGGAAGGTCCTCTTTAACAAATTGGACAGGGTGCAAGGTTATTATAGTTGTGAAATTAAAATAGTGAAATAAAAATGATACTTAATATGTTTATTATTTTTTCTATTGGTTATATATAACTTAATTGCTGGAAGTGGTTACATTTGGAGCCCATGTTTTAAGTCTTATAGCCACAAGTTTCATCCTTAATCTTGCATTTGGATTTGCCTTGACACCTTCATGTCCACACCTTCAACCATGTTCTTTGTTAAACACCTAGAAACTACATGCACATGGCAAGCCACACATTTGATCAATTCTGACATTCATCTCATTTTGGAACCTTGGGTTAACCTCGACCTCTAAACAAGTGAGATTAAATTTGTTGCGGACCTCCCAAACTGGTTGAAGACCTTGTCGTTTGGGATGACAATCTCCTATCTCATGGCCTAACTATAGACTTGTCTAGTTTGAAGATTTAACATGTTGAAAACACCTCCTTGACACTTCCTTTATTCATTAGCATCTATGCAACTTATGAGTGCTAACAAATTGGGAGTTGAACCCGGCCCAACATTTAGATTCACAACCCAATTCATCATGGGGGTTGCCTCGTGGTGGTCCAAACTTGAGCTTCGACTATGCGAATCCTTTCATTTGAAGGTTCAGCTAGAAGGGCATGTCATCTATCTTCCTTTATTGAAAACAAGATTATATAGTTGCACATTCTCATTGCCAAGTTTCTAAATGTCATTTTCAAACTCCAATTCATGGAGCTTTCATGTTTTTAATTTCTTATTATGCAATGTAACAATTCATGAAACTTCTTAACTATTGGTGTTGAAATGTGTCACACTTGCCAAGATGTAAAGGTTGTAAAAAAAGGGTTGGGTTGCCAATAATTATGTCATTTACAATAATGCATACATGTGATGAAGGAAGATTGTGAGAGCTAAATCATATCTATGAACATTGTTGCAATGGATTTGAAAGTCGTTAAAGGAGGAAATTATGTTTTTAGTCATATGTTTATATTTTAGATCGTATGTTTGGTGCTTAGAGTATTTAGATTGAAATTTAGAGAAAAAAAGCTTAGTAAAAGAACAAATTAGTGAGGTTAGGTTTAAGATCATATACATGTGTTAGGACAATTGTTATGTTTATTTAAAATTTTTACCACCTACACATTAGTTGAACATTATGATTATTGTCATCATCTAAAATTATTTAAAACTATTTTCAACAATTTAAAATTATTTTCATGCACATTCTATAATCAAATTTTACTTGAAAATAAGTCAAGTGTTATAATCATTTGACTAATAATTTTTGAGCAAGTGTAACAAATTGAAGCTACCTTAGCAGATGTTTTCTAGTTAAAAGTAGTCCCACTTTATAATCACAATAGCCATTCATTCAAAATATCAAAATCTCCCTCGCCCCCAAAATAAAAAATAAAATCAATGACTACAACCTTGTATTTGTTATTTATTTGTCTTTACTTACAACTGATTATTATTATTATTATTGTTTTTGTGGATTAATAATTATTTATGTCATTCAATGTCAAACTCAAAATTAAAGAAAATATATTTACAATACATTTTCCTAAGGTTATTAATATCTATATGTATTTGAAGACACTTGAGTTCATTCTTTCAAAGGGGATTTATGGACACACCAACCTTAAAAGCTACTTAGCAAACTTTGTTGCAAAGAGAAGAGAAGAAGAAAGGGAAGAGAAAATGGGTTCACAAATAAAGCTAGACCCACCCCACACCCGACCCCACCCCCACCGGAAAAAGGGGTACTAACGAAAATAGTAAATAGTAAATACTCTCTTTTTACTCTTGTGTCTGGCACGCGGCCTGCTGCAGCAACGGCGGCAAGTTACTATGTACAAAGTTACTTGTGAGTACAGAATTTGCACGGTTGTAGTACCACCCGCGGTACGGCCCGGGTACACGGCTCTTTAATAAGAAGACGCCTCCTGTGCTTCATTTTTACCGTTGGATGTTGTACGGCTTCCATTTGGTGCATTCGATTGTGCATTGGCACTGTACGGCCAACGGGTCGGGGGAAGGAGAATCGGGTTGGGGCCGGGGGGGGGGAAGGGGGGGTGCTCCGGGCAGTGTTTATTTTGTCAATTTTGTGATGTAGCCAAAGTGGCGATGATCTGCAGGAAGATTTAGCCAAATATAGCTTCCAGATAAATATGAAAGTAAAAATTTCTAAATATACTTTTTTTTGGGGGCTAACCACTTGAACCCAAAAAATGTATAAAAATGGGGTGATTTTTCAAAAATTTGGCCAAAATATGGCTATTAAAAATCACAAAAAAACACTTGATTTTTAGCACTTCAAATTTCTAATATAGGGCTGGCTCCCAGAAACTGGTGTGGTTGTAGTTTGTACTTTCCCCTGAAATTTTGATGTTTTTATTGCACTTCCATTTTCCCATAGTCTCCTCTTCTTTCAATTAATTATTTAGGAAATTGAGACAAGTGATTGCTGTAGTTCCTTGGTAGCTTTGACAATAATTATAATTATTTTCAGAAATGTTCAAATTTTCAAACATGATTTTTTTTCTTTGAAAAATATTTCATGTTCATGAATATTTAATTTGTTGAAATGAAAATTTCAAAATTAATTAATTATTCCACAAACATTTGTGGAAGTAGCCAACGTTCTATACCTTAGGCCTGATTAATGTATTTGGAGGGTACCTTACATTCATGAATATCCCTCTTACAAATGAGGAGGGATCCTACACCTACTACTTAAGAGTGGGAAGGAAATTATGCCTACTTATCCTAAGGAACTAGGAACACCCTATCTGAGGGCATTACCTTACATAATAAATTTGCACAATATTTTTCTTTTTTCCATGTGTTCCCTTTTCTAAAATGCTCTGCATTTCTAGGAGGCCATATTACTGTAAATAACGTGCCGTCCCCTAACACTAAAAGTTTCATCCAGGTTTTTAAAAATAAGGCAAATCCCCAAGGTGAGGGACATACCCAACATAAGGGACCTAGAATGAAGTAGTACTAGCTAAGTCTAGCCCCACATTACGTCCCCAATCTGTGAGCTTTATTGGCCTTGCCTACCAAGATTCATTATGGAGTATAGTAGCTTAAGGGATTTCAGCCCCTAGGTAATAGGTCTATTTTTATATGAGGATTTTTGAAAGATGATATTTTGGCTTGTGTTGAAACTTGAGATTAGTTACAGAGTTATAATAATATCTTGAAGGATTTTGGTTTCTTTTATAGCATATTTTTTGAAAATTATATTTTTGCGTGGTGAAATATTTGAGTTTCCATAATTCTTCTTTTGCCTTAAGATATATATTTTAATGTAAATGGCAAGGCTGTAGTGTGTGACACCCCACTTTTTGTTCATCATAAAGCATGATGTGAACATTATCATAAATTTAAACATACATAAATCACAAGGTGTAGAAGGGGAGGGTTCTCAAAACCTATTCATTAAGAGCAAGCGGGAGCTTACACCCAATTGTCCTAGTCTTATGGAGTAGGTGTAAGATCTCTCTTCTTTCTCCTAGGAGCAATATTCATGACATAAAGTGCCCTCCAAATACACTTAGGAAATTCCTCCTAGTACTTTACAAAATTTCTTGAAATGCATTGCGTAGTATAACAGGAGTTCCATTTTTCTTTCGAAACATCCCCCATTTTTTAGGGTTTATTTCCCAGGAAAAGAAATTCACCAAAAAAATAAAAATTCCTGCAAAATTACGAGAATTTCTTTTTCACCATTCCTTATTTCCTTCAAAATAATTCCTTGGCTTTTACTTTTCAAAATACGGCCCGTGTTACTTTTTTAGTTTTTTTACTGTGATACCTTGCAGGGACCTATCGGCCTCAAGGCCAGGGTATTCCCGAAAGAATGGGCCCTTAGCCTCCGGCCTCAGGGGCCCGTTATCGAAAGTGCCCAAGCCCTTGGGCTTACCCTGCACAAAATACTATGAATTCCAGAAAGTATTAAAGAAACAAAAACAGGGTAGCCACCCAAAAAAATAAAATCCTACCCGGCTGAAAAGAAATTTTTCTCGAAAGAAAAGAATAAAGGGTGTGGTAAGTCAGTGAGTAAGTAGCAAGTAAGTTCGTAGGCGGTGATTGGAAGGAGGCGGGGTAAAACGTACGCGTACGGATTCTATTTTTACTTTTGTACTGCCCAGGTTTTCACCCCTTCTCTCTCATCGCAAAATCCCCCTCCGCGTTTCTCCTCGCACCCACTCTTCGCGATTTCGTTGCGATTTCTTTTTTCCTTTGCAGATCGCGTCCGCCATCGCTCCGAGCTTCGTCTCTATCCTCTTGCGAAGGAGAAGAGAGAGAGAGTCCGAGAGAGAGAGAGACAGAGACAGAGACAGAGCAAGCTAAATTTTGCGTCGCCTATATGGAGTTCAAGAGACGGGAGGAGGTCGCCTGGTGCAGGGACGAGGAAAGCGAGGAATGTGTTTCGTCCGGTATCGACGAAGAGATTATTATAAAGAGCGAGCAGGACTTGGACGCACCTGATTTGAACGGGCGTTATTTGAAGAAGGAAGGTGAAAAAAGAGGAACTGGGAAAGAAGCATCAAAGAACGAGATCAATTGCAGCACACTAGGTGAGGAACGAACTTCAAACGAGGCTTCTCGATTTTTGTTCTCTGTCTATCGCCAATAGCATAAGCTTTTGCTCTCTTGTTTTGGTTTTGAAATTTTTTGTTGAGCCTCATAGGCCTGTTTTCACTGGCGATGTAAGTTCTTGTATCTGCCTTGTTATACGCACTGGAGCTCGTTAGCTGTCATGGTTTTTGTTCTGACGGTGACATGTTTGACGCTAGCATCGCTGCGGGTTCTTCTCATCCTCCCTCAAGAACTTAGCGGCAAAGGCAGCCGTGTACATGCTCTCTTTCATTGATTCATATCAAGAGGCTAAGTAGACTAGTTATCTTTTGCACTCTCGAAGTTCTCACTGATCATTAGGATTGGAGAGACTTATTCCTCCTGCTTCCCTGAGAGACTGCAATCGTGCTTGTGACGGAAGTACAACTCCAGCTCGCCTTCCTTCGACCAAGAATCCCTAAGAACTACTACTAGATCTATATAAGTAGTTTGCAGCAGATCGACAATCCCGAGACGAAAACGACACTGCCGTTATCACATGTCTGACTGTCTCGCAAGCTTGCACTCCACTTTGTAGTCATGCCAATCCGAACAGCGCCCGGCGGATATCCAGTGAGTGTCACAGAGATTGGTTCCATCTTTCTGCATCTCCGTATCCGACATCTCTTGAAGTCAAATCTGCTGGGATGGGGGACAGGTGACTCGATTGGGAGGTTCGGCATACTGTCCAAAAGAGTTGCTGGTGAAAGAAAGGCTCCTGTGAAGAAGAGGAAGGCAGCGAAGGAAGAGGACTTTGAAGAGCAGAACTCGACGGCATGTCCAGCTCGTAAATCCAGGGATGGCGGCCCTAATAAGGTAAGCAAGCTATGAAGCCCACGCCACTCTCTGATTTGATTCAAAAGTGTGACATTTCTCCTCTAACCCCCAAGTGAGCGGAGCTAGGGAGCATGCTCAGGGTTGCACTTCGGGGCAACTCCCGGAAACAGCAAGGTACTTACCCCCAATATGATAAGATGCTGAGTGGCACAAGATCAGAGCATGTATGCCATGGAACATAGGTAGTGGTGTCGAGGATTCTTGATTTCCAACACCTAATCCAAATTGCTGGTTCTTGCATGGGCCAAGCAGATCTTGCCCTGGTTGTTCCTGAGATTTCCAGTGAACCACTTACAGCTATCATAAGATTTGAGGGCCTTTGCGGCAAACATTTTTCTTCTAATAACTTTTCTGAGTGATGTCTTGGTGTTCAGGTTAGCAAGAAGCAAAGCAGACAGAACATTGGGGAGGGAGCCAAGCTGTTTCTTGACAAAAACCTACAAAATGATCCCCTGGATAATAGACAGTTTCTATCTGCACCATCAACAGGTTGTGGATCTAGTAGCATCAGCAACTCAGAATCAAGGAAGAGGGAGTTTGGGAGATGGCAGAAGGCTGGAGACGATTTGGATGGGAATGAGAGGTGGACTGATGAGTCTCTGAAGTTTCTGGTTGAAACCTGTGCTCCTCTACATATGCAGCAGGTTGGGGAGCAAAGCGATGGCCATGTCAAGTACCAGAAGAAATGGACATCAATTCTGCAGGCCATGCAGCAGAGATTTGGAAAACATTTTACAAAGAAAGAGTGCCAGAGCAAGTATTGGGGTGCAAGTTGTGAATGGGCAGATTACAGGTATTCTTATTGTGCTTCTGTGACACAATTGCATGGTTTGGTTGCTCCAACCGAAGTGAGTCTGGTTGATCAGTCATACCCAGTCCATGACAGCTCTTGCTATTTGCCCTGAGAAATTTTGTTTGATTGCTAAGAGTTCAGGTGGGCACATAGCACTGCTGTTGAGACATATGTAAAATTGAGAATGATACTCAAGATAGATGCTTAAGTAACACAGACACTGTTGCATGTGCTTCAGGTATTCTTCCTCCAAGATCCATCAGAGGGATCTTTCCAGGAATTCTTCTGTTGCTGGAAGGGAACTTCTCAAGCCTAAGTTCTATGATGTCTGGTATGAAACAGCTGAAAAAGTTCGTGTACTTGAGCCAAGCTGTGGAACCCAAGACTCCATGAGAGAGGAAGAGGGACTTAATGGTCAAGGTGTTCTGAAGCTGCCAAACACAGAGTTGACCTTGAGGTGTCTGGGGATGGAAGAAATGTCCTCAAAGCACCAAATGCAGGATTGTACCAGTTCAATGAGAGCGATACAACAGCTCATGCAGACCCACCTACAGGTTCTGCTCTTTTTGTTCAGAGTTTAGTGCAGTAGTGTTGTTAAGAAAGCTGTAGACAAGCTTCAATGTTTCACCAAATTTTGATGTTCTTGATTGGTCCTGGGACAATGGAATCAGTCATCATGTATTTTGTGGAATCCTTTGTAGCCACTTCGTTTCTTACACTAGCAAATGCATTCTTCAACCTGCTCTTTTAGACTGAGCTCATTGGGCCCTCAGGTTTCAAGTAGACTGGGAGAGGTTGCTGCAAAGTAGCTCTTAAAACTGGTCTAACTTCTTGATATCTTCCAATGACATCCCATCCTTTTGTTGCAGGCATCAGAGAAGAGAGAGGAGGCTATAAAGTACCACACAGAGTTCATGATGCAGCTCCTCGCACAGCACGTGGAACATGTGGAGAAGAGATTCAGCAATTTTGAACAAAGTCAGCAACCCCAGCATGACTTGCTTGAGCACATCAACGAGAAGGTAGAGAAAGTACTTGATGGCTTTACAACTCTGAACAACCACCTCTCCACTCTTGCATCTCAAATTTCCAAAACCTTGGAGACTCCATCATCAGGTTGAAAAACAAGACTTTCATCACTCAAGTTTCTCTGTTCATTTGCATTTCTTCTTCTTTTTGTTCATGATGATGTATCGGCTGTGTATCATGTCAATGTCAATGGGTGGGGCTTGCCACCCCATTTCTGCTTTCAATCCTTCTTCTCTTAATCCCAACAATAGTGAAGTGCTTTTCACATTTGCTTAATTTTTGAGAGAAAAGTAACTAAAGATTTAAGTACAACGCCTTGGACAAACTTTCAAGCAGGCTAGAAATGGATTTTGCAATAGTCAAACCACACAAGCCAAGAAATCTGAAGAGCCAAACAAGAGGAAAACAAAATATTAGATTTACAGCATCCTCTCACAGAAGTTCAGTCATGTACATAACATGTGTTATGCTGCAGTAAAGTAAATACATATATGTTATGCTGCAAATAGGACCACTTAATTTCTGCTCCCAAAATCTCCAGGCATTTGAGTGCCCTCACTTGGAACAGCCTAAGTTTGAGGTAACAATTTAAGAATAGATAGATATCTAGTAGCATTGTAATTTAACAGGGACACTACTAATCAGCAACCAAAGACAAACTTCATAACTATCAACAAACCCTATTTCCTGGATGTCACCAAACGAGGCGCAAACAATGTAACCAAGCATAAATGAAGCATGGAATAATCCCTTCCCTTGCTCAATCAGTTTGCACAAATATGATATGCTCATTTACTCATCCCAAAAAACCCTTTGGGACAGTACTTGTACTAGAACTCTCATATTTCCCTCACTCATTCCTTAACCTCTTAGCACATTATTTGTAACAGAACTCTCAGTTCACCCTCATTTGTTCCTAAACCCCCATTGGGCATTATTTGTAACAGAACTCTCAGATCACCCTCATTTGTTCCTAAACCCCCATTGGGCATTATTTGTAATAGAACTCTCAGATCACCCTCACTCTTTCTAGAACCCTTGGGATCATCCTCACTCATTCCTATACCCTCATTCATTCCTACACCCCCTGGGGAGATTACTTGTGACAGAGCTCTCAGATCACCCAACTCTGAGATCTCCCTCACTCATCATTCCTAGACCCCTTAAGAGATCACTTATAACAGGATTCTCAGATCACCGTCCATGGTTATCTGAGAAGCTTGAAAGGCTTTATCTAGGCTCAATCTCACTGACTTCCCCCATTGAGTTACTAAATGCCTAGGATATACCTTGGGTGGCTTCCATCAAAAAGCCTGACAACATTCAGCAGCACAAGGTTGGCCTAGGACATCTACCCCTGACATGCAAAACATGATGTCAAAAACTACTGCTACAGAGCAAACAATTGGTGTATGTAGGTTGTAAACCTAGATTAAGCTGACATAGAGGTGTAGAACCTAATAATGTAGTGGACCTATCAACAAATGTTATGTCACAGCAACTCTGGATTACCAAAAGGATTCTGGTAATGAGGAGGAGGCAATGCCAGTTGACCAGGGATAGTTTGCATTTGAGGAGAAACTCCTACACCATATGGATACCGTGGAGGGGCAGCTACTCCATAGGGATTGCCAAAAGGGTTTGGACCTGTGGTGGTTATGCCCATCATCTGTTGATGCTGCAGCATTAGCATAGCTTGGTGTTGCTGCATCATAGCCATCTGCACATTCGATGGTGGGGCAAACTTATCTGATGCCAAAAATGGATCCATATGCTGGACAGATGGCATCCCTGGAGCTCCATGGAATTGATTGGGTGCAGCAGTATTCATGCCCATGTTATAGCTGTTTGGAGCTACTCCATTGGGACCTCGCCTTTGCAATGCATCATCATATAGGCTGTCAAGTGTCAACTTATCAAGTCCACCAGCCTGCAGACACAATGTGATACATTATTGGCATACTCATAACCTTCCATCACATACCAGACACATCTATCAAAGTTTCTCCACAAAGTTTCTCCATGGTACATATATGTAGTCATTACTACTACAAAGTAAAGAGAGGAAGCACAGTGCAGATACACTGTTCATTACCATGAACTTAAGAACCATAGACCCCCTCCCCCATTTAAAGGCAAGATTGCATATACAAAATAAGCAAAAGATACTCATAAAATTTTCACATCAGAATATCTAGGAGGGCTCAAGCTATGCCTCAAGTTCTTTGAATATGGTCAGAGATCAAGACAATTGTACTCATGCCATTTCCTGTTGCAAATAGGCAGGCTCCTGTGAGCGTGTCCAAACAGGGGCATAAAAAACACACAGGAAGAATTATGTTATGCACTTGAAAAGCTCCACAGCTGGCAATTAAACATGCTCATCACACTTTGTGCTTTAGACTTAACAGCATACTACAATGTTCCAGTGAAGGATATCACAAAATATGCAGCTCAAACCCAGTTGCTATTCTTGCCCTGCATTTAGCACAGACAGGACAGTACCGGTAGACTGCTGAGCTTCCCAGAAGGAAACAACAAAATGACAGGATAGTGAGCAACCAGTGACTAGGACAGGGCATGATACAGATCAAATGGAGAGCACGTACAAATTTGCTATTGGTAGCAACACTTGTGTTATTGGTGGGATTTGTAACCAATGCAAGCTCCCAACCAGTGGTCCCATTTGCATTATATGTAGATCCAGTCCTATTTGCAGTCGTTGTACCTGACCAACACCACTCCACAATGTCAAGACATATTTCATACTCAAGGATTCAACATCTGCCCTTATGCAAAAACTGAAGTTCATTCATAAGTTGGATACCCACTCATCAAAATTCTCTCAGCAACTCCAAGCAATTGAAAAGAAGTGTGCATCCAAGTCCACATCATTTTTAACAGCAAAGAGGCCCCATCCTCAGTTCTCTTCAAACCACAGTTTGATTGATGTCTGATTTGAACAGTAGACAACATTGATAGAGTAGAGCTTCTTGAGAGTTTATACAAGTTCTCACTTTCTGGAACAATAGCAAGTGCCAATGCATTACTCTCCTCCAATGCGGCTGCTGCATTTGGCAGGTCCTCATCCAAACCCTGCAATTCTTGTAACAGTCACCAAATCACTTACAGAGATAATTATATATGACAGCTTCTCTGGATGAGCAACCACACACTAATTTCTGGAATACATTTTTCTCTACTACTAGAATTGACTATAGTCAAGTTTTTTCCCATGTGCCAATTTGGAGCCCTAAGTGAACCACTAGCCTAGAAAGGCATGATGAACCCAAAATTATGGTCTGCAAGATGCTCTGTAACAGCCCAACAGCAGAACTTCCTTCAGTGGAGGAAATATTCAGTTTGTTACAGTTTTGCAAAAGCACTAGCTAAAGCTGAAATGTGATAAAACTAAGTTTGTCAGCATCCTATTAAAAATAGTTACACAATTGTCCCAGAAACCACCTCTGGGCAACCTTTTGAGAAAGACACCCACCAGAAGATCACCAACTGGTTCAACTGGTGGAGGTGGAGAAGGTGTTGATTCTGGAAGAGGTTCTGCTCTAGGTGAGGCATCCCCATAAACTTCCTCTTTAATGTCAGATGATGGAGTGGGCTGGATACGTGGAAGGGGTCGCTCCTCATCCTCCTATTCCAGAAAGTTCCAAAAAGAATCAGGTATATTCTCATTTCTATATCAAGAGAATTCCAGCACTTGAGAAAGAGAATTTCATCACTTACCGGGACATCTTTCAGATAAAGAGTTTTACTTGACGCTGCACGTGGAGCATCTTTCACATACTCTTCCATTGTGGAGAGGAAAGACTGAGGAGGCTGCATCACAGGAGATGCATTTGTTAGATCAGATCCTAAGAAGTTCACAGCCAACAGCAGGCTGTAGGAAGTTCATGCCAATATCTATTTGACAAAATGGTGGCAGAGTTTCAAAGAAGCACTTGGAACTGGCACCATTGACATGTGATCCCTGCCTTTATAAACTTAGAGGTATTGAAGGACTAAGATATATTGCAGGCAAATAAAAATCATCAGAAACATCAACCTACCTGCTCAAGGGTTGGAAACTGGAAGCTACGAGCATGGTCAAGCCCCTTGCACACCTCATAAAACTCTGATAGTTGGTCAGCCTGCAATGATAGACATCAAGAGAAATAACCAGGATAAGTAAAGCCTTTCATAAATCCAAACATACAGATTATTTTTTCAAAATGACAGAAATGGTGCATCCACCAGTAGTAAAAAGCCTGCAAAAACTACTTGTTCCACTGGAAACCCTAGTAGAAACTTACAGAATTGAACAGAATTCATCCCTTGAAGCACAACCTTGCAATGCTGTTGAAGGCACAAGCAAAAAGAGTATTCCTTATTGCCATTGGACGGACAGACATCTACTTTCATATCAATTGCTGCATTTTCTCTCCACAAGGACCAGATGCCAACTTTGGTCATAGGGCTCTAACCTGCACCCCAGCTCGCTTATATATCTCAAGTGCTTTTAAGGCATCAACTCTCTGCATTTCAAAAAACTGCAGACAAGAAGACAATTTTTAGTTGGAAAACAAAACAACATGTGGGGCTGAGATATCAACTGAAACAAAAGTTGTGTGTGCTTAGTGCATATGCAATACCAATATTCACATAAGAACACTAATATGCTGAAATCAAAGACTAAGGGACAGACACCAACCCTACCTTATCTACCAGGTTGATGATGCCATCATTTATTGCACGATACAGCTTGAAGCTTTCCTTCAACACCTATGGAATAAAGACATACTCAAAGACTTGAGTTCCAAGAATCTGATTTCAATACATGAGCCTTAAAAAACACTCGCTTTGCTGTACACACCATACTGCAAGTGTCATCTACAGTCCATGGAGAGAATCCCCAAAAACTGTCAATGCAAGGAGAATACTTACCAAGCCCAGTGCAGCTTGTATCACATTGTTACTGATAGCAGCTCCTTCAGGCTGCAAAAAATCAGCATCTGACTCAGAGTTTACTAATGCAAATAAATTCAAAAGAATAACATTTATACATAGAAAAAACCTACAAAAATCAGACATTCTCTTTCCACATCTCATACTGACTTCAAAGTTTGTATGATTCAAACTTCAGCAGCCTAATGTGTTGCATGGAGAAAAGAATTTTTTGATGGGATTCCGAACCAAGACTCTTCTTTCACAAACAAAAATGCTGGTCATGATGTAGTACCTGGCAGCCCATGAGGCGATGCAACAGTTGTTGTAAAACAGGCAATTGTTCCAATAACTCCACAGTGTCCAGCTCCCTTGTCCTACTATGCCCCTTTGGTCAGCAAAAACCTTCAGATGGTTATACACTGAGCAAAAAAACCACGCAAGCTCCTGATTCAGATTTATCGACCACTCCAACAGTAGAATACTGCCAGACCCTAACTTGCAGCTTCACAAAACACTGTGGAGTGAAGCCACTAGACACCAACCCAAAGAGTATGAGGGACTCAAAATTCTGAATGAAAAGAGATCATCTCTCCTTGTCAAGATAGAAGCCTTACTGCAGCCTGCTCTGACTCAACATCATATTTCAACACCCGAAAGCATTCAAGCCGCTCTTCCAAGTACAGTGCATAAGTACGCACCCATGCTGAGTAATCCCAGGCTGTGTACCAACAACCGCTGCATTATTATCACAGAAGCCTACTTTCTCACCTACTTAATTGGAACAAGGATTGTCGAATTGACCCCACTGCCTTCACCCTGTATGTCACTTTTTCACTTTAATCCTTGGAAGTAAGAGCATGAAATAATAGCACTAATTTGCCAGATGCTAAGTGCTCATGTTACACTATGGGAACTGATACACAACCAAATCTGCACACCATTTGGACTTGAGTCATCCTTGAAGTTTGATAGATTGAGGATGTGAACCCGACTGTGAGAGTAATTAATGAGTTCCTCCCGAAATGTTGGGTCTCCTTCTCTTAATGTTCGATGAATGACAATCATTGACTTAAGCGCAACCTGTATCAGGTAGAGAAACACTCATACTTTGATATGCAGACCACCAATGTTTGGAATTCAAACCTGAATGAACATTGCTCTTGGAGCATATTGCTGACTTTGCCTACCCCAGCCTTTCTGTATTGTAACAAATGATGCCTTTGACTGAAAATGCATCCAATGCTGTAACTATGAACCAAGAGTTAAAAGATGTTAATTCTTGCAGACATGACCCAAGCTTATCATGCAAATCAGGATCCTCCAATTCACAACAATACCCCAGTGAACTCAATGCAGTATGCTTAGCCACTGCTCCATTGCAGCCTTATCTAGAAGTGATTCAGAGCATATTGGCATATCCAAGTTTCCACCCTACAATGACTGTGAAATGGCACCAAACCTTTGAAACTGCAATGCCACAGAATTCTCCTCTTTGGTAACCAACAGCAGCAAGTTTTTGCAATACTAGATCATGTTTGCCTATCCATAAGTTTGCATCAGAACACCAGTCTCGATGAGTTCAGAACAGACTTTACCGTCCAATTGTGGGTTTTTGAAATTCGCCTTGCAAAAGCATTTATGCAATACACCACATCTGCCCTTGGCCTTGCTGATGATGTAGCATAGAAGATGGCTGCCAAGGTTCACAAAAAACACAAAAGCATCAGGATTACAACATTGGTCCAACAGGATAGTTGCAACCACTTGAAAATCACCTTCACCTGGATTGATCTTGACAAGAAAGGGACACTCACTTCGAACATGCTTCTCCTTTGGGGGGCATTCCACATGATTGGTTGCTTTCACAACAGCAACGTCAAGGCCCTACCATTCTCCGCAACATCATCCAATCAGTTATACACACACACATACACATGCGCACACACACACATTGACAGATGCATGTCATCTTCTAGAGTCCAATTCAAAACATGCAGAGCTGCTAAACCCCTTTTAAGGATCCTGTCAAAGAAGCTGAACAGTCCTTCTGGAAACCATTCCTGTGAAGAAGTTGACAAGACTGCAGCATCTATCGAATGCATTCATAATAATGTTGGCAAATTGAAAGCTATACTCTTCACATCTGGAACCTTCCCTAGCATGGATCTAGACATTGAATTGGAAAGATCGTGCATCAAATTAAAAAGCCACTGTTCAATGCCAATTTATAGGATTGATATCCTGCTTTCCTTGGTACAGCAACGAGAATTGTGGAGCTGCTGCTCCTTGCATGCCATGATCTACAATCTTTGAAACACAATCCAGCGAATTCAGGCAGCATTGGACGCAGATGGAGTACAGAATGCTATAGGCCCCCTCAACCCTCACATCTGACTACGAGAAATCCCTCCATTGACGACATAGCCAGGAACAATGCGGGCGGGAGATGGCGCGACGTAGAACTGACTAACCTTCCAAATCGCCACAATACCGAAAGAAGAATAACATATCCAGAGAAAAAGCTCGCCTCAATGCACTCGACTACACTTCCTAGGGTCAGACACAGAAACTTGCCTTGTAGGAGCTGTTGACCTTGGCGAGGCCGACCTTTGTAGAATCCTTGATTGCACCGAGCGCCTTCCGCAGGCTCTGTTGCGTCGACAATCCCGCCATACCCGCGCCACCAGTTTCTTCAACCGCACAGCGCAAAATTGAATCTCGTCCCCTTTATCGGCTTACTGTCCCGCGACGGCTACCGTCCCTCCCTCTCCACCATGCCTTTTACTATTTTGCCTCCCGAAGCCTCTCTTCTGTCGTGGCCGACTGTTTACTCCGATTCTACGCCGCGGGGGCCAAAAAACGGAGACTCGGAGCTGGACCATGCAGGAGTCATGCAGTGATAAACTCCTGTGTCCGTTGAAGTCCAGTAGGTTTTGTCCCTCGGACTCTCCTCGTCTACAGAGACACTAAAAAAATGCAAGACAAAAGTCGGAATCGAGAGAATGGCGACTCAAACGCTTCAAGAAACTTGCCACGGATGTAGTGCACCTCACAGCAAAAGAATCTCAAGCTACAGAGAAGACCAACATCAAAGAGAGTTACAACAAAAGCTGCCGCCCACACGCACCAAACCGAGAGAGAGAGAGAGACGCGCGCGCGCACACACAGCAACACAAGAAAGCGAGAAGACGACCGATTCCGAGCATATTGGACCACCGGAATGTCAGTCCTCGCTGTCCAGACGACAGTTCCGGGCGAAACAGTTTTTTTTCCGGCATTATTTTGGACGAATGGGTACATATTCCAACAAACAAACAAGCGGAAAGAAGTGACTGACTTACTTACATCCAGAGAGAGAGAGATACACACACGCAGGCACACAGCAAGATAGGAGAATGAGAAGACGATCGATTCAGAGCATATTCCACCACCAGAATGTGAGTCTTCGCTGTCGAGACGACAGTTCCGGGTGGAACAGTTTTAGACAAATACGCATATATTCCAAAACAAGCGGAAAGCAGTGACTGATTTACATCCATAGAAACATATAAACACAGGCGCACACAGCAACTCAGCAGAACGAGAAGACGACCGATTCCGAGCATATTCGACCACCAGGGTGTCGGTCCTCGCTGTCGAGACGACAGTTCCGGTTGGAACAGTTTTTTTTTTTTTTTCCCTCTTCAGACACGGAATTTTTCTGGACGAATATACATACACATTCCAACAAGCAAGCCGAAAAAAGTGACTGATTTTACTCAAAGCCCTTGTTTGTTTTGTACTCTTAAAAACAAGGAAAATAATTCATTGGCTCTACCTTCAATTATTGGGCCTGCATTCTGGATGCCTCGGGTTTTTTTTTGTTTTTTTTTTTTTTTTCCTCAATTTTGTGAAGCTAAAAAAATGGGTAACTTTTCCTCCAAAAGGAAAGAAATTTTTTGCCAAAATTAAACAAAAAACAGATTTGCCCAAATTTTTCTCAAATAACTTAGCCAGGTTGCAAAATTTGAAGGTTGCAAATGCCCTTTAATGTACTATGGATTGGGCCAGTTCCACCCCGGAACTTGGAAAGCCTGGTATGGCGAGCCACCATTCCGTTCGGTGTTGACAGGTTCCTCCCAGGCCTATCTATTCCGAAACGTAACTGGTTTTCTGACCATGGATTCACATTTCCCAAGTGCATTTTTAGTCATCAGTTCAACAAAATATTGACACTAGCAACTCCAAAAGTGGTGCCCGAATACCATTCCCTACCCCACCTAGGGTTTAGTACCCTTCATTTTACGACAAAAGATTAAAATATGTGGTGGGTTCCGGTGAAGGGTTTAGGGTTTAGGGTTTAGGAGCCTTGATTAAGGACTTGGAGACCTTGATTTAAGTCTTGTGATGGGATATTTACCATGGTTAGAAGCAACCCAAAAGAAACTTCAGGAATTTTTACCCATGGTACCCGTGTGGGTGAGTGCTGGTTCACCCATGGTGAGTGCCACACGCCTTGCCAATTAATTTTACATGAAAGGTTAAAGTATGGCCCTTAAGATAAAATGAAAAATTTGGGACTTGCATCAAGGACAAACATGTGGGCCTTGCAATCATATAAATTATGGAAGAGAAAAGTAAATTAATGATTAAAAGATGAAATTTCATTTAATTAAATCATTTTTAAATGAATTGATATGTTATAGAATATATTTTTATGGCATTATTTTAAATATTGAAATGGATGTTTACATAAATATTTACACACACACACACACATATATAGATATAATTTCTTTAGTGGTTTTTTGTTTGTGTTTTTGTAAGAAATTATTGTATTATATTTATTGAAGAGTAATTGTTTGATTAAACAATGCTTAGAATTTTACCTAACATAATTCATGTTTTTTTGTTTTGTGAATTTGTCGTTTCCATTGATGGGTGTGTTAAATTTTATTTTCCATAAAGATTGCATTTTTGTCTATTTGAGTAAAAAATGATACTAAAAAGATAAAATCCAAAAGTACTTACATTGCAAATTTCATGTTATTTATGAATATAAATTTAAAATTTTGAAAAACTGGAATTTTTTTTAATTGATTTTACTTTGATTTCTATGCCAAACTTTAAAAGCAAAAACTCCAAATGGTTGCAAACAAGATAACAAGAACCACACCTGCTAACTTGGGTGATTGTTTAGGTTGGAATGTTTTCAAAATGTTTAATAAATATTTTGTCTAAAAGTTGAAAAAATCAAATTTTCCTAAATCAAATCTTGCACTAAATTATTACATAAATATATGTTTAAAGAACCTACCTCAAAATATGTCATGTTTAAAGAATCTCCCCCAAAATAGGAGTCTTTATAATGATTAAAATCAATAGTTATATTATTTTATGAATGTTTCTAAATATTCTATCTTCTAGATCATACCACATGTTTCCATAATATATTAGAAACATTGTCATGAATGTTTTGAAATTACTTGCAAATTTTTTTTTTTTTTTTTACACTAAAACATGTAAAAATAAACATTGGTTGTAATTAATGTTGAACAATTCTTAAATGAAGGACATATACCCACCAATGATCAACTTAAGTACATATCCAAATATTCACCAATTTTCAGAATTTTCAAAAATATTTACAATTTTCAAAAATCTAAAAATAAAATAAAATAATAGTTGTTTTTTGAGGTTAAAAAACCATCGGTTCTATGAAGTTTTTCAAATAACCAAAAGCGATAGTTATTTAAGAATTCAAAGAATTGCCCAACACTAATTATCATTGTCTTGGCTTCTATTAATGTGATTACACCCAAATGTATTTGACATTTTGATAATTGTGTTCAAAATTTTAATTTGACATGTTTTTTAACATTAGAAAAATGACATTTGAAAATGCCTTGCCAATTGCACTGATGTTTCATTTTATTTGATATAGTTTTGTAACATTACATTCTTGATATGACTTGCTTATAGGACACATTTGACAATGAAACATAATATTTGACTTCTAAGGTAATTTTGTATGTTGCTAGGGTTTTTTTTAGGAAAAAATGGGCTTAAGTTGCCACATTATGAATGAAAAAACTTAGGTCACCATATTTAATAATAGCTTTCAACAAATCAACAAATTATAAAAAAAAACTTAAAGTTTTCTTATGTTTCCCCTTTGACTTCTAGCCAAATTTGGTTACGCCCTCTTCAACATGATCACTAAAACAATTATTCCACAAATTTGGAAAATGAAAACACAATGGTCGACGTTGAGTTTTTTTCCATATAAATATCTAGAATAGAAATTATTATTAACCATTTTCTCAAAATATTTAATATTATTAAATGTTTGGGAAAATATATAATCTCCACTACTAACTAAACCAACTATGTTTAACATTTTAAATACAATATTTATATCAATGTTGCATATAAAACCTTTGAAAGAACCTTAAACCAACTTTGAATAGATACTTATTAAAATGAAACTTTAAGATCAAGTCCTCTTTAATAATAAAATAAGTCTTTAATATGAAATTAAACCAAAACTAAAACCCAAGTCACAAAAACTAAATCTCAAATCCTAAATTGAGAACTTAAATTGAAAATCAAATTGTATATTGAAAGCCTAATCTCAATGCATAAACTACAACCTACAACAATACTTAGCTCAAACTTGTAACCTAAACTTAAAAATGAAAGTTCAGTGATAGACCAAAATGAAGAACATAAACTAATATTGAAAGTTTAAGGTCTAAATCATAAATTGCAACCTTAAATTGTCATGTGCAAAATTGTAGTGTAGTCAATTCTTGAAAAAACCCATCCAATCAACTATAGACATTGAAAAATCAGACTTATTACACCCAATGTATGTTTTCATTTCAAAATAATGTCAACATTCATATGTATAGGATGATGTCATGTTTACAATTTAAAATGATCCTAATATCCATTTCAATTTTTTAAATGTCACATGTAACAAAAAACATTGATTTTTTCATATTGATTTAACTATGGCCAAAGACTTTTTGGGCTCATTTTCAAAGATCATGTTTCTTCAAAAGACTTTTGTATGGAAGCATAAGTAAGATATCTAATAGAAAGAAAAAAAAAGTTGGAACTTTAAGTTATTTTATAATTGGCTATTTTTGGCTACTTTTGGGTATTTTTATCATAGGCTCTTTACAAGTTAGAGTGGATCACTTTTGACCAAATTTTTGAGTCTTTAGAAGTATATTTCATAGCGTATTGTTTACATGCTAAAAATTGTAAACTTGTAAAAATGTTCATCTTTTTCAAAAAGAAATGACATGTGAACATGTAATACCTCATAGGCTATAATGTTTGTGAAAAAAAATTTAGTAAGGCATTAAAATGTAATAATGAGGGACTTTACCATTTTTGTTATTTTTGGCCTATGTAAAACTTTTATGTGACATTCAAATGATTTGCAAACACTTATTTTAAATTACTAACCACATTTTTTGAGTTTTGGAGAAAAATTAATTTTGTTCATTATAAGCTCAACATATGGTGAGTCCAATATTTACACATCCTTTATGTACTATATATAACACTACAACTAATATGTGATGAAAGGTCCCCCATTTGGTGTAAAAAAATTCAACTTTAATAATTTCAAGATTCTATCACATTAGTTTATATAACAATCACATACATGAGTCCTTTTTCATAAAATTTAATAGCAATTTTTTGTGGGACAAATTCTAATCCATAATGGTGCTAAAAAAAATGGCCTTGTTACACCAAAAATGATCCACTTCAGCTTACAAATACCCTTATGGTTATTTATGGATATTTTATCATACATTATTTTATATTATTCTATCATAGGCTATTGTTGATTATTAAATTGTAGGTTATTTAAAAATATTTTAGGCTATTTTATCATGGCTATTGCTAACTATTTTAGGCTATTTACAATAGAACACATATTTTATTAATTTAAAACTAAATTGTTAATTTAAAATTTTACCCAATTTGGTGGATGGGATGAAATCCACCTAATGGCCATTAGATTTAATGAATGTAACCTTATATTGAAGTAAAAATAACAATCATTTAGAAATATAACACCCATGTAGAGAAATTTTTGCCTCAAAAACATTCATACCAATGTTTTTGTGCAACATTTACAATCATTAAAGGACACAAAACAAAAAATTTGACAATAGCAACAATGTCAATGGATCCATTCATTTTGCTTGTATTGTAACAAATATAATAATATAATAGTTTCAAAATAATATATTATGATGAAAATAATATTTTTCCCGGTGCTCACCAATTGAAAATTATAGGTTATTCATTATCAAAGTTGGAAATCAAATGCTCCTATTCATGGGAAAAATAAATTATTTATTAAATTACAAAGAATTAGGCATAACATGTACCAATTCATTAATCGTAATAATGATTATGGATTCAAAACTATTGCACATACAATAACAAAATCATTAATAATTTCAAGTGGCTCTATGGCATGAAAGAAAAAAAAAAGTTTGTTGGCCATTAGGGATTATGGTTAAGGTCAAAAAAAAATTTATTGATAGCAAGTATCCAAGAACATATATAAATAATTTTTTTGCAATAAATAAATTCCTTGATATTTTTTGGATTTTATGCCATAATAGAAAAAACAAACAGCTAATGGCCACCAAGGATGAAGGTTAAGGTAAAACAAAAAAGATCATTGACCATGACTATTTAAAAATGTACACATAATTTTTAGTGATCAAAAGATTGTTTAAGAAAATGCCACAACAAACACAAAAGAACCCAAAAGAATAAATATTTATAATAAATTTGGACTCAATGCCATGAAAGGAAAAAATAGATGTTTGGTGGCCACTAGGGATTAGGGTTATGGTGCAACAACAAAGATCACTTATTATGAATGTCCAAGAATGTACATGAAATTTTTTGCGATGAACAAATTGATTAAACAATACACCTCATCAAACACCAAAAAATAAATTAAAAAAAAAAAATCATTAATAAACTCGAAGCTCTATGCTAAGAATAAGAAACAAGGACACCTATTGGCCATTAAGGATTAAGGTTTAAATGCAATAAAAAATATTATTCATCATTAATGTCTAAGAATATATAGGAATAATTTTGTACCATGAATAAATTGATTAAACAACATTGCGATCAATTTAATGATATAAAAGGTTCCAAGAAATTAGAAACACAATTCCTTCAATGTCCATAGCACCCTTCACATATTGATAGATGCATTAGCAACATCAAGATTTATTTAAACCCTACTAGCATAAGTAAAAGGAATAGTAATTTGACTCTTGTTTGATACATTTTTCAAGCTGGAAACGAAAAAAAAAACAAATGAAATGTCAAGCCATTGTTCTTGATCTACAAAATTACATTTGCACTTGCCATTCCAACAATCTTCATATAGATGGTTCATCCAAATTTACACCTTTTTTCATAGGAACCCACCATTGAACCCTCACCATTTTGAAAAAATCAATCTCCTTAGCCTTCACAACATCACCTTGTGCTCTTCCCATCCAAACAAGAACAAGATCAAGATCATGTGACCTCATCAAAACAAAATCTCCATCATTAAGATTTTTAAATGAGGTGTACGTAGTTAAAGGCCTCATGTTCTTTGGCCCACAATAAGGACGTTGGATTGGGTCCTCTGGATTACTGTTGACAATAGAGGTCAACAATGAAGCCTTGGAGTAATTTGATCTCCAATAGTTTGAAGGCCAAAACCCCTCCAAAAGAGTGGCACTTTGACAAGGTAAGGGTTTTGACAAATGCAACAAGATATCCTCCCAATACTCCACGTAACTTCATCTTCATTTCACATGTTGCACTTTGTGCACGCCTTCCAAAATCCACACATGTGGATAGCATTATGAGAAAACTTGTTCATTGAAACCACACTATTGTGCAACTAGGTGCCCTAAAACAATTAGTATATAATTCAACTACAACTATTGCATGGAAATACTGATAATTAATAAATAAAATGCCGTGTCAAAAAAATTTACCAAGTTGTATCATAGTTGCAAGTGAGTTGTAAATGAAGCATTTATACATTGTATTGTATGCATCTTACATATAGGTGTAGTCAACATGTTTGACTTTCTAACAAGTTACATTTTAGTTACACCTTGCAAGTACATCACAATTAGTGTAACGTCAATAGGCAATCAACCATTATCTTGCATCTAGTATTCATTGTCAACACATATGATTGTGCCATGTGGGCACATTTCCACTACCCTTTTTTATGATACTTGTAACTACTTGTCAATTAGTTATGTCACTAAGTTGGCACTATAGAGGTGTTATGTTTCCACTATTTTGGGACTATTAATAAACAAATTCACATTTAATTTATAGTATTTGATAGTGATTTTAAGTGATTTATTAACTATTAATTGATAAATTTAATTTACTTAAAATTATTATAGGCTAATTTACTGGACTAAATAATTAACCATTAATATATATAAATTTATATTGGCACTAGATCATAATTAACTTGTTGTTTCATGAACTCAAAATAAAATTAAATATCTGATAATAAATTATTTGAAACCACATAATTAAATAATTACATGAAATAACTAACTAATAAATTGAGCTTGTTAAATTGATAAAATCAAATAATTAATTCTCTAAATTAACTAACCATTGTGTGCTTCAAAATTGAGCTAATACTAATTTAGATAATTAACTATGATAATATATTGACTATATAATTTCGTCACTTAAAATGTTCAATTATGTAGCAACTAAGTATCAGGTATATTAGCTTTTGATACAACAAGTTGGGAGCTATGGTGCCATGATGTAAATACTTGTCCACTACTTTGGGACTAGAATTCTCAACTCATTTATAACTAATTGTCAATTATGTGGTAACTCATAATATGAAAAGGCTTACAAACTTTAAACTTCATTGAAATTGTATATTTGTAGGTTTGAAGTTGGACTAGAATGGTGGACATAAATTATACTATTTTTAAATTTGATGTACACATAGATATCCAAGTGTTTCTACACCACCAAATTGCCTAAGGTAAATGAGCAAGTGTAGAATTGATAATAGCTGATTCCTTTGTGGATCATAACTCCTTGGCCCCCACAAGGCTTGTATCTTAGGGCACGGGTGGCTATGTCGTGGGTGTATTTAGCCATGGCACACCATCATCAATGCCACTTGAATTTTAAAAATTATTTGTTGTGGTGCGAAATGATTGACTTTCTTTTTGGACCACCACCTTCTAATATGGATTTTGTTCTTCCTTTATGAAAAATACTTGTTGGGCTTGGGTAGGAAAAAGAAATGGTCCTTCCTCCTCCACCTTCATGTATTGAAAAATTTGCAAGTAAAAATCCTACTTCATTTCATCTATAAGTTGGATTCCCTTTTACATCACTTTCGTTTCGAACCCATGCACATCGCATGAGAATGATTGGAGTTGAAATTGGGCCATAGTCCAATCTTAATATGTCCTTGAATACACCAACATAGCGTATCGATGCATGCTCATCACCCATGTGTGCTTGCCATTGGCCAAAAATAGATGCCACCCCATAATCAAAATTAACCATACCATCCATTTAGAAGTGATTACCATATGCCTTCAATCTTTGATACCTCAACGCTTTTCTTGTTGGTGTCAATGAGATGTACCACAAGGTGTGTCATCACATCAAAAAATGAAGGGGGCATCTCCATCTCCAACATGCATAAAATGGTTGCAACATGTTCCTTGAACATTGGCATCTCATTAAGGTTCATGATTTTTCCACATATCCATTGGAATACCTTATGCATCCACATGATTGCCTTTTGAGTGTTCTCTTGCATGAGTCCCCTTTAGCATAAAGGGAGTAAATGTTGCATGACCACATGTCAATCATGTGCCTTCATGCTAGCCCACCTCTTGGTTGACAAATGTTTTGTCAAAGATTCAAAGTAGTTGGAGGGTATCTTTAGGGTTGCAAAGTGGTTTTGGAAAGTGGAAAGCTCCTTCTCATTTAACACATAGTTTACATGTGGCGCCATCCATTGTGTTGGATTCTATGGGTTTCAAATAAGCCATAATGTGGGCATATATTTTGCCCCTCCAAGTCCCGCCTCACCTCCTTGTTGTCCTTTTCACCACATATGGTCCGAATTATGTGTTCACATACATTTTTTTCAACATGCATAACGTCTATGCAATGCCTAATCAAAAGGTCTTGCCATAGTTCATCAATTCAAATTGAATCAATTAATTAAGAACAACCACCTTTGGCTTCTTTGCACAACTTTATCACAACTACCATGACACTTCCAAGAACATACTTACAACTATTGCAACACCAATGTAGTGTTAGAAGTTGCAATAAGGAGTTCTATGCAACTTTTATGTTTATATGCCTTTCAATTAGGATTAGTAATGACCTAACATGCAACCTAGACACAACTTGTACCAGACTTTCCTAGGATGTAATCAACATTATGTATTTTACCTTGAAATAAAATAGGTCATATAGAATAGATTGTCATTTCACCCCATGGACCTTGGAGGGGTCAATAGTCACTACAAGAAATGATGGCCTTTTTTACCAAGAATTTCGGTACAAAAAACCCTTCATATGGTTTGTTTTACTAGGTTTTTTTTATTGAATCACCATGACAATAATATAATTTGGGCAATGACCATAAATATATATTATATAATTTTAATTAAAAATTTAAATGAAAATATTAATTAATTACCTACCTTACCTACCTACCTAATAAATAAATTAATAAATAATAATGCCAAAAAAATTGTTTATTTACCTACCAACCCTATCTCCTAGGCTTAAGCCAGGCCACCTAGCTTAGCCACCTACGCTAGGTGGTCTATTAGGCTACCTAATTAAGTCACCTAAATAGCCAAGGTAGCTTAGGTTTCAAGTATGAAGATTTGAACTCCTCACCTCCACATTGAAAAATCAATTCCTTAACCATTGCACCACCCCCTTATAAGGCAATTTTTGTGCACAACATATTGTAATGAACATGATTTTGGACCAACATATTATAATCAATTTCTATGAAGTTTTTTTCAACATATTACACTAAATGAACTTGAATATTTTTACACTACTTACATAAATAGGTAGGTCATAGGCATGTTAACCTAGGTAGGTAGGAAATACCTATTAATAAATGCATGTACTTAGGTAACATGTAGGTTATAATCTACTAGGCCTTATAAGTACCTACTATGTCGATGATGATACCTATTTAGTAAGCTACCTACACTTCTACTATTTAATAAGTTATGTAGGTACCGACTAACCCATTAATAGATTTAGCCTAAGCATACTAGGTAGGTAGCTTAGCTTATTAAATAGGTCTAAGCTTAAGCTACTTACATAATATTAAGCCATGTTATCTACCTAATAGCCTGGGTGGCCTAATTTAAGTTAGCAATGTACCTACTTAGTAGGCCTAGGTTAGGTTATGTACCTACTTAAGTAGCCTAACTAAGTACCTACTTAGGTAGCATAGGTTAGGTTATGTACATACCTACTATTCTTAGGTGGCCTAGGTTAAACTACCTACCTTGTAGGCTTAGTTGGCCTAAACTAAGTTACATACCTAATAAACCTAAATGGCCTACGTTAAGCTATTTATGTTAAGCTACTTTAAATGGCCTATTTTATGGATATAATTATTAAGTAAACCTCGACAGCCTAGGTTAAGCTACCTATTTAGTAGGCTTATGTGGCTTAGGTTATTTACCTAGCTAGTAAGATAGGCTACCTACCTATTAGACTTAGGTGGTTTATGTTATTTAACTAATAGGCTTAGGCTATGTACTTATAATAAGCTTAGGTTAATAGGCTACCTACATGGTTAATAGGTCTACTTAGTAAGCTTAAGTCACCTGGGATATGTTATACCTAAAAGGTTTACATTACTTAGTTATAGACTATTTAGTAGTCCTAATAAGTTATGTCCTAAGTAACATACTAAATATATAGGTCTAGGCTAGGCTATTAGCTAAGTTATTACCTAACAAGTAGCCTATTAACCTATTACTTATGTTAGGCTAGATAGGTAGTCTAGGCTTAGCCTAACCTACTAATTAGGTTAAGTTAAGTAGGTAACTTAAACTTAACAAGTAAGTTAAATGATCAAATGAGTATGGTTCATTTAGCTAAGTGTCAAATCAAAATGGTCAATTTAACTAAAGGTCAAATCAGGATAATCAATTTGACCAAATGTTATCCATTCAATATGGCCAATTTGACTAAACCATGGCCATATTCATGGACATTTGTCCATTTTGACCAAATTTTCAGCTTGACATTTGATAAAAAATGTTATTTTAGTCAAATGTACTAGTCAAATGTAACATGCGTTTTTCATGCTCTAAACCTTTAGTCAAAATGGACATACCCTTTGGTCAATGTGGACATTTGAGTCAAGTTAGCCTTTTGAAAAGCTATCATTTTCTTATGGTGATTTAGTTGCCCATGTTCAAATATTGGTTATGCAAATATGGTCTAAGGTTCATATTGATGGCCATAATCACAATATTATTTTGAAAGACAACAATTTGGTAGAACCCAAAAAGGATAATGAACTTTGGATAGGTGGTGGAGCTATAACATATGGCTATTTTGATTGTAATGAAAGGACCTATTCATAATTCAAGTATTTATCGTATGACAAAAACCGATTACATCTAAATGATATGAGTGTGATCATAAACACAACAATAGATGTTAAGGTAAAGGTATTCAATAGTTCATGATACTTGGAAAATAATTTTTGGCATTATAATTAGGTAGGCAATGTAATTTATTTAAAGAATATGTTATGTATTAAGAGTAATTACAATTTTTTTGTACAATTTGATCTATTTTAAACAAAATTATATAATATAATTTCTTAAATCAAATAAAGGTTTGAGATGTGAAAAAAGATAATTTATTTTTACATAATTTTAAGTAAAACTTAAGACATTATATGTGTAAACACAATAAAATTTATAGTTTGATCAAATCAATTAATTTTATGGCATTAATTAATATTTAGAATTAAAATTGATTATTTAAATTAGTTTTTTATATCATAAATAATATATTTAATAAAAGAGCTTTTATTATATTTTTATTAAAATTTATTTATGATTCATTTATAAATATTATATGTGAATCAATTATATTTCACACATTTTAATTAATTTCTATTGGTAGTATTATGATATATTTAAAAAATCATATAATATAATTTGTAGAATCAAATGAAGGTTGAAGATATGAAATTTGTTCATGTATTTATTATATTATCCATTTATAAATCATGTGATTGAATTAAGTTTCTCCACGGAATGGTCATTGAAATTGTATTGAATGACAAAATTCAAATATTTTTCCTTTCAAATCAATTTATATTTTTAGGAGGAAATTATTTTTGTGTACATTATTGGAAAAACTTTAAGTTTAAACTTTAGTCTTATCATTTCAACAAAATCATAATAAGCTATTAAAGTTCAAAAATAATGTTTTGTGTAATATTTTTAATGAAGTAGGTTAAATAGAATGCACATTACTTATTTGCCACAATAAGTGGGGTGGCTTGGTCGTAAATGAATTGATCTCCATCTTTGGGGTTCAAAAATTAATCCCCACAAATGGCATGGGTTGTGGTCAACACTGGAATGTTGACCAAATATTCATTACCTACTTAGCCAACATAGGCTAGGTGCCTATTAAATGACCTACTTAACAACCTAAACTAACTTTTAAAGTTAACCTATGTAATGACATGTGTCAACATGGTACAATTTGAATTTAATGAAATTAACAATAATATAAATATATAAAAATAATGATATATTATTTAAATAATAAATATTTTAAAATATATAAATAATATGATTACATTGTTGAGTCATAAATTAGTTGCAAAATGATGATGCCATGTAAGTTGGTTTGGATGGATGAAAAGTTCTTATAAGTCGCATGTGATAATTATGACTAAAAATGAGTCATAAATCTAATCGTATATTTGCAAATTCCTTATGGTGAACCATAGTAGAATTTTATCACCCCAACTACTAATAATATTATATAAACAAACGTAGTTGTTAGAATGTGATACAATGGAAGGTATTTGTAAGCTAGAGTGGATCACTTTTGACCAATTTTTTGAGTCCTTAAAAAATATATTTCATAGTGTATTTTTTACAAGCTCAAAATTGTAGAATTACAAACTTGTGAAAATGTTCATCTTTTTTAAAACGAAATGATACATGACTGTGTAATACCTCATACGTTATAATGTTTGTGAAAAAAATTTTAATAATTCATAAAAATGTAATATTGAGGGACTTTACCATTTTCGTCAATTTTTGGCCTTGGTAAAGTCCATAAAACTTTTATGTGACATTCAAATGATTTGCAAACACTTATTTTAAA